>CETM01015827.1_pt1 | contig 17366 bp, 15 predicted proteins | sample 361451 | NCBI WGS metagenome assembly CETM01 (sample SAMEA2622690, study PRJEB7988) | marine metagenome | isolation source: saline water (ENVO:00002010), including
CATAATAAAGGAAAGTCTGGCAAAATTGAGATTGTTTCCTCAAAATCATTAACAACTAAAAGAGATCTATCACTGGCTTATTCTCCGGGTGTGGCCGTTCCAGTGAAAGAGATTTCGAGAAATCCAGATGCTGCATATGAATATACAAGCAAAGGAAATTTAGTAGCTGTAATAAGTAATGGTAGTGCAATTTTAGGATTAGGCAATTTAGGTGCTTTAGCATCAAAACCGGTGATGGAAGGAAAAGCAGTATTGTTTAAAAGGTTTGCAGATATTGATGCTATAGATATTGAAATAGATAGCAGAGACTCAAATGAAATCATTAAATGTATTCAAAATATTGGTAACAGTTTTGGTGGTATAAATTTAGAGGATATTGCTGCGCCTGATTGTTTTATTATAGAAAGTAAATTGAGAGAAACTTTGGACATACCTATTTTTCATGATGACCAGCACGGTACTGCAATTATTACCTCTGCTGCTCTTATTAATGCTTTAGATATTTCAAACAAAAAACCAGGTGATGTAAGGGTCGTTGTAAACGGTGCGGGGGCTTCTGCATTAGCATGCGCAAATCTTTTTAAAAGTATCGGAATCAAATCACAAAATATAATAATGCTTGATAGAAAAGGTGTAATTTACAAAGGTAGAGATAATGTTGATCAGTTTAAATCTGCCTACGCTATTGAAACTAAGCTAAGAACTCTTAAAGAAGCAATGAAAGGTGCAGATGTATTTTTAGGTTTGTCTGCAAAAAATGTTTTGGATAAGGATATGGTAAAATCGATGTCTAAAAATCCGATAATTTTTGCATGCGCTAATCCTGATCCTGAAATAAAGCCAGAATTAGTTGACGAAGTAAGATCTGATGCAATAGTTGCTACTGGTAGATCTGACTATCCAAATCAAGTTAATAATTTAATTGGATTTCCTTATATATTCCGTGGAGCTCTTGATGTTAGATCTAAAGAAATAAATGAAGAAATGAAAATTGCCGCTGCAAAAGAAATTGCTTCTTTGGCAAGAGAAGAGGTTCCTGATGAAGTTGTAAATGCTTATGGTGGTGAAAGACCACATTATGGAAAAGAATATATTATTCCCTCAACTTTCGATCCAAGATTGATAAGTAGAATACCTGCAGCAGTCGCACAAGCAGCTATAAAAAGTGGGGTAGCAAGAAAAAAAATTGCAGATATTGAGACTTATAAGGATCAGTTAACAAATAGACTAGATCCATCTATGAGCATAATGCAAGGTATAAATGCACAAGTTAAAAAAAGGCCAAAGACTGTAGTTTTTGCGGAGGGAGAAGATGAAAATATGTTAAAAGCTGCTGTTGCATATAAAAACAGTCGTCTAGGTGTTCCGATAGTCATAGGTAATGAGACAAGAGTTAAAGAGCAATTAAAAGAAATTGGTTTAGACGAGAACTATAAGATAAAAATTGTAAATTCTACTAATAAGGAGAAAAGAGAACAGTATGCCAAAAGACTTTATACTAAGTTACAGAGAAAAGGGCTCTTAGAAAGAGATGTGGACAGGTTAATAAGAAACGACAGAGTGGTATGGGGATCATCAATGGTTGATTGTGGAGATGCAGATGCAATGGTAACAGGTAATATAAGACATTATGCTGCATCAATTGAAAGTCTCAAAAAAGTTGTAGATGCAAGACCAGGTGAAATTTTATTTGGTCTAAACATGGTGATAACTTCAAAAAAAACAGTTTTTGTTGCTGACACACAAGTGAATGACTTTCCTAGTGCAGAAAATTTGGTAAAAATTGCAATTTCAAGTGTAAGAGTTGCGAGGCTTTTTGGATTTGATCCTAAAGTCGCTTTTTTATCTCATTCTACGTTTGGTAAACCATCGTCTAGAAATACAAAACATGTTAGGGAGGCTATTGAGATGCTCAAAAGCAAAAAGGTTGATTTTGATTTTGACGGAGAGATGCAGCCAGATGTAGCGCTAAATCCTAAGTATAAAGAGACTTATCCATTTTCTAAAATTGTCGGAAATGCAAATATTTTGATTATGCCAGCCCTTCATAGTGCTGCGATATCTACAAAATTAATGAAAACAATTGGTGGTGCAAAAATAATTGGTCCACTTTTGATTGGTTTAGGGTTGCCTATAGAAATAGCTCCATTAAGATCTTCTTCAAATGATATATTGAACCTAGCATCTGTTGCTGCTTATTCTTCAGAGGTTATTGATTATAAAAACAAAAAAAATTAATTTTTGTTTCGACTAAGTTCTTCAACTAATAATATACTTGGGACAACTTCCTTTACACCATAAATTTCTTTTGCTTCATCTATTACTTTTTTCTTTTCATCATTAGTCATTGAAATTCCAAAAATATAAGTTTTACTGTTTATTGTATCAATATTGTAATTTGTTGCTTTAATAGTTTTGTCAAAAATTAAAGCTGTCTTTAGTTGTGTTGTTATAAGTGCATCTTTTGCTGAATTTTTGAAATTTGTCTCGCCCTTTATTGTAATAGCGCTTTTAACAGATCTAACACCTTTTGTTTCCCAAGCCATTTTAATAATTTTTAATTTTTCCTCTGGTTCTTCAACTTTACCGGACAAGAAAATATTGCCATCTAATACTTTAGTACTTATATATACAAGATATTTTTTTTCTGTGAGGGCTAAACGAGCAGTTAAATTTTTTTGCATGATAGAATCATCGATTTGCATTCCTACTGTACGAGGATCAAAAGCAATACTTACACCAGATCCAAAAATTCCAACTGAAGAACTTCCTACACATGAATTTAATAGAAATAAAAGTAAAAATAAATTAACGTATTTTTTCATTTTTTTTAAGATTTAAACATAATTCATAAATTTTTTTTTTTGATATATTATTTTTTTCTGATACCAGTTTTACTACATCTTTTAAAGTATATCTTTTTAAATATTTTAAAATTTCATCACTAATTGCTTTTTCGTTTAAAATATTTTTAGTATTTGTTTCATTTTTTGAACTAGACAAAATTACTGTAAGCTCACCTTTTACTGGTTTTTTAAACCCTTTAAAATTTTCTAAATTTTCCCTGTAAAATGTTTCATGAATTTTTGTCATCTCTCTTGCAATAAATAAATTTCTATTATTAAAAATTTTCCTAAAAAAACTAATATAAAAATTTATTTTGATAGCGGGAATAAAAAAAACTATATTAAGGTTATATTTCTTAATTTTATTTAATTCGCTGAGAATATTTTTATTTTTTTTTGGCAAAAAACCATAAAAATAGTATTTGTCCTCAAAACCTGAGGCACTCATAGCTGTTGTTATGGCTGATACGCCTGGTATTGGAATTACACTTATTTTTTTTTTAATACATTCTCTGATTAAAATTAAACCGGGGTCAGATAAAGTCGGTGTCCCTGCGTCGGATATAATTGATACTATTCCGCCGTTTTGAATAAACTTAATTGTAGGGTCCAAAATCCTCTTTTCATTAAATTTATGATGGGATATCAATTTTTTTTTTATACCATAGTGGTTTAATAGTTTTATTGATCTTCTGGTATCTTCACACAAAATTTTGTCAGAATTTTTTAATACATTTAAAGCTCTTAATGTAATATCTTCGAGATTACCTATGGGAGTTGAAACAATATACAAACCTGATAAAAAATTATTCATAAAAATGAAATTTCTTTTTAAAATAATTTTATCCTATTTATTAATAACTTTTAACAGTAATGTATTGGCTCTTGATAATAGCTCCAAAGATATTCTAAAAATTGGAATTTTGGCACCATTATCAGGAGATCTTAAAAGCTTGGGAGAAACGATTTTGTACTCAACAAATTTAGCTTTACAAGACATCGATGATGATTCTGTGAAAATTTACCCTAAAGACTCTGGGACTAATAAAGACAGCATGATTAAAGCTTGTGAAGAGTTTCGAGAAGAAGGTATAAAAATTATTATTGGGCCAATAGACTCTACTTTTTTAAAAGAATTAAAAAAATTTGAGGATTTAGTATTCTTGTCACTTTCAAACATGGAGTCAAATTTTGATGAAAATATTGTAATGATGGGTATTAATCTTGAATCTCAATTGTTGTCTATTAAAAAATTTATAAAAAATAAAAAAAAGAAGAAAACATTAATTCTTTACCCTGATGATCTAAATTCTAGACATATTGAAAAGAAGTTAAAATTAATAGATTTTAAAAATGCTAAATTTTTTAAATATAGCAAAGACTCAGAGATTTTAACTGGTCAAATAGAAAAGTTAACAAATTATAAAAGAAGAAAAATTAATCTTGAATCAAGAATTAAAAAATTAGAAGGATCAGAATTACCAAAAGATATAAGAGAATTAAATCAACTAAAGCAAAAATATACTTTGGGTAAAGTTAATTTTGACTCTGTTATAATTATAGATTTCGATAATGGATTAAAGAGTATTCTTACATCACTAGCTTATACAGATGTATCAGAGAAAGATATTTTGATAATAACTGCAAACCAGTGGTTTGATGATAGCATTTTATCAGAAACCTCAATAAAAAGTTTTTATTTTCCATCTGTTAACTTAAAAAATTTCATTAAATTCAATCAAAAATTTTTTAATACATACAATTATAAACCAAATCATATTGCTATTTTGCCATATGATATAATGGGGCTTGTATATTATTTTTGGGAAAATAAAATCAAAATTGGTTCTGCAAATGACTTGAACTTAAAAAAAGAGATTAAAGCAAAAATTGGTAATTTTAAAATTAACGGTAATAAGGTGATTCAAAATTTAGAAATATATAAGCTTGAAGATAAAAAATTTGTTAAAAATAATCTTTGATTATTTTCCAAAGTTCTTTGTAAGCAATAAATCTATGATCTATTAAGAGCTTTTGTTTATAATTCATCTCTGCAAAAGTTTTTGTGTAGCCTTTAGGAATAAATATTGGATCATATCCAAAACCATTTTCTCCTTTTTTTGAAGATATATTTCCCTTAATAACCCCAACTTTAGAAATTTTTTTTCCTTCAGGCCATCGCATTGTAAGACTGCATACAAACTGTGCCTCGTTACCTTGTTTTGCCTTCTCAACCCTTGATAAAATTTCTGTCATTGCTTTATCGAAACTTCCAAAATCCTTGGCCCACCTTGCTGAAAATATTCCAGGTTCACCGCCTAAACAATCAACTTCGAGACCAGAGTCGTCTGACAAAGTTATTAATTTTGATCTTTTACAAAAAAAATCTGCTTTTATTTCTGAATTTTCGACAAAAGTTTTTCCATCTTCCACTGGACTTTCTATATTAAGCTCACCAGCCGATACTTTTTCAATTTGCTTTGGAAGTAAATCGCTGATTTCTCTAAATTTACCCTTATTATGGGTGCCTATCAAAATCTTATTAATTTTTTGCATATAATGGCCTGGTAATTAAATATTTCATCACTATATAGAAATTATGACTAATTTAAACGACGAAGATAAAAAAGAAAAAGATAGTAAAGTAATAAAAAAAGAGGAAAAAAAAGAATTAAGCATCGAAGAAAAGTTGAAAGATGCTGAAGATAAACTCTTAAGATCTCTTGCTGAACTTGAAAATCAAAGAAAAAGATTTGAAAAAGACATAAAGGAGGCAATTGAATTTGGTGGTTTTAGTTTTGCAAAAGAAAATCTGGTTATATTAGATAATCTTCATAGAGCTCAAATTTCAATAAAAAATGACCCTAGTTTAAAGGATAGTAAAGATTTAGAAAAATTTTTAAAAAATATTGAGATTATTGAAAAAGATATGATTTCAATTTTTAAAAAAAACAAAATTTTAAAAATTGATACTTTAAAGAAAAAATTTGATCCAAATTTCCACCAAGCAATGACCGAGGTTGAAGATAACAATGTAGAAGCCGGAACTATTGTCCAGGAGATGCAATGCGGCTATATGTTTGGGGAAAGATTGCTTAGACCATCCTTAGTCGCTGTTTCTAAAAAAACCGTTAAAAAAGACCTAAAAAATGGTGAAAAAGATGAAAAAAAATAAATTTTGCTACCTTGCAGAATTAAAAATAGGACCCATATAACAGATATTATGAGTAGAGTAATTGGAATAGATTTAGGTACGACAAATTCTTGTGTGTCCATAATGGAGGGCAAACAAGCTAAAGTCATTGAAAATGCTGAGGGCCAAAGAACAACCCCTTCTGTAGTTGCTTTTTTAGATAAAGATGAAAAATTGGTAGGTCAACCAGCGAAGAGGCAGGCTGTAACAAATCCAAATGATACAATCTTTGCAGCTAAGAGATTAATTGGTAGAACTTTTGACGATGGTTCAGTTAAAAAAGATATAGAAAAAGTTCCATTCAAAATAGTTAAGTCCGACAAAAATGATGCTTGGATTGAAGCAAAAGGAAAAAAATATTCTCCATCCCAAATATCTGCTTTCATTCTTCAAAAAATGAAAGAGACAGCAGAAAAACATTTAGGACAACCAGTAACAAAAGCTGTAATCACAGTTCCAGCATATTTTAATGATGCTCAAAGGCAAGCTACAAAAGATGCAGGAAAAATTGCAGGTCTAGAAGTTTTAAGAATTATCAATGAACCTACGGCAGCATCATTAGCATATGGATTAGATAAAAAAGGAGGAAAAAAAATTGCTGTTTATGATTTAGGAGGAGGTACATTTGACGTATCTATATTAGAAATTGGTGATGGGGTATTTGAAGTTAAGTCAACAAATGGAGATACTTTTTTAGGAGGCGAGGATTTTGATGATGCAATTGTAGATTACTTAGTTGCAGAATTTAAAAAAGACAATGGAATCGATTTAAAAACGGATAAGCTAGCGCTACAAAGATTAAAAGAGGCAGCAGAAAAAGCAAAAATAGAACTTTCCTCTGCTACACAGACTGAGATAAATCTACCTTTTATTACTGCAGACAAAACAGGTCCGAAGCATATAAATTTAAAGTTTACAAGGGCTAAGCTCGAGGCATTAGTGGAAAATTTAGTAGAAAGAACTTTAGAGCCTTGTAAAACAGCACTAAAAGACTCAGGTTTTTCAGCTGCAGAGATCAATGAAGTGGTTCTGGTTGGTGGAATGACTAGAATGCCAAAGATTGTTGAAACAGTTAAAAATTTCTTTGGAAAAGATCCAAATAAAAGTGTTAATCCTGATGAAGTTGTTGCTATGGGAGCAGCCATACAGGCAGGCGTATTACAGGGTGATGTAAAAGATGTGCTCCTTTTAGACGTAACGCCATTATCCTTAGGTATTGAAACACTTGGAGGAGTTTCAACAAAATTAATAGATAAAAATACTACGATTCCAACAAAAAAAAGTCAGGTTTTTTCAACTGCAGAAGATAATCAACCCGCTGTTTCCATAAGAGTGCTACAAGGTGAGAGAGAAATGGCTGCAGATAACAAAATTTTAGGTAACTTTGAATTAGTTGGAATTGCACCTGCACCAAGAGGTATTCCTCAGATTGAAGTAACATTTGATATAGATGCAAACGGAATAGTAAATGTATCTGCTAAAGATAAGGGTACAGGTAAAGAACAGAAAATCCAAATTCAAGCTTCTGGTGGTTTGTCAGATGAGGATATTAAAAAAATGGTTAAAGATGCAGAGGCAAATAGAGATTCTGATAAGAAAAAAAGAGAGTCTGTAGATGCAAGAAATCAAGCTGACACAATTATTCATTCAACTGAAAAAAATTTAAAAGAGCATGGTTCTAAAATTAGCGAAACTGAAAAAAAAGCTATAGAAACTGCAATTTCTGATTTAAGAAATGCATTGAAAGGAACGAATTCGGAAGAAGTTAAAAATAAAACTCAATCTTTAATCCAAGCATCTATGAAACTGGGCGAGGCCGTGTATAAGAGTCAGCAAAAGCCTTCTGGTCAAGATTCTAATAAAAAACAAGAAAAAGATAACAAAGAAAAAGAAAACGTAGTCGATGCCGAAGTCGTAGACGCAAAAGAAGACAAAGAAAAAAGAGCCTAAGACTAATAAATAGGAGCAAAGCTTCTCATGTCAAAAAGAGATTATTATGAGGTCTTAGGTGTAAATAAATCCGCAACCAAAGAAGAAATCAAAAAAGCTTATAGAAAATTAGCACTTAAATATCATCCTGATAAAAACAAAGGAGACAAAAGTGCAGAGGAAAAGTTTAAGGAAGGCAGTGAGGCTTATCATGTGCTCTCAGACGAAAAGAGAAAAAGTAATTATGATCAATTTGGACATGCAGCTTTTCAGGGAACTGGTGGGCAAGGTGGTTTTGGTAACTTTGATTTTTCGTCATCATTTTCAGATATTTTTGAAGATGTATTTGGCGGCTTTGATGAATTTGGTTTTGGCTCATCCGGAAGATCAAGAAGAAGGTCTAGCAGTAGAGGTAACGATTTAAGATACGATATATCAATTAATCTAAATGATGCATTCGCAGGAACTGAAAAAAGAATAAATTATACAACTTTTAAAAAGTGTAAAACTTGTTCTGGTAACGGTGCTAAACCGGGTTCGAAACCTGCAACTTGTAATTATTGCAAAGGACAAGGAAGAATTAGATCTCGCCAAGGTTTTTTTACAATTCAACAAACCTGTCCAGAGTGTGGTGGTGAAGGAGAGAAAATTACTAATCCTTGTAATAGTTGTAGTGGTGTTGGAAAAACACAGTCAAATGAGTCAGTTTCTGTAAAAATTCCAAAGGGAGTTGATGATGGAACGAGAATAAGATTAGCTGGTAAAGGAGAAGCTGGTAATAAAGGTGGAACTAGCGGAGATTTGTACTTGTTCATATCCGTAGAGACACACGGTATTTTCAAGAGATCTGATGAAAATCTTTATTATGACTTACCGATTTCTATAACAGACGCAGCTCTCGGAACAACAGTAGAGGTACCTTCAATTGACGGTGGAAAAACAAAAATTAAAATTCCATCTGGAACACAGAGTGGAAAACAGTTAAGACTAAGAGGTAAAGGAATGCCAATTTTGAGAAGAACCCAAACTGGAGATTTATATATAAGAATTATTACTGAGGTACCGACATCCTTGACTAAAAAACAAAAAGAATTGTTACAGGAATTTAAAACTTTAGAAGATACAAAGTCTAATCCATTAATTAAAACTTTTTTTGACAAAGCAAAAAAATTTTGGAAAAATTGAATGAAAAAAATTAATTTAGCTATAACTGGTTGTCTTGGCAGAATGGGCCAACAGCTTATTAAGTCATCAAAACAATCGAGAGATTTTAAAGTTGTTTCTATTACAGAAAGAAAAAAAATTAATAAAAAAATATCTGGTCTTAAACCAAGTTTAAACTCTAAAGATGCATTTCAAAATGCAAAGGTTATTATTGACTTTACAACACCCGAAAGTACTTTAGATTTACTTAAAATTGCATCAAAATTAGGGAAAAGAGTGGTTATTGGAACAACAGGTTTTTCAAAAAAAGAAGAGGAAATAATAAAAAAATACTCTAGGAAAATACCTATACTTAAAGCTGGAAATATGAGTTTAGGTGTTAATTTATTAGTTTATTTGACGGAAATAGCATCTAGATCTCTTAGTAAAAATTTTTTAAGTAAAGTTTTCGAGGTCCATCACAAACATAAAAAAGATCATCCTTCGGGTACAGCTTTAATGTTAGGAAAGGGCATTGCAATTGGAAAAAATAAGGAATTTAATAAAATTTTAGGAAAAAGATATTTAAATAAAAAATCTTTTCCTTTTGGTAAAAAAATTAATTTTAATTCTTTTAGAAAAGGACAGGTTATCGGTGAACATGAGGTAAAATTCTCGAGTGGTAAAGAAATTGTTACATTAAACCATGAATCCTTTGATAGATCCTTATATTCAGAGGGTGCTTTGTCGGCTGCTAAATGGCTAATAAATAAAAAACCAGGTTTATACTCTATGAGAAATGTTTTAAATTTTAAGTAAATTTAAAACAATGAGCCAAATAAACAGAGCTAAAATAGTTTTAAGAATTCTAAATAAAATTTATCCTAAAACACCAATTCCTTTAAAACACAAAAACACATTTACTCTATTAGTTTCAGTTGCATTGTCTGCACAAACAACTGATTTAAATGTAAATAATGTAACGAAAGACATTTATAAAAAACATTATAAACCCGAACATTTTGTAAAATTAGGAAGGAAAAAAATTGAGAAACTTATTAAAAGAATAGGTCTTTTTAGGAATAAAGCTAAAAGTGTTTATTTGTTATCAAAACAAATATTAGAAAAACACAATGGCAGAGTTCCAAAAAATTTTGAAGATTTAGAAAATTTACAGGGGGTAGGGCATAAAACTGCAAGCGTAATCATGTCACAAAAATTTGGGATCCCTGCCTTTCCTGTTGATACACATATTCATCGATTAGCACAAAGATGGGGTCTTACAAATGGCAAAAATGTTGTTCAGACAGAAAAAGACCTTAAAAGATTATTTCCTAAAAAATCATGGAATAAACTACACCTTCAAATTATTTATTACGGAAGAGAATATTGCAAGGCCAGAGAATGTTATGGTGTTACTTGTAAAATCTGTAGCACTTGTTATCCTAATAGAAAAAAACCCATAAAAACGAAAAAGGCTTAGCATGAAAGTTTTAGGCATTGGAAATGCAATTATAGATGTGATTTGTAAAGTTGATGATGAATATTTAAAAAAAAATAATCTTACGAAAAGTACTATGAAATTAGTAAATGAAAAAGAATTTAAAAGTCTTACATCAAATTTAAAAATCCAAGAAACAGTTTCGGGAGGTTCTGTTGCTAATTCAATTGTTGGTCTTTCGCAGTTAAATAATCAAGTTGGTTTTATTGGAAAAATTAATAATGATGAATTTGGCCATAAGTACGAGGATGGTTTGAAGAAAGAAAATGTTAAGTTTTTTTATTCAAAAAAAAATGAAACTACACCAACAGGAACTTGTCTTATTTTAATTACACCTGACTCAGAGAGAACAATGTGCACCTTTCTTGGCATTGCGGGTAAAATCAATGATACGGACATAAATATTGAGGCAATTAAAAATAGTGAAATCACTTTTTTTGAAGGATATCTTTGGGATGAGGGACATCCAAAAAAAGCGTTTGAAAAAGCAATTAAAAGTTCAAGGAAAACTGCGATGTCACTCTCTGATAAATTTTGTGTGGATAGGCATAAGTCAAGCTTTCTTAATTTAGTAAAGAGCTCTCTGGACATTACATTTGCAAATGAACAAGAAATTTTATCTTTAATTGAAGCGAAGACTTTTAATGAGGTAATTTCCTTCGGAAAAAACTTAGGAAAGCTAATGGTAATTACTCGAGGTAAAAAGGGTAGTGTTGCAATTAAAAATGACGAAGTAGTCGAGTTTGGTATTAAAAAAAATTTAAAAATTATTGATTTAACTGGAGCAGGAGATCTTTTTGCTTCCGGATTTTTACATGGTCAAATTAACAATTTATCATTAAAAGAGAGCTTACAAAAGGGAACTGAGATGTCCTCAAAGATAATTCAGAAAATTGGCGCTAGGCTCTCTTAATTTTCTTTCTACTGTAACTTCCTTTTCCTTTCTTTGGTTTGATTATACGTTTTCTATATTTTTTTGAAAATAAGTCTCTGGCAATGATATTTCTTTTTTTCAAAGCTTATAGCCTTTAGTTGTATGTTTAATGAAATTTTGATCGCCAAAAGTTTTATTTATTTTTTGTCTTAATCTATAAATGTGGGTTTCTACTGTATGAGTGTCTGTGTGTGAAGAATAATTCCAGATATTTTTTAAAATAAAACTTTTATCTAAAGTTTTTTTGGAATTAAACAATGTTTCTATAAAATTGATTTCTTTTTCAGTAATTTTTAATGCTTTTTCTCCCATTCTGAGAACTCTTTCATTTTTATCTAAAATATAACTATTAATTTTTATAAACGAATTTTCCTCGAATTTATGTTTCGTTGAAAGGTATATAATTTTTTCATTTAATTCGATTAAGTTTATTGGCAATTTGACAACAAGATCAAAGTTATTGCTTGAAGAGCTTTTTTCAAACTGTTTTTGAATCAAAATTTTTGGAACATTAATGTCTTTTAATAAATAATTATTCTTTTCGAGAGATTCGAACAATAATATATTGTACTTTCCAATTAAATTATCCAAAGATTTTGTTTGATCTATGTCATATAAACTCAAGCTAAAGCCAAAAAAGTCTTTCACTTCATCAAGTGAATTGATAAAATTTTTATTACCTAAACAAGCTACTTTAATATTATAAGAATTATTATGCATTTAGTTTTAAAAAAAAAAAAATTATATATAGGTAACTATAAAGTAAAATGTGCAATAGGTAAAAGGGGTCTTACAAATAAAAAAAGGGAAGGAGACCTCAAAACCCCGAAGGGTAAATTCAAATTTTTGTATCTTTTATATAGAAAAGATAGAGTTAAAAGGATTAGTACAAAAATTCCAAAAAAAATTATCCACGAAAATATGGGCTGGTGTGATGATCCAGAATCAAAAAATTATAATAAATTGATCAGGTTTAAATTTGAGAAAAATGCAGAAAAACTTTTCCTTAAAAAAAATTTGTATAATTTGATTCTTGTTCTAAATTATAATTTAAATCCAATTATTAAAGGAAAGGGCAGTGCAATTTTTATGCATGTAGCAACAAAAAAATTTAGTCCTACAAGAGGCTGCATTGCATTAAAAAAAAATGATCTTCTTAAAGTTTTAAAATTAATTGACACAAAAAGTACTTTGTCAATAAGATGATTTTCTCTCTCCAAGTATTGCTGATCCAATTCTTAAATATGTAGAATTATATTTTGTTGCTTCCATATAATCTCCAGACATTCCCATGCTTAAATCTTTAAATCCTAAATCTCTATTAAGTTGATCTATCTTCTCAAAATATTTTATGTTGTCGGTATCATTTGGCGGAATAATCATAAGACCTATTACGTCTAATCTTGCCTCATCTATACAATATTTAACGAAGTCTTTAGTTTCGTCATAAAGTATTCCGGATTTCTGTGCTTCATTACCAAGATTAACTTGAATAAAATATTTTAATTTTTTTTTTAAATTTATTTCATTTTTTTTGAGTGTATCAGCAAGCTTTTGATTGTCTAAAGAATGAATATAATCAAATAATTCAATAGCTTTTTTAACTTTATTTCTTTGTAAACTTCCTATCATGTGTAACTTTATATTTGGCTTATTTATTTTGAAATCTTTCCATTTATGTATTGCCTCTTGGACTTTATTTTCTCCAAAATGACAATGTCCACTTTTTATTAATGGTAATAATTTTTCAATGGGAAAGGTTTTAGAAACACAAATTATATTTGGGATCTTATTTGGGCTTGAAATAGCTTTTTTTAAATTATCTTGTATTAAATTAAATTTATTTATACTTTCATCATCCATGGCAACGAGAAAAAAACTTTTATTTTTTTTTATAGATCGTTTGAATGAAATTAACCTAGATTACGTAAGAAATATAGGTGCAATTTTAATTGTTAGAAAACCAGATAATTTCAACGAAAAGTCTCTTAAAAAACTTCAATCAGATTGTTTGAGAAGGAATATACCTCTTTATATCGGTAATAACATAAAGACTTTATTCAAACTAAATTCAAATAGACTTTATATTTCTGCTTATAATAAAGTACAAACAAGTTCACTAATAAAGATCAACGGTAAAATAGACATTATTGGAAGTGCTCATAATATCAGCGAAATTAGAGAAAAAATTCAACAAGGATGCAAGAAAATACTATTATCAAGAATTTTTAAAACAAGTTATGAGAATAAGAAAGGTTGGTTGGGGCCAATTAAATTTAATTTGCTCACCAGAAATATGAAAGCAAATTTTATTGCTCTAGGGGGAATAAATCAAAAAAACTTCAATCAATTAAAAAATTTAAATATAGTGGGGATAGCTTTATCTAGTGCCAAAAAAAAAGCCGGCAATTTCTTGCCGGCTTTTTATAAAAAATAAATTTTAAGTAATTAGAACGCAACTGCCATTGAAATCGACGTTTCGTCAGTTTCAACTGCTGTGTTATAAGAACAGTTATCACAACCTGCGTGAGCTATTCCTAATGTCATATTACCCATAGTGTAAGATAAAGAAATACTATCGAATTCTTGTTCTACACCTGAATCATCGTTGTCAGATTCTTCAACTTCTTTAGACTCTATTTCATTGTAAGAAACAGATAAGTTGTCTGAAACTTTGTACGAAATACCGTAGTATCTGTGTACATAGTCGTTAGCGTCAGCTTCTGCGTTAGATAATGCACCGATTTGGTAACCTAGAGTTACTGGTCCGTAAGCATAAGTAATATACGCTGTACCTTCTTGTTGACCAATATCTTCTGAGTCTGTTACTGCTGCACCTTCATCTTTTTCAAGATCAACGTAACCAGCACCAATGCTTAAGCCTGATACAAAAGGAACGCTACCTTTAATAACGTATTCTAATGCTTCATCGCCTGCGCCATCGCCTGAATTTCCGTTATCAGCTGTAGAGTCACCTGAACCGTGTTTAGGTGTATACATTGCATCAAACGTAAAGCCAGATCCCATAACATCTGCTAAAGTATATCTGATACCGTAATCTCCATCCATACCGTTAACGTCGTCAATTGAACCTACTAAAGCGTTAGCTTCTTCGTAAGCAGTTGGCGTCACGTCGTCGATAGCTGAGATCGGTGAACCAGTTGATGTTAATGCAATTGTACCAAAATCAGTTCCTAGAACCATTTCTGAATCACTAAATGCAAGAGCATCAGTTGTTGTTTGTTTGTATGAAACAGTCATACCATTATCAAGTTCAGCTGAACCAGTAATAGATAATTCTTTATCCATACCAAGCGGGTTACCAGTTGTATGGTATTTGCTACCCTTTGTGTAAGTTGCCTCCATGCTACCAGAAATTGACATTTCTCCAGCTGATGCTGAAGTAACAGCCAATGCGCCTGCTAGTGCTGACAAACCTACTTTTGTTACTTTTTTCATGTTTATCTCCTTTGTTCGTTTATTTAAATAAACAGGGTAAAATTACAGAAATAGAAGCTTCAAATCATTAAATATTAATGATTTTTCATTATTTTTAACTAACTGTTGCAAAATTACAACTATTAAAAGCCCAATTTTTAGGGTTTTTTTCTTATTTATACTCCTATGCAGTTATAAAAAATGTTACCTATTTGATTGTACTATGATTTCAAATTTATCATTAAAAATCTCACTATTGATTAAAAAAAACTTCATACCTTTTTTTTTAATTAGTTTTTTAATTTTAACATCTTGTGGTGGTTTCTCGAAACCCGGTAACGTTAATACACCAGTTGAAGGACGTGAAAGAGCCAGAAAAAATTTAGAAGAAGGCAGAGGAGTTTCCCCATTTAAAGGAGGATTCGGTAGGTCAACAAATTATGAATTTAGCACCTCAAATCCTATGTGGAGAGCAACATTTGATGTGATTGATTTTATGCCTCTTATAACCGTCGATTATTCTGGAGGCATGATAATTACTGACTGGTATACAGATACGAACACATCTAATGATTCATTAAAATTTACGATAAGGTTCTTGTCCAACGAAATAAGGGCAGATAGCTTAAAAATTATTGTACATAAAAAAACATGTAGAGTTCAATCAAACTGCATTGTTGAAAAAATAAGCTCTAAGTTAGAGGATACGATTAGACAAGAAATATTAAAAAAAGCTGCTGCTCTTGAGGCTGCATCAAAAAAGAAGAAAAAGAAATAAAATAAATCTTATTACTTAATGAACAAGATTGATGTAAAAAAGATTGATAAAAAATGGCAGAACTATTGGTTGAAGAAGAAAAATCTTTTTAAAAACACCAATAAGAAAAAAAAATTTTATTGTCTCGAAATGTTTCCTTACCCATCGGGCAAAATACACATGGGACATGTAAGAAATTATGCTATCGGTGATGTAATAGCCAGATATAAAATGATGTTGGGTTTCAATGTTCTACACCCTATGGGATGGGATTCTTTTGGTTTGCCCGCAGAAAATGCTGCAAGAGAGAATAAATTAAATCCCAGCGATTGGACAAAAAAAAATATTTCTACTATGAAATCTCAGCTATTACAGTTGGGTCTCTCTATTGATTGGGATCTAGAAATTTCTACCTGTGATGAAGAATATTACAAACATCAACAGGAATTGTTTATAGATTTCTACAACAAAGGTTTGGTTATTAGAAAAGAAACTTATGTAAATTGGGATCCTGTAGAGAACACGGTATTAGCAAATGAGCAAGTAATAGATGGGAGAGGATGGAGATCAAACGCACTAGTGGAGAGAAAAAAATTATACCAGTGGTTTTTTAATATTTCTAAATTCTCTGATGAGTTACTTGAGGATCTTGAGAGTTTAAATCATTGGCCTGAAAAAGTTAAGTTGATGCAAAAAAATTGGATTGGGAAGTCAATAGGCTGTGAAATAGATTTTAAAATATCAAATAGTGAGAAAAAAATAAAAGTATTTACTACTCGTCCAGATACTATATTTGGAGCCACCTTTTTAGCAATTTCTGTTGATCACCCTATTTGTGAAAACTTTAAAAACTTAGAGGAATTCAAAAATTTCAAAGAAAAATGTTCTCAAGTCGGCACAACAGAAGAAGCTATTGCAAATGCTGAAAAGCTAGGTTTTAAAACAAATTTACAAGTACAACATCCGTTTATAAAAGAGAAAAAAATCCCTGTTTATGTAGCTAATTTTATTCTTATGGATTATGGAACAGGGGCAATTTTTGGTTGTCCAGCACATGATCAAAGAGATTTTGATTTTGCAAAAAAATACAAACTTGACATTATTCCTGTCGTCAAACCAAAAAGTGAAGACGAACAAGAATTAAAAAATGCTTATACTGGAGACGGTAAAATCATAAATTCTGAATTTTTAAATAATTTAAATATAGATGAGGCCAAACAAAAAATTTTAATTGAAATTGAAGGGAAAAAAATTGGGAAAAAAAGAATTACTTTTAGATTGAAAGACTGGGGTGTATCAAGGCAAAGATACTGGGGCTGTCCAATTCCAATGATTTATTTAAAAAATGGTAACGTTGTGCCAGTAGATAAAAGTGAACTACCTGTTCGATTGCCTAATGATATAAATATAAATCAGAAGGGAAATCCACTTGATAGTCATCCCACTTGGAAAAAAACCAAGTATAAAAAAACAGGCGAGGAAGCTACCAGAGAAACAGATACTTTGGATACATTTGTGGATTCCTCATGGTATTTTATAAGATTTTGCTCTCCTAAGCTTAAAGATAAGCCGTTTGATGAGAAATCTTTTAGCTACTGGATGCCAGTTGATCAATACATAGGTGG
>CETM01197101.1_pt1 | contig 17306 bp, 21 predicted proteins | sample 361451 | NCBI WGS metagenome assembly CETM01 (sample SAMEA2622690, study PRJEB7988) | marine metagenome | isolation source: saline water (ENVO:00002010), including
CGGCCATAAATAATCATCGATTTCAAGCGCCGCCGCCGAGTGATGGGAATCCGAACAGCTTTCAAATAATATCTGATTGCTAAAATCTGATGCCCGGGCGCCCGTCAGAATTTCATGCCTTTTCGGTTTTGCGCGATATCTTTTTTCGTTCATTTGGATCAAGCAGGCGCTTCCGGATGCGGATGTGTTTAGGTGTCACCTCTACCAACTCATCATCATCTATGTAGCTGATCGCCTCTTCAAGCCGAAAGGTTCGTGGCGTGGTGAGGCGCACTGCTTCGTCAGAGCCGGATGCACGAATATTAGTCAGCTTCTTAGATTTCATCGGATTGACTTCCAGGTCGTTGCCCCGGCTGTGCTCACCGATTATCATTCCCTCGTAAACGTCGACTCCACCACCAATAAAAATCACGCCCCGCTCTTCAAGATTCCATAAGGCGAACGGTACAGATTTTCCGGCAGCGTTTGAGATGAGCACGCCATTACGGCGTCTTGGCAGATTCCCTTTGTGCGGTGCGTAAGAATAAAAAAGTCTGCTCATCACGCCGGTACCACGCGTCTGGTTCAGAAATTGCCCATGGTAGCCAATAAGGCCCCGTGATGGAGCAATGAAGACAACCCGTGTCTTCCCCCCCCCAGACGGGCACATATCCCTTAACTCGCCTTTACGTTCGCCGAGAGATTCCACCACCGCCCCTACATAAGCGTCGTCGACATCAATGACGACCTCTTCCATCGGTTCCTCGCGGGAACCGGTATCAGGATTCTTGCGATATAAAACTCGGGGGCGAGAGACCGACAGCTCAAAACCCTCTCGGCGTAACTGCTCCACAAGCACACCGAGTTGTAATTCTCCCCGACCTTTTACCTCGAAAGTGTTTTCATCTCCCGTCCGCTCAACCTCGATGGCGACATTCCCCTCCCTTTCCCGCACCAAACGTGCCGCGAGAAGACGTGATGTAACCTTATCGCCGTCATTTCCGGCAAACGGTGAATCATTGATTGAGAAGGTCATAGAGAGTGTCGGTGGGTCAACGGGTATAGCCTGCACGGGTATAACATTCCCCGGATCGCAGATTGTGTCCGCAACTGTCGCTTCCTTTAAACCAGCGATAGCGATAAGATCGCCGGCATGAGCGGCTTGGACCGGCACGCGTTCAATGCCCCGAAACGCCAGAAGCTTGGTTAGGCGGCCGGCCTCAACCTGCTTACCATCCCGTCTTAGCGCCACGACTGGATCATTAACCCGCGCAACACCGGACTCAATCCGCCCGGTCAAAATACGGCCCAGATAATTATCATATTCCAAAATAGTCGATAGCATTGCGAATGGCGCATCGCGTTTTGCAACCGGCGACGCAAAGTGCTCTGAAATAAGCTTGAAGAGAGGTTCCATAGAATCTCGCGGTGATTCAAGGTCGTAGGCTGCCCAGCCCTCCTTCGCTGAGGCGTATAGAGTCGGAAAGTCAAGTTGCTCGTCGCTCGCATCTAGGGCAGCAAATAAATCGAAAACTTCTTCATGCACCTTGTATGCCCTCTGGTCTGGGCGATCAGCTTTGTTAACTACAACAATCGGCTTTAAACCGAGCGCCAGCGCCTTCATAGTAACGAACTTAGTTTGGGGCATCGGACCCTCGGCCGAATCGACTAGCACCAGTGCACCATCAACCATCGATAAGATACGTTCTACCTCTCCACCAAAATCGGCATGGCCCGGGGTATCGACAATATTTATACGGACATCTTCCCACTCGACGGACGCGCATTTTGCCAGAATTGTTATACCCCGTTCCCGTTCCAAGTCATTTGAATCCATGACGCGTTCGGCTACCCGCTGATTTTCGCGGAAGCTTCCGGACTGCCGCAATAACTGGTCAACCAGTGTTGTTTTGCCATGGTCAACATGGGCAATAATCGCGATGTTTCGAAGCTGCGGCACAATACGAATTCCGGATGTTAGGGTGTTCAAGAATTTCAGACGAGCGACCGAACACCCTGAAGGCTATGAGTCTGCGGCCGCTATATACAATTGTCGGAAGAGTTTATCCCATTTTTTCTTTCGCTAACTCTTTTAGCGATACTTCGGGCCTGGCACCATAATGGCTGATTACCTCGGCCGCACAGATAGATCCAAGCCATGCAGCCTTTTCTAATTCGTAACCGTGGGTCAGGCCATATAGCACCCCGGCAGCATAAAGATCACCAGCGCCAGTCGTATCGAGAACTTTCTCCACTGGCTCCGCCGCGACTTCTAAAACCTCGTCAGGTGTAACAATCACAGACCCCTTCGCGCCGCGTGTTATGGCGGCAATATCAACTTTACCAACTAGTCTGCCAACCGCCTCATCAAATGAGACTGTTTGATAGAGAGAGGTGATCTCGTCTTGGTTGGCGAAAACAATGTCTACATGCCCCTCAACAAGACGCCTGAATGAGGCTCGATGACGGTCAACGCAAAAGGAATCAGAAAGGGTCAGGGCAACCTGGCGTCCCGCCGCATGCGCCAACTCCGCGGCTTTGACGAATGCCTCCTGAGCTTCGTCTCGGTCAAACAGATAGCCTTCAAGGTATGTGATTTGCGCACTTCCTATTGCTTCAGGATCTATATCCTCTGGGCCCAGAGAGATGCTGGCGCCCAAATAAGTCTGCATGGTCCGCTCCGCATCCGGTGTTACGAAAATCAAACATCGCGCTGTAGATGGCCCATCGGTCGCGGCGCGCATTGGGAAGTTTACACCGGCGCCCATTATATCACTGATAAAGATATCCCCCAGCTGATCATTCCGTACTTTTCCAATATAAGCTCCGCAGCCGCCGAGCGATGAAATGCCGGCCAGGGTGTTAGCGGCAGAACCACCAGAAGTTTCGACGCCAGCGCCGATTTCCTTATACAGCCATTCGGCCTTAGCATCATCGATCAGCGTCATCGTCCCTTTATTTAGGCCGAGCCCGTTGAGATGGTTTTCATCTGTCTGGACAATTACATCGACAATTGCGTTGCCAACGCCGACAACATCAAAGGGCGCATCCGCCATTATAAGCTCCTGGAATCACGAAAAATATCTGGTGCAGAGTATAACGTCGGACAGAAGCGTCGCAATTGAAATGCAATCTTGCACTTACATGAGTTAGGCGGCTAAACAGACAGCACATCCGGATAGAATATCTTGCTAGCCAATAAATGTATTCTGCGCTCTTTCTCGCAATTCAACAGCTCAATGATACGCGCATTCGCCGGTTGGTTTTGCGTGCAGTAGTCGTCAGCGCGTTTATATTCATTGCGCTGGTTTTCGGGATCACCTGGGCCCTCAACGGCATTTCATTTGTTGGTATCCAATGGATTGACAAAGGGCTGGCTTTTTTGGGCGGGAGCGCTGCCTTCTTGATCAGCCTCCTAATTTTCCCCACCCTAATTGGGCTTATCATCTCTTTCATGCTGGAAGAAATTGCGCGCTCCGTAGATATACGTCATTTCCCATATCTACCGGCCGCCAGAGAACAACCAACGACAGAAGTTTTCAAGAATGCCGCTCGATTTGCAGCCATCGCGGTAGGGTTAAACCTGTTATTTTTCGTTTTTATTTTACCATTAATGGTGATCACGATTGTCCTTTCTCCGCTCATTCCCGTTGTTTTCTGGGGGCTTAACGGATATCTTCTGGGGCGTGAGTATTTCGAGTTCGCGGGATTACGACGGGTTGATCCACAAGCCATGCGGTTACTTAGGAGGCGGAATAAAACTCGCGTTTTTGTCTCCGGCATTGTGATCGCGGTGATGATGACTGTTCCTTTGGTTAACTGGCTGATGCCGTTGGTTGCAGCCGCCTATATGGTTCATGTATTTGAAGATGTTCGTCGTCGTGACTAATTAGTTTAAAGGCTTCTTCTTGGATTCCCCAATCCAAGCGGTAATAATCGGGTGCTATCAACCCGGGAAAGACAGAACATGGCGGACCAAGATAACAAAGTTAGAAACAAACCCTCGGCGGTACTACCGCTAAAATCAGAGGCCCCGAGCGCGCCTCCCGCATCCCTGCGGCCGGCTGCCTTAACGCGCCCAATGCGCGAACCTCATTCGGTCTCAAACGCTGGAAATATTAGCAGTCCCGAAGGTAAGAAGCTTTTGGTCGGAAGAGAAATAGAGCTTAGCGGCAACATCAGTACCTGCGACAGGTTAGTAGTCGAAGGCCGCGTAGAAGCAGAACTTCAGGACTGCCGAGAGATCGAAATTTCGGGAACCGGCACTTTCAAAGGCGCGGCCAATATCGAAATGGCAAAGATTAGTGGCAAATTCGAGGGTACCCTGACGGCGCGTGACACGCTTATTGTTCAATCAACAGGACGGGTATCAGGTACGATCCGGTATGGAAAACTGGAAATCGAACGTGGAGGCGAGGTTATCGGCGACATCGGCCTAGCTAACGACACGGCCGCCAGTTAAACCTTCGCACAATGAATCAAATAGTATCCGCGGCCACGGGCCTAGTTTGCCTGATACTGTCAGCCTGCGTTACTAAAACCGACCCGATCTCGCCCGTGGTGGACAAATCAAAATCGAGGGAGGTGTCCCCATCCGTTCCCGTTATTGTCAAGCACCGCCAGATAGATTCGGCGGAACGCCCCCCCAAGACCACTGCTCATACACCGAACCTTGCTCCGGGAGAGTTGCTCGGCATGACGACCTCCGAGATAACTTTACTCCTTGGTGATCCCGTGTTCGTACGCCGTGACCCACCGGGCGAGTTCTGGCGATACCGAACAAAAAGGTGCATTTTAGAACTTTATTTCTATCGCCGCGACAGTGAATGGTACGTCAATCACATAGAAATGCGTCACCGCAACGAACAGGCCGCTGATAAGTCTGGCTGTATCGCATTGCTTCAAGAGCCACCGCGTCGGGGTTAACGATCTAGCGCCCTTACTCCTCATCTTTGGACGGCAGCCTGTCTTGAGCCGATGGTGAGGCGGTCACTTCCTCGAAATCGCCATCGATCACCCTGCCTCCGGGGGGACCCGCACCATCGCGATCCGATGGCCTCGGGCTACTCGCGGGCCCGAAACCGCCGACATGAGTCTCGCCATTTCTCGATAGCCAACGCCAAATACCTATTCCGACCAGCTTCCGAAACAGGGGCACAAACAGCATAAAGCCACACACATCAGTAAAAAATCCCGGGGTCAGAAGGAGTGCGCCGGCCACCAAAAGGCAAACTCCATCAAACACCTCCTGTACCGGTAATTCATTCCGCGAGGCACTTCTTTGCGCCCGTTTTAGCACCGCAACGCCTTGAATTCTGAGTAATGTAGTGCCGGCGCAGGCTGTAATGATTACGATTAGGATCGTCGGCCACAACCCGATCCAGCCACCTATTTCGAGAAAAAGTGCGATTTCGATGACCGGGACTGTGATAAAAGCCAAAAGCAAAAGAATTGGCATGCTTGCGATTTCCTAATGAACGCCTTATGTACTTTAGGTCGTAGTTTCGTGAAATAGGTTATCTGAGTTAACCTTACTTCACGAATGGGTGACAAAGACGATATAGCTAACTCTCGGGCCCGCGTCTATCTAACCCAACCGGGTGAAAAAAGCAGAACGACTCAGCGGAACGGTGCAGGAAAGAAAGATTATGGGTGAAGGATTTCAGTTTCTGGATATCGTTCTTTTCGCGATGGTCGCGGCGTTTTTAGTCCTGCGTTTAAGAAGCGTTCTGGGAAAGCGTACTGGACATCAACAACCGCGCCAAGACCCAATATCACAGCGGACGCAAGATGCCGAGACCGATGGAAGTGTCGTGGATGCGACTAACGTTAACCAACCGCCTCAGACCGATCATAGCGATATCGTAGACCAAGATACCCCGCTTTTGAGGGGTATCCAGGAAATTCAATTGGTAGACAGCACCTTCGATCCAAAAGAATTCTCTGACGGTGCCCGCAGCGCTTTTGAGATGATCGTTCAAAGCTTCGCTGAGGGCGACAAAGATAATCTTCAGATGCTACTCGCGGGCGAAGTTTACGAGAGTTTCGAAGGCGCCATTGATGAAAGAGAACGGGCTGGAGAAACATTGGAGTCGACCATTATCGGAATCAAGGCAGCGGATGTAATTGAAGCGGAGATGGAGGACATGAACGCCCTAGTTACCGTCAAGTTTGTGTCCGATCAAGTAAACCTAACGCGTGATTCCGAGGATCGAATCATTGACGGAGACCCTAACCAAGTAACCGAAATCATTGACATCTGGACCTTCAGCCGAGACACGCAGTCACGGGATCCAAATTGGAAGTTAGTGGAAACTCGAAGCCAGAACTAGGGATCGCAGAGGGGTAACCGTTTTCTGTATGAAAAACCCCTCACCTTTTCTAGCGGAGAATGTCCGGTTTCTCATTTTTGTAGTTATGGTGGTTACGCCACTGGTATTAACGGGGTGCGCCGAAATTGGCGACAAAACAGGTATAGAAAAGCCAGAGTTTAGGCCTGTCACATTCAATGAGATTCCGAGTTGGAATAATGATAATCATGCCAAGGCCTTAGCGGCTTTCCTAAAATCTTGTCCGTCACTAGAACGCAAAGGTATGCCCGATTTCGGCGATACGTCTTTTTGGCGAGATCTGTGTGAAAAGGCCCGCCGCATCGCCACGACAGAAGACAGAAGAGCTAAACGGTTTTTCGAAAAGAATTTCTATCCGGTCGCTGTTTCTGGACGCGAAGGGGCTACCGGTCTTTTCACTGGTTATTATGAGCCAGAACTACTCGGGAGCCGCGAACGATCGCAAAAATTTAAGGTCCCCATATATTTGCGTCCGCCGGATCTGGTTAGTGTAAACCTCGGTCGATTTCGCGGGAACCTAAACGGACAAAGAATTGCGGGGCGGGTGGTAAATGGCAACCTGGTTCCATATCCAGATCGTGAAAAGATCGATCTCGGGGCCCTCATGGACAAGAATTTAGAACTAGTTTGGGTGGATAGCGCAGCGGATGCATTCTTCCTGCATATCCAGGGATCCGGTCGTATTCGCTTGCCGGACGGTACTACTCTACGGGTGGGATATGCTGGTACAAACGGCCATCTCTACACGGCGATTGGGCGCGAACTGATCACGCGGGGTATCGTGTCCCGAGAAGAAATGTCTATGCAGGCTATTCGGGCCTGGCTGTCAGAAAATATCGCCGATGGTAAACGATTAATGCGTAAAAATCGGTCATACGTGTTTTTTCGCGAGTTGACTGGCGATGCTCCGATCGGGGCACAAGGGGTTGCGCTCACCCCCGAACGAAGTCTCGCTGTAGACCGAAGATTGATTCCGTTAGGTCTGCCCGTTTGGATTGATACCATGGAGCCCAGCGGCGCACCGTTTCGGAAGCTCATGATCGCTCAAGATACTGGCGGGGCAATCGTCGGAGCGGTCCGTGCCGATATATTCTGGGGAGCTGGCGCAAAGGCTGCAGACCGCGCTGGCAAGATGAAGTCCCAAGGAAAATACTGGTTCCTATTTCCGCGATTATCGCCAAAAAAACCTGGCCTCGATAGCTATTAACCATCGCCCTCCAAGGCAAAAAAGGCCGTAGAGATATCGAATTGCCCACCAAAATAAGTCTAGTTATAGATTGGTAATCAATATTCCAACTTTAATTGGATTAATCCCAGCCTTTTCATTAACCCATGTTCTCGCTTGCAGATTAGAGGTTTCGCCGTCATTTTAGTCATCCTGTACAAGGAATCCGGGTGTGACTTTGATTAAACAATTAGGGACATTCGTGACCCGACCGCTGGCTTTATATCGCCCGCCTAAATATGAAAAAGAATAAGTCAGACGGGCGCGAGTCGCTCGATGATAATGCACTTTTCCGTTCAGCGATGTTCGACGCGGAGCCTTTAGGTCGGAAAAACAAAGATCATGCCCCGATGGAGCCATCGACTCCACCCCCTATCAAAAGACGAACCGTCACACCAAAACCGCAACCTAAAATCAAGCCTGTCGCGCCGTCAAATAGACAGCTGGAGGCCGGCTTAGCCACCGATTTAGACCGGCGAACGATGGACAAGTTGAGAAGGGGACGACTGAGACCGGAAGCTCACATTGACCTTCACGGCATGAACTTGAGCCGCGCCTATGCCTCATTGAACACATTCATTACCCGGGCTCATGGCTCTGGAAATCGCTGCGTCCTCGTCATCACTGGCAAGGGGTCTCTCAAAAAGGGTGGTGGCGTCATCCGGCAGGAACTTCCCGCCTGGCTGAACTCACCGGAAAATAGACCCTGTGTTCTCGGCTTTGCCCAAGCGCAACCGGCCGACGGCGGGGGAGGGGCATTTTACGTGCTACTGAAACGGCAGCGGTGAGACATTAGTTTGCGGGTTACAGAATAAACTTAGATAAATCAGCGTCTTTTGCCAAATCAGCAACATTTTCTCGGACGTAATCCGCGTCTATTCGCACATTATCACCACTCCGATCAGATGCACTAAAAGAGATATCTTCAAGAAGCCGCTCCATGACAGTCTGTAGCCGCCGGGCGCCTATATTTTCCACTGTGCGGTTGACCTCTGCCGCAAGCTTGGCTAGGGCGGAAATTGCCTCGTCCGTGAACTCTAAGGTCAGTTCTTCTGTTCCCATTAATGCTATATACTGGCGAATTAGATTGGTCTCAGGCTCTGTTAGAATGCGGCGGAAATCTTCCTCGGACAGGGCCTTTAGCTCAACCCTAATTGGCAGTCTCCCCTGCAGTTCGGGAAGCAGGTCGGCAGGCTTCGACAGATGAAACGCTCCAGATGCCACAAATAAAATGTGGTCGGTCTTAACAGTTCCATGCTTCGTCGGAACCGTCGTACCTTCAATCAACGGCAGCAGATCCCTTTGTACCCCTTCACGGCTGACGTCAGCGCCACCTCGACCGTCAGAACGAACACAAATCTTATCAATCTCGTCGAGAAAAACGATGGCGTTTTGTTCTACAGACTCGATCGCCGTCTTCACGACGATATCGTCATCCAACAATTTATCTCCTTCCTCAGCAACCAGCACATCGTAACTATCGCCAATAGTCATTTTCTTTGTTTTAGTTGCACCGCCAAAAGCTTTTCCAAGCATGTCGTTCAGATTGATCATACCCATCTGTGCGCCGGGCATACCCGGAATCTCCATAGTTGGCATCCCACCGCTCGAATCCTGAAGATCAATTTCGATTTCTCGGTCGTCGAGTTCCCCTTGGCGCAGCATAGTACGAAACTTTTGCCTTGTGTCCTTGCCAGCACTTTCCCCGACCAAAGCATCCAGAACCCGCTCCTCCGCCGCGATTTCCGCCTTGGCAACCACCTCCTTACGCATCCGCTCCCGGATCATGTGTATAGCTATCTCGATCAAGTCTCGGATAATTGATTCGACATCCCTTCCGACATATCCAACCTCAGTGAACTTCGTAGCCTCGACTTTTAAAAATGGCGCGTCAGCCAAGCGAGCAAGACGCCGGGCGATCTCAGTCTTACCCACTCCGGTGGGACCGATCATCAGAATATTTTTAGGCAGAACCTCATCGCGAAGGTCATCGCTCAACTGCTGTCGTCGCCATCGATTACGCAGCGCGATAGCTACCGCGCGTTTAGCGTCGTTCTGGCCGACAATATAGCGGTCGAGTTCAGATACGATTTCTCGGGGAGAAAAATTAGTCACAGATTATAGGCTTTCGATAACAATGTTTTCATTGGTGTAAATGCAGATATCGGCTGCGATTTTCATCGCCCGGCGGGCAATCTCCTCAGCCTCAAGGTCTTTTTGATCGAATAGGCCGCGAGCGGCAGCAAGCGCAAACGAGCCCCCCGAGCCAATTCCGATAAGCCCATTTTCGGGTTCAAGCACGTCACCCGTTCCTGTCAACACCAATGAGACATCGATGTCGGCTACCGCCATCATCGCCTCGAGACGTCGAAGAAATCGGTCAGTACGCCAATCCTTAGCAAGCTCGACACATGCGCGTGTAAGTTGCCCGGGATGTTGCTCCAGCTTTGCTTCCAGCCGCTCGAAAAGCGTAAATGCGTCTGCTGTGGCGCCAGCAAACCCCGCAATCACACCACCATCCCCCAGAGGCCGGACCTTGCGAGCATTGGACTTTATAACAGTATTACCAAAGGTCACCTGGCCGTCTCCGGCGATCACGACTTTTCCATTCTTCCTAACTGATAGTATGGTGGTACCGTGCCAATGTGTCGGGTCTTTGTCGGTCATGGGCCTCCAGATAGCCAAGGGTTGAAAATAGCGCAGTCAAGTTAGCGCTTTACTAAACATGATGCTTCAGTGTCGCGCGTCAAGGTCTTTAAAGAGTTAGCTGACAAAATTAGCTTAAATTAGACCGCCAATAGTAAGTTGTGACTGCAAAATATTGGCGCGTCAAATAAGGTTCATGTCCAAGTATTCGGCCAACTTTATTCGGAGAGATATCGCGCTAACTTCTCCAGATTTAATCGCCTGATTTCTTCGATTTAACGGGGAGAAGCAGATTATCTATCGGCGTGGTGGTTGATCAGACGCCAGAGATCAAGCTTATTGTAACACCTCATATACTAGCGCCTAACGAGAGTTCCTGATAAAAAGCGCCGGCTTTCAGTTAATTACGGAAGAAGATAGGCTCACCCATGCAATTCTCTTGGCCGTAGGAGCGAGTAACACATTATGCGCGAAGCACAAGTCACCAGAAAAACAAAGGAAACCGAGATCGAGGTATCGGTGAATATCGATGGTGCGGGTGTATACGATGTCAACACCGGTATCGGGTTTCTCGATCACATGCTGGAGCAGTTGTCTCGCCACAGCCTGATGGATCTAACCGTCAGGGCAAAGGGCGACCTGCACATAGACTTACATCACACAACCGAGGATACTGGTATTGCAATCGGCGAAGCTATCCATAAAGCAATGGGTGAGCGCCGGGGCATTATTCGCTACGCGTCAGCGACGATTCCAATGGATGAAACACTGACGCGGGCGGCTATCGATATTTCTGACCGCCCTTATCTAATCTGGAGAGTCGATTTCTCGAAGCCTAAGCTGGGCGAGATGGATACCGAATTATTTAAGGAATGGTTTCAAGCGTTTGCGCAGAATGCGCGAGTGACGCTCCATATTGAGAATCTTTATGGTGAAAATAACCACCATATCATAGAAAGCTGTTTCAAGGCACTGGCGCGCTCTTTTCGCGCCGCCGCAGAGACCGATCCTCGCGCCGCCGATTCTGTGCCGTCAACGAAGGGCACGCTGGGCGGATAAAGACCATAGAGAGCGAATGCGTGTATATACGATATATTTAAGGCAATATTCTCCCTCTCTGGAGTGCGATGCCATAGTCGTCAGAGAAGGCTTTTGCTGGATGGCATTTTTCGCAGCGCCTCTCTGGGCGCTCACGTGTCGTATGTGGTTCACCTCGCTGGGCGTTCTGGCAACCTATGCATTGGTCATACTGGCTGCTTTTATTTTGAAGTTTGATCAAATCACCACGATGGCCATTGTCTTCGGGACGTCCTCGATTGTCGGATTCTGCGCAAATGACTGGCGGAGGATGGCCTTGGTATCGCGCGGCTGGCAAACGAAAGGGGTGGCGGCAGCTGTCGATAAAGACGCCGCGCTCAGACGATTTATCGATCTGCACCCGGATGTATTTCATCAACCGGGGAATACGCCCACCTACTAGCGGATAAAGATGGAAACGATTGTTATAGATTATGGATCTGGGAATCTCCGATCCGCGGCGAAAGCCTTGGAGCGAGCGGGAATAGAATCCAGCGCCCCCGGCAAGGTGACAGTTACAGCCAATGCAGCGGCCCTTGACCAAGCCGACCGCATTGTACTTCCTGGTGTGGGCACATTCGGTGATTGCGCGGCTGGGCTACGGGCCTTGCCGGGCATGGTGGAGGCCTTGGAGAGGAATGTTCGCGAGAAGAAGAAACCATTTCTTGGCATATGCGTCGGTATGCAGCTTATGGCCGACCGGGGGACAGAACATGGTGATCATAATGGTCTCGGCTGGATCCCCGGCGAGGTCCTCCCACTAACCCCAGCAGATACCGAACTAAAGATTCCCCATATGGGATGGAATACGGTCAAGCCAACGGCCGTAAAATCGCATCCTTTGCTTGCTGGTTTTGAGAAAACGGCGCATGCATATTTTGTACACAGTTATGTGATAATCTGTGAAAATGAAACTGATGTGATAGCGACCTCCTATCATGGAGTCCGGATGGCCGCTGTTATCGGTCGAGACAACATCATCGGAACACAGTTCCACCCAGAAAAAAGTCAAAGGGCAGGCCTGAGGCTTCTGGGCAATTTTTTAAAATGGGATGGAGAGGGTATCTAATAGCCAATATGGAGACCACGATTGAACCTTTGGAGGAAGTCTCCGACGAGGAGCTTGAAGATCTCTGCGATGCAGCCGAATCTGCCATTCTTGACGGTGGCGGGTTCGGCTGGTTAAACCCACCTCCACGCGCCGTCCTCGGTAGATATTTCCGGGGTGTCGCGCTAGTGCCGGAACGTCATCTCTTTGTCGGCCGCTTAGACAACCGTGTCGCGGCGGCAATTCAGCTTCAAGAACCCCCACGAAATAACGAGGCGCACTCCCACGCTGCTAGCCTCACAACGCTTTTCGTAGCACCATGGGCGCGTGGGCACCGCATCGGCCCTCGGCTGATAGGGGCAGTCGAGTCCCTTGCAAAGGAGCTGGGTTACCTGCGCCTCAATTTTGATGTCCGCTCAACACAAAGCGACGCCGTACGGCTTTTCGAGAGTCTAGGCTTTGAGTTGTGGGGTACCAACCCAGCCTATGCTCTGGTCGACGGCGAGTTGATTGCCGGACATTATTATTCAAAGGAATTACGAAAGTTGTCGAAGAAAAAGAAAAAAGGTCGGAAGAAAACTCCGACATGATCCTGTTCCCAGCAATCGACCTGAAAGATGGAGCTTGCGTACGCCTGATTAAGGGGGCTATGGATCATTCAACAACCTTCAATGATAACCCTGCTTCTCAGGCGCGGGAATTTGCAGAAGCAGGCTTTGAATGGATCCATGTTGTTGATCTAAACGGCGCCTTCGCCGGAAAACCGGTCAACGCCGCAGCTGTCACCGCCATCCTCAACGCGGTCGACCTACCAGTGCAACTTGGGGGTGGAATCCGCAACATAGAGACCATCACGAGCTGGCTGAAGGCCGGCGTTGAGCGAGTTATCTTGGGTACGTCGGCCCTAAAAGATCCAGACTTAGTCCGCCTTGCCTGCGACCAATATCCCGGGCGTATCGTTGTAGGTATTGATGCGCGGGAGGGCTGGGTTGCAGCAGAGGGTTGGGCTGAAACCTCGACAATAAAGGCGATTGATCTCGCTATGCAGTTCGAGAATGACGGCGTCGCAGCTATTGTCCACACAGATATTGAACGCGACGGAGCGATGCTGGGGGTAAACATAGGCGCCACGGTGGATCTCGCCTTGGCGCTACAAACGCCTGTGATCGCATCCGGCGGCGTACGCGGAATGTCCGACCTAGCTGAACTGAAAAACAATGAAAAGGTAGGAATTGAAGGCGTGATATCGGGTAGGGCAATCTACGATGGTCGGTTAGACCCACGCGAGGCCCTAGATTTTCTGAGGCGTTGATTGTTATGTATTGTTACGTTAGCCAGCCAACATCACAGCAGAAAACTGGAAATGTCTTGCTTTTGTTGGTTGTTAGGAAGCGTCCACCAGTTATTTGGACCAAAGAGGCAAAAATTTAATGTTGAAGGCCCGGATCATTCCCTGCTTAGATGTTAAGAACGGACGCACCGTAAAAGGCATCAATTTCGTCGATCTGATAGATGCTGGTAACCCGGTCGAACAAGCTAAAGTTTATGATGCACAAGGCGCAGACGAACTAACTTTTCTCGACATTACGGCGAGCAACGAGAAACGCGACACTATTTTTGAAGTCGTAAACAAAACTGCAGAACAATGCTTTATGCCGCTTACCGTGGGCGGTGGTGTGCGCCGGGTTGAGGATATTCGGAAGCTATTGCTAGCAGGGGCCGACAAAATATCTATAAATACCGCCGCCATTGAGAATCCCGAGTTCGTCCGTAACGCTGCGGAGAAATTTGGATCGCAATGTATCGTCGTGGCAATTGACGCGAAGTCAACCGGAACCAATAGATGGGAGATATTTACTCATGGCGGGCGAAAATCGACTGGTATCGATGCTATTATATGGGCCGAACGAATGGCTCAGCTCGGCGCAGGAGAAATACTGCTAACATCTATGGACCGGGATGGCACGAGATCAGGTTTCGACACTGAGCTGACGAGGGCGATGGCTGACGTGGTAAATATTCCCATTATTGCATCGGGTGGGGTCGGAACCCTTGACCATTTGGTCGAAGGTATCCGCGACGGCCACGCGAGCGCCGTCTTGGCAGCGTCGATCTTCCACTTCGGGGAATATTCTATTTCGGCCGCCAAAACACATATGGCGGCAGCGGGTATCGCCGTCCGGCCTACTGAGAAACTTAGCTAAACAACTGGCCGCTTTCCCGGAGGTTGCTGGGCTGAAACGGCCTCCGCCAATAGATTTGCTGTTTAAGATTGCGCGAAACAACAATGTTATACTCAAGGGTCTAATTTTACAGATAATCCACAACCCATCTCGGGAATATACAGCTTGTCCTATAGGCGGATAAGGGGAAGAATGGGTTTGAAACATTCCATTTCCGACGATCGGTCAGTAACGTTACAAATTTATTCTGCGTGTCCATGGTAAATACAAACGATACACACATGACTATTCAACGCCTTTACGAGATCATAGAAAGTCGTAAAGGCGGGGATATAGAGTCATCCTACTCAGCAAGGCTTTTGGAATTGGGCACCGAACGAATTGCACAAAAAATAGGTGAGGAGGCACTGGAGACAGCGATCGCCGCTGTGACTAGAAACCGCAAAGCGATGATCGATGAGAGCGCAGACCTGATTTACCACCTTCTGGTCGCTTGGGTCGATTCCAGAATTTCACCGGACGATGTGATGAATGAACTTGAAAGCCGGGAGGGAATATCGGGCTTGGCAGAGAAAGCTGCCCGGAGAAAATAATCGGGGCAGTGATGGACTACGATAACAATAATGTGTTTGCAAAAATCCTACGCGGGGAGCTCCCTTGTGAAAAGGTGTATGAAACTGATCATTCTCTCGCATTTCAGGACATTTCGCCCCAAGCCAAAGTTCATGTGCTGGTGATCCCGAAAGGGCGCTATTGTTCTTGGGACGATTTTTCGTCAAATGCAAGCGATAAAGAAAAAATAGACTATGTCACTGCTATTGGAGCAACGGCTCGCGCGTTGGGTGTTGATACTTCCGGTTACCGCATATTGGGAAATCATGGCCGAAACTCGCACCAAGAGGTGCAACATCTCCACATACATATACTGGCCGGTCAGCCGCTGGGACCAATGTTGGAGGATGGCGACCTGCCGCCAAATACAGAATATCTGCGTAGCACTTCAAAAACCTGATTTTAAACCCTGTTATAGCCGGTGTTGTAAGCAAAGAAGAACGCGGAAGACGCAATTTCTGTTACTGGATCATCACCTTGACGGGCCTCCGATTCTGGGACTCTCCTAAGTGCCATCTATATAAGGGCGGGAATTAATCGTACATTTTTACTATTGTAACTTCCCCACGCGGGCGCACACTGCTATGCCGAGATTTAGTCTGCTAAACTCAGTATCCAGTTATTAGCCGCAACCAAGAGAGCAGCAGCGGTATCGAGGCACCAAGGAAAACTTATTAATATGCGTCAATGGATGAAACAAACGCTGGCACCAAGTGGCATAAAAGCCCGACGAATTTTGTTCGGGCCCGCAGCAGGTTTGACGATGCAGATAGATCCGTCGACCGATTTACGATTTTGGCTTGGCATTCACGAACTGGAGTTAGTTCGTTTTTTCCGAAGGCTGGTATATCCGGGAGCACGGAGCTTTGATATCGGCGCAGCAGAGGGGTATCAGACGCTATTGATAGCACGACTTTCTGGACAGCCCATTGTCGCGTTTGAACCAGGCGCGGTTTGGAAAGAGGTTTTGGTAAGCAATATGGCGCTAAATGGCTATCAGGTGGCCTTAGAACAAATTTTCATAAGTAATACGAGGACGGATTCATCAAGCACAATAGATATCATGGCGGAGAAATATTTTACTCCGGATTTCATAAAGATGGATATTGAGGGTGCCGAAGACGAAGCGCTCGCCGGTGCTATTAAGGTGCTGTCAGACCGCAAGCCCCATATGATCATTGAGGTCCACGGCACCAAAGTAGAACAGAATTGCTTAAAAATTCTGAGAGGCCACGGATACAACCCCCTAACCTTAAATCCTCGTTGGTGGCTTCGGGAGCACCGCCCCCTTGAGAATAACCGGTGGCTGATCTGTGAGGGTCACGAATGAAGGTAGCGAATTACCGCTTATGTGGAGTCATGTGCTTACGGGCTTCTTCGTCCCAATTCCCGGCGGGCCGCCCGTATTGTTTGCCCACCTCATAGCCTCTGCGCAGCGCCGGCCGGTTCTTTAGCAAGTTATACCACCGACGCACGTTCGGGAATTTCTGAAGATCGATGCCCTGTTTTTTATAAGTAATCACCCAAGGCCAGCAAGCCATGTCGGCGATAGAATAGTCTCCGCAAATATAATCCCGACCATCTAATCTTGTGTCGAGAACCCCATAAAGTCTGAGCGATTCTGTGTTATAGCGTTCCTCGGCATAAGGAATTTTCTCCGGTGCATAAAACTTAAAATGGCCGTTTTGACCGAACATTGGCCCCATCCCACCTATCTGCCATATAAGCCATTCGAGAACCTCTTTCCTATCCCGTAAATCGGATGGGAGAAATTGCCCGCTTTTTTCAGCAAGATACATTAAAATAGCTCCAGACTCGAAAATCGAAATGGGGCAGCCGCCATCAGAGGGGGCATGGTCAATAATCGCAGGAATGCGATTATTGGGACTAATCTTCAGAAATGCATCTCTGAATTGTTCGCCGCGATGGATGTTCACGGGGACGACCCTATATTTGAGCTCCATTTCTTCTAGGGCAATGGAAATTTTCCATCCGTTTGGGGTCGGCCAGTAATAAGCATCAATCACGATCTTTCCTCACTACCATTCCGGATCGCGACCCCTGTATCAGCGGTAAAACTAGAGCGGATTCTGGAGGCTTTGGGCCCCCGATGGATTTTGATTATTCGCGCGGAACAAACGGCATTGGCAGGCCCTGATTTGTATAAATCAGAATAGCTCGCGCTA
>CETM01015422.1_pt1 | contig 17304 bp, 13 predicted proteins | sample 361451 | NCBI WGS metagenome assembly CETM01 (sample SAMEA2622690, study PRJEB7988) | marine metagenome | isolation source: saline water (ENVO:00002010), including
CGCTGGGGGTGAGGTGGTCGTCGGTTCAAATCCGGCCATCCCGACCATTATTAATTATGCCTATATTACCTTGATTTATTTATAACTTCTTCTGCATACCAGTTTATTTCAGCAATCATTCCATCAAGCGTTCTTTCGTCTTTTCCACCTTCATAAGCGTTCCTGAAAGCAACAATTACCTCTGTTGCCCCTAGATCTTCAAGATTTTTAATTCCATCTGGTGAGTATGCTGCCTCTCCCATGACCTGAAATTGATAGTTAGGATGATCAAGTGTTCCATATTCTTTCCTAAAAATATTGATTTGATCAATAAACTCTTTAGTTTCATCTAAAGTTATTCCAGCACTTATCCAACCATCACCAATGCGAGCCGCTCTTTTTAGAGCAAGTTTTGAATGTCCTCCTATAAGAATGGGCACTGCCTTTGTAGGGGTAGGACAAAGCTTTAATTCGGGAATATCATAGAACTCACCTTTAAATGAATAATATTCTCCACTCATTAATCCTTTGAGAATGTCAATTTGCTCGTCCATTCTCTTTCCGCGTTTTTCCCATCTTTCGCCAGTAGCAAGAAAATCTTCATACCACGGACTAACACCTATTCCAAAATGGAATCTGTTGTTAGTCATTACTCCAAGTGTAGTAACAAATTTTGCTGTAGTAACTGCCTGTCTGGGTGCTAATTTATAAACGGAGGTTGAAAATTCTAACTTATCAGTAACAGCTGCGATTGCAGGAATGATTGAAAATGGCTCTAAGAAGGGGACTCCATCCAAGAATTCTCTACTACCATCATCGTTATAGGGATATGTTGAATCACATTCTTTTGGATAACAGATACTATCTGGAAATGTAATACAATCAAAGCCAGCTGCCTCTGCTGCTTTTCCAAGTTCTAAATAAAATGCAGGATCGCACATTGTTGGATGATATGAAAAACGCATAATCAGTTACCTTTTTGTTTAATTTATAAGAAACAATATAATAGCAAAAGAGGTAAAAAAAATGGATAAAAGTTTTGAAAAAGGATGTGTTCTCATTGTAGGTGGTAGTGGAGGCATAGGCTCTTTGTGTGCTAAGGAGTTTGCTCAATCAGGTGCCAAGGTTGCAATTACTTATTATAAAAATAAACAAGCTGCTGATGAAGTAGCTAAAGATATAAATAATGAGGTTCAAATTTACCAATTAGATAATAGTGATCCTAAATCAGTAGAAGAAACTTTCCAAAAAGTTGTTAATGATTATGGATCTATTAATACCCTTGTTAATGCTGCTGGATTTGACATACCTCAAAAATTTATAAGTGAAATAGATATTGATTTATGGAAGGGCGTTATAGACGCTGATATTAATGGTTTTTTTAATCTTATTAAATTTGGATTGCCTCATTTAAGAGATTCTCAAGGATCTATAGTTTTTATAAGTTCTGCAGGATTGTTTAAATACCCTCCAGGAGACATTCTTTCAGTTGCTCCAAAGGCAACCATTGAGCATGTATTAAAGGGTATTGCAAAAGAAGAGGGTGCTAACGGAGTAAGAGCAAATTCAATCGCGCTTGGAATCATTGAAACAGGGATATTTCATAGATTAAGAGAAGAAGAAGATACCTTTTTTGATGATGCATGGCATGAAGCTGTAATGAATACACTTGCCATTAAAAGATTTGGACTTCCAAAAGAGGTTGCTGACACAGCTGTATTCTTAGCTTCAAGCAAAGGAGGATATATTACTGGCCATTGTATACCAGTAGACGGTGGTTACCATTTATAGGACTTATACAAAAAAATCTGTATTTTCTACTCCAAGCTGCATGGCTCCATAGTTTCTTGAAAAACTTACAGGGTTATTAGCAACATGCGCTCTCGATGTGTGAACATCTAAGAATATTTTTTGAATATCACTGCCAGCAAATACTGCACCACCACCTGCGTTTGAAAATAATGTATCAACTACCTCAAGACACTTTTCAATAACTAATGAAGCATCGTACCTAAATTTTACTCTGTCAATCATAGGAATGCCGCCTTGGTTGCCAGCCTGATCAACCATGACATCGTAATTTCTAAACATAACAGTTTCAATAGCATCAAGTTTTGCAGACGCCTCAGCGACAATTGATTGAGTATGCGTATCACCGGCCAGTTTTGAGGGATCGCTAGAGGCTTTATTGTTGGCACCCTCTATAAAAAGTTCCAACATTTTTTTTGTAGCACCAATCGCTGGAGTAGACACAGCTCTTACAAATAACTGGCCCCACGGTATTTTATACAAATCATTTTTATTTACTTCATAACCTGGATTGGTAAGATTAAATCCGTCAGACTGCTTGTGAGTACGATACTCTGGGACAAAAACATCATTTACATGTACATCTTGACTACCTGTTGCCTTTAAACCCATTGAGTACCAAGTATCTTTAATTTCATAATCACTTTTGGGAATTAAAAAAGTTCTGTATTCTGGGACGCCTCCCTCAGGTGGAAATATCAAGCCACCTAGTAATGCCCAATCACAATGCTCTGAGCCGCTGGACCATTGCCAATGACCTGAGAATTTAAACCCTCCTTCAACTGGAGTAACCTGGCCCATAGGAGCATAAGAGGATGAAACAAGAGTGTTATCGTCTTCGCCCCAAACCTCTTGTTGAGCCTTATCATCATAAAGAGCGAGTTGAAAAGGATGGATGCCAACAACACCTAAGACCCATGCAGTAGACATGCAGCCCTGTGCAATTCTTAATTGGACTTCTGAAAAAGTGTGCGGATCTAATTCATGCCCACCATATTGTTTAGGTTGTAAAATTTTAAAAAAACCAGCATCTTTCATGTCTTGAATAGTTTCTTTTGGAATTCTTCGATCAGCGTTTGCAGATTCAGATCTTTTCTTGAGAACAGGAATAAGATCTTCAGCCTTTTTGATCATTTCGTTGTGTAGGTCAAGATTTGTTCTTTCTTTAAAAGTTGTTGCTGTTGCTAATGCCATTTTTCACCTCTTTTATATACAGATCGTAATGATTCCATTAATACTTTGTTGATTCAACATAATAATTCATATTTTTTATAATTATTTTTACGATTAATATCATAATTATTAATTTTTATGAGTACTTTTGTGCTCAATACTGCGCATTCGGAAATTTTTCACTATATGCCTCTATAATTGTTCGATGTCATATATAAGTGTTCACTGTAAAGCAGGAAAGTTTACTGGCGTCAATGATAATGATATAAATTTTTTTTATGGTATTCCTTTCGCAAAACCCTTAACCAACAAAACGCAGTGGCAAGCACCTGAAAAAATTGATTCTGAAATATCTTTTGATGCTACCAAAAAAGGATTTAGCGCACCTCAAACAATTTATCGAGATTCTTTTTTAACTGATCCAAACATGCCAGATGAATCAGTGGATTGTTTGTCTCTAAACATTGCCTCGCAAAATACAAACGGCAAAATGCCAGTGATGATTTGGATTCATGGAGGAGCATATATTACTGGCTCATCTAATTCAGTTATCTACGATCTTGATTCTCTTCCTCGTCATGAAATTGTATTAGTTACAATTAACTATCGTTTAGGACCATTCGGATTCTTAAAGCTTGACGAAGTCTCAAATGGTGAAATTAAATCTACAGGTAATGAGGGTTTAATGGATCAAAAGTTAGCAATAGAATGGGTAAAAGAAAACATTTCTGAGTTTGGAGGGGATCCTGAAAACATCACTATTTTTGGAGAATCTGCTGGGGCTTGGAGTGTTGCATTGCAATCTTCAATAAGCCCAAAAGGCGATTTATTTTCAAAAGCTATCTGTCAAAGTGGAGGAATGAATGCATATTTTGATAAAGAGAGGGGAAATCAATGGGGTGAGTTATTCCTTAAAACCGCAAATGATAATGGAATAAAAATTAATGACTTGTTATTGCTTGATCACAACCAAATAACCTCACTTGCATCTGCTATAAAACATACGATGATTGCAAGTGGAAAGTGGCTTTCACCAGAAATAGGATTTGCGCCAATTGCAGATGGTAATTTCTTACCTTTAAATCCCATAAAAAATTTTCAAGATTCACCAATCAAATTAATAGTTGGAACAACTGCAGATGAATATAGGCTTTGGTCAGAATTTGAACCATATTATCTAAATTTAAAAAAAGATAGTTTTTATAAAAGGTTAAATAAATTATTCACAACAGAGACTGTTGATAAAATCGCTGATAATTACTTACCCAAAGTTGCTTCAGATGATCAATATAAGCAAGCTCTATCAAATATTATGACTGATTGGACATTTGGAATTCATGCATTGGAGCTATTGGAGCAACATCAAGATAATGCTTATGGATATTTTTTTAATGAGCCCAGTCCAGTTTTAGATGGAAAATTGGGGGCATATCATGCAAGCGAGCTTCCATATGTCTTCGGCTCAGCATCTAAAAAAATTATTAAAGATTTTTGTTCAAAAGATGCTCTAAAAATTTCAAATTTTTTTCAAGTTTCTTGGACTCAGTTTGCAAAAACCGGTTCTCCATCCTCAGATTTGATGCGTTGGGATACTTATGATGTCAATGAATCCATTGCGTTTATAAATTCAACTCCTAAAATAAAATCTATGCCTAACAAAGAAAGGATAAAATTGCTGCATGAATCAAAAAATAATTAATAAAAATCTTTTAATCACCTTATTATGCCTTTTTGTTTTAGGATCCTGCATGAATCCTATTCAACAAGGAAATGCGTTAACAATTACTACTTCATCTGGAGTATCTCAGGGGACGCTAAATAAAAATGTTATTACTTGGGAGGACATTCCTTACGCCATTCCTCCTGTGGGAGATCTTCGCTGGAAGGCTCCCAGAGCTTTGATATCTCCTGAATCAAATATTCAACCTCAAGATGGCAATGGATGCCTTCAAGAGGCAAGTATTTATGCAGGAATTCAGGGTGAAGGAATAGTAGGGCAAGAAGATTGCTTATACTTAGATATAAAAGCTCCTGTAAATAATTCAAATCGAATGCTTCCGGTAATGTTTTGGATTCATGGTGGTGGTAATACATCTGGAGTAAAGGACTACTACGATTTTTCAGAGCTCATTCGTGAACATCAGGTTATGGTTATAACAATTAATTATCGTTTAGGCCCTATGGGTTGGTTTACCCATCCTGCTATACAGGGACTTCAAAGTGAAATTGATAAAGCTTCTAATTTTGGAACCCTTGATATTATGGAAGCATTAAAATGGGTGCAAACCAATATCCAAAATTTTGGAGGAGATCCAGAGAATATTACAATTTTTGGAGAGTCAGCTGGGGGAAATAATGTATTATCTTTGCTTGCTTCTCCAATGGGAAATGGACTCTTTCACAAAGCAATTTCTCAATCAGGCTATACAACAAGTTTTACAAAGGAAGAGGCTTTAGGTTTAAATCAAAAAGGTGCCGTGGTAAATCAATTAGGTTCTGACCCAGTGCTCTCAAGTTTTGACTCTTCTGGATATGCAAGAATAAAAAACTTATATAATCAAGATCCTCATAAATATGCAGAAGAATATCAGCGTTATTTGAGATCCATTGATGGAAAAGCACTTTTAGAGACCTATGAAAAAATTTCAAAAGATACTTATGATCGATTGCCACTGCTTACTAGAGATGGAATAGTGACCCACATTAATGGAGTAAGTGCTGGACTTGCTAATTCTAGAGAAAAAAATAATATTCCTGTTATTGCAGGATCAAATAAGGACGAGCTCTCTCTTTGGTTAGGATCAAATAGATATTTTGTAAATACATCTTATCCATTAACAAAACTTGTTCCTATTCCAAAAATTGAATTTAAAAGAAAGGATTTATACAAACTTTGGGTCAAAACTCGTTCACAGGGCTGGAAGTTAAGGGGCGTCGATGAGCCTTTAATGGAGTTAGAAAAAGCTGGTTATAATTCGTTATATGCATATAGATTTGATTGGGACGATCAAGTCTCTTCTTACTTTGCAGATTTTCCTAATTTAATTGGAGCAGCCCATGGATTTGAGATTTCTTTTATTACTGGCGACTTTAAATTTGGTCCAATTGGACGATATGTTTATCCTAAGGGAGAATTAAGAAATCAAATGAAGGAAACCATGATGCAGGCATGGGCATCATTTGCAAAAACTGGTATACCAACTACTGGCAAAAATCAGGAATGGAAAAAATTTGATTCTCAGGATAGGGTGTTCATGAAACTAGATTCTGATGAGTATTTATCGTTAGATAAAGAGATCTTATCTCTCGAATTTATCACGGAAAATGTTCGCCTTTCTCCAGTGGGAACATTATTAGAAAAATGTTTGTTAATCCAAGAAACGTTTTTTAATATTGGGGATTATTTCAAGGATGAATTTATGAAATGGAATCAAGGCGCTTGTAAACAATTTGATATGGATTTTGAACGTAAAAAAATCGAAACTGATTTAATTGAAGAATACGGTTCAGCAACTGTTAATTTATGATCCCAATTAAAAAAAATCTTCTTTTTTCATTTATCTTAATAACATTCTTATCTGGTTGTGGGTCTGACGTTGACCCTGGAACAATTGAGGGCCCTCCTAGATCTTCAGAAGCGATTTACAAACAAGATCTAAAATTTTTTCAGACTAAAGAAAGCTTGTCAGCAAATGACTCGATTGATACATCTCAAATTCTTTTTGGAGATTTGCATGTCCATACAACATATTCTATTGATGCTTTCACGCTAGAGTTGCCAATGATGGGTCTTCAAGGTTTGCATGATAGCTCTATGGCATGCGATTTTGCTAGGTATTGTGCAAATCTAGATTTTTTTAGTTTTAATGATCATGCTGAAGGCTTAACTCCAGATCATTGGCGTGAGCAAAAAAAGATTATTCAACAATGTAATATCTCAAATAGTGATCCAGTAACAAATGATTTAGTGGTTTTCCCTGGTTGGGAGTGGACTCAAATTGGTACTACTAAAGAAAATCATTGGGGCCATCGAAATGTAATCTTTAAAGACATTCAAAATCTTCCTGCTAGGCCAATTGGTGCTAGGACTCCAGATTCAGGATTGGGAGTCTTTGACACCACTGAACAAGCTGTAAGCGCAAGGTGGTTAGATATATTTAATTTTAAGCGCTACTCAGATTTAAAATGGCTCCTTAATGAGGTAAGAAACATACCTTTTTGTGAGGAGGGCATTAGTTCTCCAGATCTTCCGCTTGATTGTTATGAATATGCAAAAACTCCTAGAGACTTATTTTCTAAGTTAGATGAATGGAATCTAGATAGCATTGTAATTCCTCATGGTCAATCATGGGGTTACCATGTTCCATTAGGAACGTCTTGGGACAATCGTCTTAACAATGAAGGCCATGATTCAAGCAAACAACTTCTTCTAGAAATTATGTCTGGTCACGGAAATAGTGAAGAATATAGAGATATTGCATCTGCAAATTTTCTTCAGACTGGAGAAATGACTTGCCCCGAGCCAACTGAAGATTTTTTACCTTGCTGCTGGCAAGCAGGTGAAATGCAGAAAAAACGTTGTGATGGACTCACAAGCGATGAATGTGATGCAAGGGTGGAGCTTGCTAAAAAATATACTTTGGCTGGAGGTCCATATACCAATATGGTATTTCCTGAGGCCAAGCCTGAAGAATGGTTAAGTTGCGATCAATGTACAGATTGTTTTAAGCCAGCTTTTAATTACAGACCCAAACAATCTGCTCAATATGCTTTGGCTATTTCAAATTTTGAAAACTCCAAGGAATCTCCGCAAAGATATAATTTTGGATTTATAGCTTCAACAGACGATCATACTGCAAGACCAGGAACAGGATATAAACAGTATGAAAGACGAAAGATGACATTTGCTACTGGTGTTAAATCAAAAATGTGGGAATATGAGTATGCAGCTGAAGACCCGAATTTTCCTGAAATTCCTAAAATTACCCCAGGGGAAAGTCAGCCCGATAGTGAGAGAGTTTCTAGCTTTGTATATCCTGGTGGTATTTTGGCTGTGCACGCTAATGGAAGAGGAAAAGAAGAAATTTGGAATGCTTTAAAAAATAAAAATGTTTATGGCACAAGTGGCCCAAGGATATTGCTTTGGTTCGATTTAATAAATTCTCCCATAGGACAAGTTCCAATGGGTTCTGAGATTACAATGAGTCAAAATCCAAAATTTATCATCAGGGCAGCTGGAAGCTTTAAACAAAATCAAGGATGCTCTGAGGAATCGATAGACTCACTTTCTCCTGAAAGGCTGGAATATTTATGTGCAGGAGAATGCTATAACCCAAGCAATGAAAGAGAGGTCATTGAGAAAATAGAAATTATCAAAATTACTCCACAAATTTACGCAGGCGAAGCTGTGAGCCCTCTGATACAAGATCCATGGAAGTCAATTCCATGCCAAGGAAAAGGCGAATGTATTGTTGAATTCGAAGATCAAAATTTTTCGAGGGACAGCGTTTATTATGTAAGGGCAATTCAGAATCCTACACCTGCAATAAATGGCTCAAATATAAACAAAAGGGACAATTTTGAGCTTTGTAAGGGAAGTTTTAGGACCAACCTTAAAGATGATTGTTTGAGCATGACCAATGAAAGAGCATGGTCCTCTCCAATATATGTCAATAAACCCTAGGTCGCTTCCTGTTTTATTTGATTTGCAGTTGGTCGCTTTATTTGAATCAATTCAGCAATTTTGAAATATAAATTTTCTTCATAGGCATCAATCACTGAATCTGCAGCTACCAACTCCCAGAGTACCTTTAGTAATTCAATTTTTTCTTCGTAGGAATGACTATCATTAATTTTTTTTATTGAAGGATAAAATGATACAGATTCTTGAGTTTCATCAATAATTTTTTTAACAATCGTGCTAGCTTTTAAGTCCTCAGTAGCTAACTTATCAGCTCTTTTTTTAATTAGTTTTAATTCAGCGCTGTCGAGCGTTCCATCACTGATAGCTATTTCAAACATTAATCTCAATGCAACATCTGCTTCGTGAGTATTCATCAGCTCCAATGAATGCTTGCGTTTAAATAAGTTTTTTAACATTAACTATATTTTAAATTTTTTTCTTAAAATTTGTCTTGGTGAATCAAAAAATGTTCCTAATACTATTAATAAATCTAGGTTAAATGATTTGTTAATAATATATATTTCATCTATCTCTGCAAGTTTCTTAGGATCACTCATGTCATATCCAAGAATCTGAGCCAAGCCAGTGATCCCAGGTTTAATTGAATAAATATCCCTTGATGATCTAGCATCAAGGAGTTTAGTTTGCATTTCAAGGCCAGGTCTTGGGCCAACAATATTAATATCTCCTCTCATAACATTAATTAATTGAGGAAACTCATCAAGTTTTAATTTTCTTATCCATTTACCATTTATTAACATGTGATCTTTTTCGAGATCATGCGTTCCTAAATTCGGAGTATCTTTTTTTAATGTACGAATTTTTATAATTTTAAATTTCTTTCCACCTTTTCCAATTCTATCTTGTTTAAAAAATATCGGGAAACCATCTTCAATGACAATAAATAATCCAACCATAACGAGTATTGGGAGAATAAATATCAAGCCAAGCATAGATATAAAATTTCTAATCAGCTTAATAATTGTTTGAATCATCATATTGTAGGGTAAGATAAAATGTTATCTTAAATCATTAATATGAATATTTCTTTATCCGATTCCTCTAAATTAGTAGAGCTGAATCTTGCGTTCGATTTTAAGGAGCATCCTAAGATGATATATATCTTCAACAAGTTTTAATTCTGCACAAAGAGAATCTTTTATATTATGAGATTATTCCGAAAATTAAGAGCTGGAATACGAATATAGAAAAATTTTATCTGTATTTCTAAACTCATCAGTTAAAGACTATAATTTTATTTCATGAATTTCATTGGACAAAAACTTAACTCTCTTAACAGGTTACACAAGACTGTTCTAGTTTTATTAAACGATTTATTTTTAGCTTTATTTTGCTGGATTGTTTTTGGCCCGCCTATGGCTACTATTATTTCTACTGATTCTTCAATTAGCTTAATCAATCTAGTTATATCTCAAATTCATTCATTTTTAATCCCTGCCGCTATTTTCTTATCTTATTTTTATTTCTTTGGATATTATAAATCTGTTATAAGATTTTTTGATTCAAGAGACTCTATATTGTTATGCGTTTCTGGATCTTTAGCTTTTGGATTTTCATGGGCTGGAATTTATATCTTGCAATTTGATCTCATTCCAACTGGCCTCCTATCAATAATACTTCTTCAAGGATTACTTTTGTCTGCAGTTTTGTATGCGTTTATTAATATTTCTAGAGATGTAGCTAAGTATTTTTTATACCCATATGCAAAAGATAAAGATGCCGATCCAGTGGTAATTTACGGATCTGGAGAGTCTGCTAATATTTTGCTGAATGCACTCCAAGGTGACTCATCAAAGAATGTTGTAGCTATTTTTGATGATTCGGAAGTTTTTAAAAACTTTCAAATTAACAATGTTCCAATTATCTCCAGTTTCAAGAAATTAACTAAGCTCAAAGTTAAATATAACAATCTTCAAGTATTTTTAGCGATACCTAACATAAGTACAGATATGAGAAGAAAGATTATATCTAATTTAGAAACAATTAAAGTTGCAGTAAGAACTGTTCCATCGGTAACTGAGTTAATTTCAGATCAGAAAAAAATGACCGATCTGCAGGAACTTTCAATGGATGATATTCTTCCCGGAACAAGAATATCAAATGTTGAACTAGCAAGCGCGTCATCAAAGACTTTTTTTGTATCTGGAGCCGGAGGCTCCATAGGAGCTGAAATCACTCGACAGTTGCTGCTTTGTAACCCTAAAAAAATTATTTTATTTGAGCTATCTGAGTACAATCTTTTTGCAATTGAAAGAGAGTGTCTTGCAATTATCAATAGTAAAAACCTTGATTCTTTGATCATTCCCATTTTGGGCGATATTCGAGATAAGGAGAATTTACAGTACATTTTCAAAAAATTTCATATTGATTGTGTTTACCATGCAGCAGCTTATAAACATGTTCCATTGGTTGAACATGAGAACAATTTGGCTAAAGCTGCTGAGAACAATATCTTAGGTACATATTATTTAGCGCAGGTTTCAGCTGCCTATCAGGTAAGCTCTTTTGTAATGATTTCTACTGATAAGGCTGTTAGACCAACTAATGTGATGGGTGCGACTAAGAGATTTGCTGAAATTATTATCCAATCCATTAATGCTGATGTAGACTCTACAAGATTAAGCATGGTGAGATTTGGAAATGTAATAAATTCATCTGGTTCAGTTATTCCATTATTTTTAGATCAAATTGCAAAGGGAGGACCTGTAACAGTTACTGATAAAGAGGTTATGAGGTATTTCATGACCATACCTGAGGCCTCAAGCTTGGTTCTTCAGGCTGGAGAAATATCTACAGGAGGTGAGGTCTTTATTCTTGACATGGGTGAACAGATTAAAATATATGATTTAGCTAAGAAAATAATTCATTTGTCAGGAAGAAATTATGTGGAGACAGAAGGTGAAGATGGTATTCATATTCTTGAGGTTGGCTTAAGACCTGGTGAGAAAATGTATGAAGAATTATTAATTTCTGATTCTCATACTAAAACGAACAATCAGAAAATTTTTCAAGCAAATGAATCTTTTATTGAATCAAGCAAACTAAAACCAATTATCGAACAAATGGAAGAATGTGTTAAAAATTATGATGTTTCTGGTATTTTGAAAATACTTACAAACAATGTTGAGGGCTTTAAAAGATGAAACAATATAAAATTTTGTTGTTAATAACTTTTATTCTTTTGCCACATACTTCGGTACTCTCTAAAAATTTGGAAAAATTAGTTCTTGAGCCTGGATTTAAAATTTCTATATTTGCTGAAAATATTAGCTCTCCTCGACAAATGGCAGAGGGACAAAATGGAACTATTTTTGTTGGAGAGAGATCAGGACAGATTATTGCTCTTACTGATTCAGATAAAAATGGTGAGGCAGATTCCAAGAAAGTGATCGCTAAAAATTTAGACTATTCAACTGGTATTAGTATCTTTGATGGAGATCTTTACTTTTCAGAAATTAGCAAAATTTGGAAAATAGAAAATATTGAAAATTGGCTTAAGAATAATAGTTCTAATTCAGATCTCCCGCCAAAAATCCTTGTTACTGATCAATTACCTAGTGATAGATGGCATGGTTGGAAGTGGCTCAAACATGATCAGAAAGGGCGATTATATTTTAATGTTGGAGCTCCTTGTAATATTTGCTTATCTGAAAATCCTCAATATGCATCTATTTTAAGGATTGATCAAAGTAAATTAGAGTATGTTGCAAGAGGAGTTAGAAATAGTGTTGGGTTTGATTTTCATCCCGTTACAAAAAAACTTTTTTTTACAGATAATGGAAGGGATTGGCTTGGTGATGATTCACCTTCATGTGAGCTAAATAGAGTAGATGTTGATGGTCAGTTTTTTGGCTATCCGTATAAACATGCATCTAATGTTATGGATCCAGAATTTGGTGATTTGAATTCAGGCTTTGACTTAATTGACCCAATTTTAGAGTTAGGTGCTCACGTTGCACCAACAGGGGTTGCATTTTACGATGGATCAATGTTTCCTACAAAAATGCAAAATAATCTATTTATTGCATTACATGGGTCTTGGAATAGATCTAGTAAGGTTGGGTATAAATTACTCAGAGTTGATTTTGATAAAAATGGAGATGTTATCGAGGCTGTTGATTTTATTTCAGGCTGGTTACAAGATCAAAAGGTTTCAGGTAGACCCTCTGCACCATTTGTATTAAGTGATGGTAGTATGCTTTTATCAGATGATATGGCTAATGTAATTTATCGCATCACATACTCATCATAAATGCTGCAATTAGATCCTTGTTTGGAGATAGCTAAGTCAGCTGCATTACTCGCAGGTGCATATATCAAGGATCAACAAAATAAAGATTTAGAAATTCTCTTTAATGAAGGCAGAGATATAAAATTACAAATTGATATTGATGCAGAAAAGATCATCAAAGATCATCTTACCGCTAAAAGCTCGTTCCCAATATTAGCTGAAGAATCAGGCGCAAGTAATGAGCTGAATGAGCTTTATTGGGTAGTTGACCCTCTTGATGGAACTTCAAATTTTTTAAGAAATATTCCAATTTCCTGTGTTTCGATTGCTCTTATGAAAAATCTAGATCCGATTTTAGGTGTAATTTTTGATTTTAATAATGACGATTTATATTTTGCCCATCATGAGTCTAGGGCTTATATGAATGATTCTGAGCTTTCAGTCTCTTCAATTACACTAAAGAGTGATGCCACTTTGGTAACTGGTATACCAGCAAAAAAAAATTATTCAGATGAAGAATTTAAAGATATGATTTCTGATTTCCAGAGTTGGAAGAAAATTAGAATGATTGGATCAGCTGCAATGGCTGCGGTGTATGTAGCTTCTGGAAGAGCAGATGCTTATTCAGAGAATGGAATTTTTCTTTGGGACATAGCCGCGGGTGCTGCGATCGTAAAGTCCGCTGGTGGTAAAGTTATTTTGCAGAATATTACTTCTGACTTTAGAGTTGATGCGATATTTACTAACAAAAATTTTTAAAAGTAATATTTATAAATTAATTAATTATGAAAGGTATAGTTTGGTTTAGGTCAGATCTTAGGATTGATGATAATCCTGCTCTAAATGCTGCATTAAGCATTTACGATGAAGTCTTAGCTATCTATATTTTTTCTCAATCACAATGGGAAATTCATAATGAATCAAATATTAAGCAGGAATTCTTATTTAACAATTTAACTGAGTTGAAGACATCGCTTGAAAACTTAAACATTCCGTTAGTAGCAATTAATACTGATTCATATAAAACTTTACCTCAAGATTTATCTTCATTTGTAGTTGAGCAGAAAATAGACCACGTATTTTGCAACAATGAATTTGGATTTAATGAGAAAATTAGAGATCAAAACTCAAAAGAGCTATTGAAGAAAAACAATATTAAGTTTTCATCATTCAATGATCAGGTCATTTACGACCCAGGTTTTCTTAAGACAGGACAAGGTAAGCCTTTCTCAGTTTTTACTCCTTTCAAAAGAAGATGGGTTGAAAACTTTGACATGAATTTTTTGGAATTAGAGTCGCCATCCAAAAAGTCAAAGAATAATTCTACAATTCAAACTGATTTATCTGCTTTAAAATTTGTTAGAACACACTCAGTAAACATTGATCTTTGGCCTGCAGGAGAAAGTGCTGCCTATGAAAATCTTAAAAATTTTCTTAAATCAAAAGCTCAGTTTTACAGCGAATCAAGAAATTCTCCAATTCTAGATGGAACAAGCAGAATTTCACCATACCTAGCCCTTGGTATCCTTTCTCCAAAAAGATGTATCTTGGAAGGCCTAAAACTTAATAATTTTGAGTTCACATCAGGCAATAAAGGAATATGTAAGTGGATTGATGAAATTGTATGGCGTGAGTTTTATAGAAATATCATGCATTCTTTTGAAAAGGTAAGTAAGAATCAACCTTTTCAAGACTATACAAACTCTATTCAGTGGCGATTTTCTAGCGAGGAGCTTGAAGCATTTCATGAGGGCAAAACAGGATTTCCTATTGTCGATGCAGGAATCAGGCAAATGCTTTCTGAGGGTTGGATGCACAATCGATTAAGAATGGTTGTTGCAATGTTTTTTACAAAAAATATGCTCCATGACTGGAGACTGGGAGAAAAGTTTTTTATGCAACACCTAATCGATGGAGATTTCTCCTCAAATAATGGGGGCTGGCAGTGGAGCTCCTCAACTGGAACAGATTCTGCACCTTACTTCAGGATCTTCAATCCCATTACTCAGTCCCAAAATTTTGACCCGAATGGAGAATTTATCAAAAAATATATTCCTGAGCTCAAAGATGTTCCTGTTGCGCAAATTCATCAACCAAAAGACGATCTTTTTTCATCTGCTGATTATCCAGCGCCTATCCTTGATTTAAAAGAATCTCGTCTTAGAGCCATTCAAGCATTCAAAGATGCTCGAGAAGTAAGCGGTATATAAATTCTAGAGATAGATAATCAATGCTGGCGATTATTAAAAAACATCCGTTATAATTGAACTCAATTTTTTATTGAGGAATAAGCATGTCTGATCATCTTAAATTTTATATAAATGGAGAATGGGTTGATCCATTGGGCTCAGAAACTATAGAAGTTATTAATCCATCTGACGAATCTATTATTGGTTCTATATCAGCTGGAACTAAGGAAGATATAGATCTAGCTGTTGCATCAGCCAAAGAGGCTTTCAAAACTTTTGGTTTTTCTTCCAAAGAAGAGAGAATTCTATTGCTCGAAAATATTATTTCTGAATATGAAAAACGCTCAGAAGAATTAGCAAAAACAATTTCAGAAGAAATGGGCGCACCATTATGGTTATCTAATGTTGCTCAAGTAACATCAGGTTTATCTCATTTCAAAGATACTTTAGAAGTTTTAAAAACTTTTGAATTTGAGGGTACTGAAAATAATTACTTAATTAGGAAAGAGCCCATAGGTGTAATTGGAATGATTACCCCATGGAACTGGCCAATGAATCAAATGTGCACAAAAGTGGCTTCAGCAATTGCTTCAGGATGTACTATGGTATTGAAACCAAGTGAAATAACACCATTTTGCGGAATAATATTTGCTGAAATATTAGATGCTGCAAAAGTTCCAGCTGGAGTTTTCAATCTTGTAAATGGTATGGGTCCTATAGTAGGTGCTGCTCTCTCTGAGCATCAAGATATAGATATGATGCACTTTACTGGCTCAACAAGGGCTGGAGTTGCAGTTGCCATTGCATCTGCTCCAACGGTCAAGAGAGTTGCTCAAGAGCTTGGTGGTAAATCAGCAAATATTATTCTGGATGATGCTGATATTAAGAAAGCAGCCAGCGCAGGGGCAAATCATTGTTTTATGAATACTGGTCAGTCATGTAATGCGCCGACGAGAATGCTTGTTTCATCAAAAAACTACGAAAAGGCAGTAGAAGCTGCTGCAGATGTTGCTAATTCTACAATAGTTGGAGCACCTGAAGATGAGAATGTAAAAATTGGACCTATCTCAAATAAAGCTCAATATGAAAAAGTTCAAAGATTAATTCAGATTGGTATCGATGAGGGAGCAAGATTGGTTGCTGGAGGGTTGGGTAGACCTGATGGTTTGTCGGAGGGTTACTTTGTAAAACCAACAGTTTTTGCAGATGTAACCAATGAAATGACAATTGCAAGAGAGGAAATTTTTGGGCCTGTTCTTAGTATATTGAAGTATGACTCTGAAGATGAAGCCATAGAAATTGCGAATGACACTGAGTATGGATTAGCTGGATATATTCAATCTGGTGATGAGGATCACGCAAAAAAAGTTGCAAGAAGGATTAGAGCTGGTCAAATTAGTATTAATGGAGGATCAAGAGGTCCAGCTGCGCCTTTTGGTGGTTTTAAAACTTCTGGCAATGGAAGAGAGCATGGACTTTCTGGTTTAAATGAATGTTTAGAGACTAAAGCTATTATTGGTAATTAAAACCTATTCAAATAAATCAGGTTCTTTATGAGTAATCATGTCATATAACGGCTGAAAGCTAGCCCAAGCCGCAAGCTCATTTGCTATAAATTCCCTAGTTTTAATGGCTGTTTCATGAGGAATCAATGTAGGCTTCCCTGCTGCTTCTGCCATGAGTTGAGATTGACAACACCGTTCAAGAGAGAAGAAATACCATAGAGCTATATCAATCGAAGATCCTGTTGACAAGATCCCATGGTTTTGCATTAACAGCACCTGCTTGTCTCCAAGAGCATTGGCTATTCTTTCACCTTCGTTAGTATCTTCGGAGACACCAGAAAAATCATCGTATAGTGCTTGTCTCTCATAAAATGCACATGAATCTTGAGAAATAGGATCTAAGAATTTACCAAGAGTTGAAAAGGTTTTGCCATACATAGAGTGAGAGTGAGCAGCTGCATTAACGTCAGGTCTTGCCATATGAAGGCGAGAATGAATAGTAAATGCTGCTATGTTTACAGAGCGATCTCCCTGGACAACTGAACCTTCATGGTTAACCAGCAATAAATCGGAAACTTTAATTTGTCCAAAGTGAACACCTATTGGATTTACCCAGAAATGATCTGAAAACTCTGGGTCTCTAACGGTAATATGCCCAGCAACCCCTTCATCATATCCAAAATAAGAAAATAATCTAAAACCTGCCGTAAGTTT
>CETM01024373.1_pt1 | contig 17294 bp, 16 predicted proteins | sample 361451 | NCBI WGS metagenome assembly CETM01 (sample SAMEA2622690, study PRJEB7988) | marine metagenome | isolation source: saline water (ENVO:00002010), including
AAGGCCTCTCAGCCGGTCAGCAGGCGGGTTTCCGCCTCTTCAATATGATCAGCCAGTCCCGATAATACCAGTGTATCGCCACACGCCAGCGCCAGGTCGCCGGTGGGTTCTTCCAGGTTCTCGCCACTGGCGCGCACCACGCGTGAGACGAGAATGCCGCACACTTCCGGCAGGGCGATGTCGTCCAGTCGCCGGCCACAGGCCCAGGCATCGGCGGTCAGCGTCAGCGGATGACGCCGCAGCAGCGGGTTGCCGCGTTTGTCGGTCAGCTGGGACTGCTGACCATGGAAATAGCCATGCAGCATGCTGTAGCGCGCTTCGCGCGCATTCTGGATCGAGCGCGCCACGCGGCGGAAGGGTACCTCGAGATTGACCAGCACATGCGAGACCAGCATCAGCGAGCCCTCGAGCACCTCGGGAATCACCTCGGTGGCCCCGGCGGCCTTGTAGGTCTCGAGGTCCGCGTCATCCTGGGTGCGCACCAGCACCTTGAGGTTCTCGAGCTCCAACGGCTGGATGGCACGCAGAATGGCCAGCGCGTGAGAGAGCTGATTGACGGTGATCACCACCTGACGGGCGCGCTCGATACCGAGCGCGCGCAGGATTTCCAGTCGCTGCGCATCACCGAACACCACCGGCTCACCGGCGCTGGCGGCCTCGTGGACGCGAATGGGGTCGGCATCGATGGCGATCCACTCAAGCTTTTCCTGAGTGAGAAATCTCCCCACCGTCTGGCCGACACGCCCGAACCCACACACGATGACATGGCCACTGAGCGGGGCGGTGGCGGCGCTCAGCTCCGCGGTGGTGTGCGGGTTCTCCTGGGTGGGCGTGGTGGAGCGACACAGGCGGCGCGTCAGTTGCTGGTTGTGGCGAATCAGGCTTGGCGTGACCACCAGCGAGCCGATGATGATCGCCACCACCAGACCCACGGTCTCGTTGTCCATCAGGCGTTGCTGACTGGCCAGGGCCAGCAGCGCGAAGCCGAATTCGCCGCCCTGGGACAGCACCAGGCCAGTGCGCAGCGCGCTGTCCAGTGGGCGGCCGGAGAGGCGCGCCAGCCCGGTGATCAGCAGTGCCTTGGTCGCCAGCAGGCAGGCCACGCCGATGACGACCCAGTACCACTGGGCCAGCAGCACCTGCGGGTCCAGCAACATGCCCACCGAGACGAAGAACAGCCCCAGCAGGATATCGCGGAAGGGTCGGATGTCGGCCTCGATCTGGTGGCGGAAATGGCTCTCGCCGAGCATCATTCCGGCCAGGAAGGCGCCCAGCGCCATCGACAGGTGCAGGCTGTGGGTCAGCCAGGCGGAGAACAGCGCCACCAGCAGCACGGTGAGCACGAACAGCTCCTCCGAGCGCGCGCGCGAGATTTCCTGGAACACGAACGGCAGCACCCACTTGCCGATCATCAGCATCACCGCCACCAGCCCGAGCCCCTTGATGAGCATCAGGCCCAGGTCGCTGAGCAGCTGGCTGCCATCACCGGCCATGGCCGGAATCAGGATCAGGAACAGCAGGGCGGCGAGATCCTGGAACAGCAGCACGCCCACGGCGGCGTGGCCGTGGGGGCTGTCCAGCTCATTCCAGCGCGCCAGTTCCCGCGTGACGATGGCGGTGGAGGAAAGCCCCAGCGCACCGGCCGCGACCAGCGCCGCCGCCGGCGACAGGCCAAGCGCCGAGCCCAGCGCCCAGAACAGGCCGCTGCATACCGCCACCTGACAGGCACCCAGCCCGAACACCGTGGTCTTGAGCGCGCGCATGCGCGGCACCGAGAATTCGAGGCCGAGGGAGAAGAGCAGAAATACCAGCCCGAATTCCGACAGGAAGGCGAGTTCTTCCGGGCGACCGATCCAGCCCGCCAGATGAGGGCCGACCAGAAAGCCGACCGCCAGATAGGCCAGCACCGGCGGCAGATGCAGGCGGCGGAACAGCGCCGCGGCCACCACCGAGGCCCCCAGCAGTATCATCACATCATTGAACAGCGTGTCTGCCATGCGGCCTCCTGGCCTTCCGTGAGCATCATCGGGATAATAGCGTGAACGAACCATGCATGATTTGACGGAGGTCGCATGAATCCGACTGAACAACCCCAGGACGGCGAGATCGCCGGCAATCCCTACGACGAGCTGCGCGCGCTGCTGGCACGTCTGGAAGCGACCATGAAGGCAGCAGACCTGTGGCGCATGGACACGCCATCCCCGCAGGCCTTCATGAGTGTGGAGCCATTCTGTGTCGATCGCATGGACATGGGCCAGTGGCTGCGCTTCGTGTTCATCGCTCGTCTGCAAGCGCTGTGCGATGCCCGTGCGCCGTTCCCCGCCAAGTGTGAAGTGGCGCCGGCCATCGAGGCTTGGTTGAAGGATGCCCGTCCCGAGCGCCGCGTGGCGATGACGGAAGTGATTCGCGAGATCGACACGCTGATCACGACGCACTGATTGCCGGGCAGGCATCTCACCTCGCACCGAGTCTCCTCTACCCGGCACCTCCCACTGAGCCCTTCGCGCGTGATGCCCTCGCATTGCGCCTCGAGACAACTGTCAGGAGCTTGCATGGCCTATTACTTCGCCTACGGCAGCAACATGAATCCGGCGCGTGTCGTGGCACGGATCGGCGAGACGCGGCGGGCCGTGCATGGTTGGCTGCAAGAGCATCGCCTGAGTTTCGACAAGGCTTCTCGGGTCGATGGTATTGCGCATGCCAACGTGCAGCCCGCGCCGGGCGAGCGCGTCGAAGGCGTGCTGTACGAGCTGCTCGAGGCCGAGCAGATCACGCTGATGGACCCCTTCGAAGGCCGCCCGCATGAATATGAGCGTTTCCTACATCCCATCGTCACCCGCGAAGGCGTGATCGACGCCTGGGTGTATGTGGCGCTGCCCGAGCGCACCGCCGAGGGCCTCAAGCCGGCGCGCGAATACCTGGAGCACCTGCTTGGCGGGCGCGACTTCCTGACACCGGACTACTTCACGGCGCTGAGCGGCGTCGAGGCCGTGCATGCGCTGGATGACGCCACCCTGGCTCAGCTGGGCCTGTCGCGCACTACGCCGCGCTGACGGTCGCCTGACAGCGGACGGGTGCCTGTCATCTGTTTTCGGTCAGCTGTCGTGTGGCAACAAAAAGCCCGCCTCTCGTTGGAGAGGCGGGCTTTCGTGTTTCTGGTCACGCTGCGTGACTGATTGGCGTGAGCCTCAGTCCTGCGCGGCCAATGCCGGGTCCAGGTTCGTCTGGTCACGACGGCTGGCCAGCATGCCGATGATCAGCCCCGCCAGCGCCGGCGCCAGCCAGCCCAGATTCATCGAGGCCAGCGGCAGCAGCGGCTCGATGCGGTGCGAGATGGCCATCAGCGAGTCGATGCCACTGGCTTCGAAGCCATCCAGCAGGCTGACCAGCAGCGTCAGGCCCAGAGTCCAGGCGAACACGCGCGGCGCATCGTGCAGGCGCGGACGCAGGTAGGACAGCAGCGTCAGCACCAGCACCAGCGGATAGAGCGTCACCAGTACCGGAATCGAGACGCTGATCAGGGTCGAGAGGCCCAGATTGGCGATCAACGCCGAGGCCACGGCCATCACGATCACCAGCAGGCGGTAGGGCACGCTCGGCAGCAGGCGATGGAAGAACTCGCCGCAGGAGGTCAACAGGCCCACCGCGGTGGTCAGACACGCCAGGGTGATGACCAGCGCCAGGATCAGCTTGCCGGCATCGCCGAACAGCGCCTCGACGTAGACCGGGATCAGCTCGCCCTTGGCCGCTTCGCTGACCAGTGCATGGCTGGTGGCGCCCATGTAGGTCAGCGGCAGATAGACGGCGGCCAGACAGATGGCGGCGATGGCGCCGGCCCACAGGGTGTAGCGGGTCACGTCAGCGGTCGCGGTGATGCCGCGCGCCTTGATCGCCGAGACGATCAGGATGCCGAACACCATCGAGGCCAGCGCATCCATGGTCAGGTAGCCCTGCTGGAAGCCGGTCATGAACGGCGCCTCGGCCCATTCGGGACTCACCGGCCCCAGCGGTCCCTGTGGGTCGATGATGGTGAACAGCGCGATCAGCGCCAGCAGCGCGATCAGCAGCGGCGTCAGCCACTTGCCGACCACATCCATCAACTTGCCCGGGCTCAGCGCGATCAGCGTGGCGATGCCGAAGAACAGCACCGAATGCAGGGCCAGGCCGCTCTGTGCTGACATGTCGATGAAGGGGCGCATGCCCATCTCGAAGGCCACGGTGCCGGTGCGCGGAATCGCGAACATCGGCCCGATGGACAGGTAGATGGCGACGCCGAAGGCCGCGGCCGCCCACTTGGGCAACGGCGAGGTGATCTTGTCGAGGCCGCCGCCGATCACGGCCACTGCGACGATACCGGCCAGCGGCATGCCGACACCGGTGGCCAGAAAGCCCAGTGCCGCAGGCCAGAATTCGGCACCCGCGCCCTGACCCACCTGAGGCGGGAAGATGATATTGCCTGCGCCCAGAAAGAGGGCAAAGGTCATGAAGCCCAGCGCCACGATATCGAGGCTGGAAAGTCGTGTTTTCACTATGACGTCCTACGGATTCAGCAGATGCGTTGCAGCAGGCGTCATCAGGTGACCGATGAGGTGGTCGGTCAGGCAAGAAGACGTGCCGAGAAGCCGTTGGCTAGCGACAGGGGTGGGTCACCAGCAGACCCGGGAGCAGCGGGGTAGTGTTGCGCGCGGGCCGAATGGCGAGATCAGGCTGACGGATTGTCGCCACCCTGATCTGACGCGGCGCATTATCGTTGATTTCACGTAGCAAGACAAAGCCACCAGCAAGCCACGCATCAGGCTCACTGCGCGGCAGGTGACGAGGGCGGTAGTGGAATGAAGCTCGGCCAGTCGTCCGGCACCACGAAGATCCGCCACTGCTGGCGGGGCGAGCTGGCGGTGGTCGGCTCGCCGTCAGGCACCGCCACGCTGCGCTCCAGCCACAGCTGGCGGGGGTGTTGATGCGTGCGCTGGCGGCTGTGCTGCTGAGCCGCCGCGTCTTGCTGAGCCGTCGTGACTTGCTGAACTGGTTCGTCCGGCCTGAGGTCGTCAGCGGCAGGTGGCACGAAGTGATCGCGCAGCCAGCGGTCAAGTTCATGCCATGGTTGTAGCGACGCCACGGGCGGGGCGGCCAGCCAGGCAGGCTTTTCCCTGACACAGCCCAGCAGCGCGCCACCATGCATCGGGGAGGTTTCGAGGGTCTGACAGAAGGCGGCAAACTGGCTGACGCTCATCCACCAGCCGGCCTGGCGCGCACTCTCGGGGTGGCAATGGCGGGGTGGGGGCAGCCAGTCGGCGGGTGCTTTGTCTGGCTGCCAGGGGCGAAACAGGCAACCGGGCAATGCCAGTTGCTGGCCTGCAAGCAGCGGGGCAGACGGGTCTTCTGCCAGCGGTGAGTTCGTCTCGCTCGCGCCTGCCTGTCTGGCCAGTGCTTGTCTGGCCAGTGCCTGGCGGATCGTCTGCTGTCCGCGCTCGGTATAGGCCAGGGGCAATTGATGCTCAAGGCTGCGCTGATACTTGATGGCGAGGCTGTCGGCGCCGCCGGGGCCTATCCAGCGTGCCGGGCTGTCGGCCGCTTCAGGGCCTTCGGGCAGGCCGAGATAGAACTTGATCGCGACCTCCAGGTGCGTGGGCGCCGTGTCCTGCGCCGCCAGATAGAGCATGTCCAGTTCGCCCAGCGTGATCTTGCCCTGGGAAATCCTGAGGTTGTTGACCAGCAGGCGACTGCCGGGCGCGTGTGCCAGCACGAATTGCCAGAGCAGCTCATGGTAGTGGCCCAGGCGATAGTGACGGCGCTCATTCACGGCGGCCTCGAGCGCGTGGGGCGCCTGCTCCAGCGCCATCAGCCAGCGGTGGCGGACGCGGTCATCCTTTAGCCCGAGTGCCGCCAGGGACGGGCGTGGGTAACGCGCAAGCTGCAAGAGGCCCGGGGCATTCAGAAGCCAGGCGATATCCCTGACGCGCGGGTGGCTGTAGCGCGCGCAGTCGCGGCGCAGGTCGCAGCCGGTCGCACAGGGGGAGTCGGCCCATTGGGCAAAAGGGGGCGATGACTCGGCTGCACCGGGCGATGCATGGGACGGGGCTTCGGGCTCGATAGGCATGACGCCAGTGTATCCCACGTCGGATGACGGTCGATAATGCGTGGCACCGTTCGGGGCTGGCTCTGTGTGAACCGAGCCGAGTGCTGCTTGCCGGCCGTGGTGTCCTGCTGGCACTCCTTTCCTCGCTCTATCTACTCCCTTCTCCATTCCCACTGTCTTCTCGCTCTGTCTTCTCGCTCCTTTTCCTCACTCGCCACTCTTTACGCCAGTTATTACGACACCCTTTACGCCAGTCTTGCGCTGCTCACTCGACACTTGCTCGCCGTTTTCTTGACGCTCTTCCAACACGTTCTGCTGTCCGTCGACGGAAATGCGACGGCTGTCCCCAGGCTGTCATCATTTTGACATCGTTGCGTGGGTCGCCTAAGCGATTGAAAACGTTGAGATTACTTCGCGTGGGTGGGTGAGGGTGCTTCAGTCTGGGTTGGAAGAGCGCTGAATTGATTCGCTGGGGGAATCAATCCTGTTCCGGCGCGGGGATATATCCCGCGGCTCGCGAGGTTCACAATGCACTCCATCAACGTTGCAGCAAATATGCAGGGCTGATGAGGCGATACTGACCTCGAGCTCTTGGTTGTCGAGCGACATGAATCTTCTCGACATCAGTGGGCAAGGCGTCACCGATTGACAGTGTGAGGGGCAGAATCCACACCCTGAACAATCGGTCAATGAATATTCGTAAAGATTGATGTGCACAATTTCTTGCTGCTGGCCGCTGTTTTCAGGCGTCTCAGCCAAAGCAAAAAGAAAAATACGCATTTTCTTGTTTTTGTGGCATCCAGTTCTGCTGTGGCGACGTATAACTCATCAGCACAGCAAGACACACCCTGCAGCGTGCAGCATGTTCGACCAAGGTGGTGGGCGAGACACTGTCTTCCTCAACCAAAGTCGATAGTGATCTGCCAGGCCGAAGCGCCGCTCAAGGGGATGGGCCAGCACGCAAACAAGGAATTCTTGCACTCTCCATGTTGTACAAGTCTTTTTCAGAACCGCTGCAATAGCTTTATGGGTGATGAGAGGGGCAGGAGGGGCAAGCGCTGGGGAAGGCCGTTCGTTTCCAGTGGCGTTGCTCAAAGAGAAACAGTGAGCTTCCAGTTGCACGGCTAGTTTGAATGCAGCATAACCATTAGTCTGTTAATCATCGAGACGCAGCACGCACCACAGTCAGTGAAGGCCAGGACCCGGACAGGGGTCAGCAAACCACTCCTTCACTGACTGACAACGACTCAAAGCGGAAGCATCCGCACCAGGACCAGGAGATACACCATGAAAAACATTTCCCTCAAGACTCTGATCGCTACCGTCGCCATCGCCACTGCCAGCACCTCCGTATTCGCAGCCGACGATAGCCCCGCCGCCGTGCGCGTCCAGAACGCCATCAGCAGCCAGCAGATCATGGGCCAGACTCAGCCGGCTGCCACCAGCCAGCAGAGCTTCTCCGAAACGGGCATGAGCGTTGCTGCCGGTCGCGTTGAGCAGGCGCTCAATGCTGACCACATCCGCGGCGTCGATACCGCTGCCGTGTCCCAAGCCAACGCCACCGTCAATGATCAGGGCAAGAGCGTCGCCGCTAGCCGCGTTCAGCAGCACATCAGCGACAACGCCTGAAGCAGAGCGGGTCACACTGACAACTCGGTGACCCCCGAACATCGCCTCACCTGACATTCGACCTTGCCCATTTCTGGAGAATTATCATGAAAACCCTGACTTCCCTGATCGCCGCCGCTGCCATTTCCATTGCTGCCACCGGCGTTGCCACCGCTGATGAAAGTGTTGCCGATGCCCAGGTGCGTGCCGCACTGAGCGAACAGGTCATCCACGGCCAGGCGCAGCCCGCCGCGACGCAGCTGAATGCTGCCGAGTCCGGCATGAGTGCCGCTGCCAACCGTGTCGAGCAGTCCCTGAACGCCGACACCATCAAGGGTGAACAGACGCACGCCGTCTCCCGCGGCCAGAGCCTGAGCAACGACAACGGCAAGAGTGTCGCGGCATCACGCTTTGAAGATGCGCTGAACGACAACGCCTGAGTCTGAAGGTCCTGATTCATGGCCCCAGGCCCGGGTCCACAGCAGCACTGATCTCCCTTTTATCTATTCGTTATTCACTTTTTCTGGAGTCATCTCATGAAAACCCTCAATGCCCTTATCGCCGCCGTTGCCCTGTCCGTGACCGCCACTGGCGTCGCCAATGCCGATAGCGTTGCCGACCAGCAGGTTCGCGCCAACATCAGTGAATCCGTGATCCACGGTCAGGCCCAGCAGGCAGCCACTCAGCAGCAGGCCATCACCGATGCAGGCAAGAGCGTTGCGGCGAGCCGTGTCGAGCAGGCGCTGAACAGCCAGACCATCAAGGGCCAGCAGGTGCAGGTCACTCGCGACACCCAGCAGTTCGTCAATGATTCCGGCAAGAGCGTTGCCGCGTCACGTGTCGAGCATGCCCTGAACGACAACGCCTGATGCGTCGCGCCGTCACGCTGACGGCAGCGAACAAGGACTCTGCTTGCGACCTGGCTGACCTTTTTGACCCAGTTGGCCCGGTTGACCCGAACAAAGATTTCACTGGAGATATTTCATGAAAATGCTCAATACCCTCATCGCCGCCACCGCGCTTTCCGTTGCTGCCACCGGTGCTGCCTTTGCAGACAGCGTCGCTGACCTTCAGGTGCGCTCTGCGCTCAGCGAATCCAGCATCCACGGCCAGGCCCAGTCCGCCGCCGCCGAGCAAGCCACCTTTGCCGATACCGGCATGAGCGTTGCCGCGGGCCGTGTCGAAAGCTCCTTGAACGATGCTGCGATCGAAGGTCAGCGCGAGACACTGGCGTCCGACTCCCAGCAATTCGCCAACGATGCTGGCAAGAGCGTTTCCGCGACTCGCGTCCAGCATGCTCTGAGCGAAAGCGTCTGAGCCAGATTGTCTGATTCAGGTTGTCTGAGCCCCGCTCTGATTCGTGACCACGCATAGAAGCAACTGATCCAAGCGTCCCCGTAGCAAGTGCCGTCATGAGCAGCAGTCAGGCCTGAACAGAAGTAGCAATAGCTCGAAGTCCTAAAAGCGTGAACAAGCCAGTCGTAAAGCAGTGTCACTGACACTGATCGCCAGGTGATACCTCGTCGCGAAGTGAAACGACGGTCTGACCCTTCCTGAATGGCCGGTATCTGTCGGGAGTCATCCCGCGCAGCGACGTGCCTCGTACGATGACGTAGAAGGGTCCCGCCATGGGCAAGCCTGAATATCGCGCCATCGTAAGCCGCATCCTTGTGGGTAGTGCTTGTTGATGGTCTTTATCAATAGGTCACGTGGGTGATGTCAGTTATCAACTCTGATAGATATCCCGCCTGGATATACGCAGTACATGAAGTGATAAATGATGTGTCACTCCATGGCAACTCGATAGTGAAAATGAACGGAGGATAGAAAGATGATCAAGTCATTCATGACTCACGGCCTGGCAGCGTTTGCCCTCGCCACCAGCGGTCTGGCCAGTGCCGATATCAGCACTGATGACAGCAGCAATGCGCGATTCAAAAGCGCTCAATCTCACGGCATTCACAGCGAAGTGCGTGATTATCAGAAGAGCGAAAAGCGCTACGCCGCAAATCCTGACATTCTGATCACCAGCCGTGGCAATGTGTTTGCCGATAGTGATGTGCATGGTGCAGTCGATATCGACGCCGATCATCGCTGAGTTTTCGATGCTGACGGTTCACACGACTCGGTTCAAATGACACGCTTCACATGACTTCATGCCGCAAGTTGTCATTGCGAAACAATTGAAGCGCTGTGATTTGATTGCCGCTGCTTGAATCACCGCGCAGCGACGATTGAAGGCGTAGGCACTGATGCGCAAGCCAGTGACTACCGAAATTCAGGGAGAGCGAAAGGAAATATTCCAGACGTAGAGACACTTGGATAGTGAGCAGAACGCTTGAGCAAGGGCTTTGGGACCCTCCACCATCCCCTCTAGAACGACCTGGTGGCAAAACCCTTTCTCAAACGCTTTCCTGTCCTGGGTGTCGCTGTCCCGACATTCATTGCCCGCCACCATGGCGGGTTTTTTTATGCCCGGATTCCACAAGGGCGCAGCAAGTGGTTGGTCGACTCTGTACACGGCACCTTACTTGATGCCCGCAATATGCTGAGGGTTTTCCAGGTAATTCGTAAGGATTAATCGGCAGTTCACTGTATGAGTGTCATGATGCATAACGGTGATTAAACGTTGTTGATTGCCGGCCTGCATGTCGGATATCCCGAGGCAGGATGCCATGATATCACTCAAGTGGAGGCCCATGATGATGCGCGGAAAACTCAAGAAAGTGGCAGGTTCATTGGTGTTGGGTGTTGGTCTGATGTCAGGGAGTGTGATGGCGGGTGATGTCGTCGAAAAGCCCAAGGTGCTGATCTTCGATGTCAATGAAACGCTGCTGGATCTTGCCTCGATGCGCAGTTCCGTCGGCGAGGCACTGGGGGGAAGAGAAGACCTGCTGCCCCTGTGGTTCTCGACCATGCTGCATTATTCTCTGGTGTCTACCGTGACTCGGGATTACCACGATTTCGGGCAGATCGGTGTCGCCTCGTTGCGGGTGGTCGCGCAGAACAACGGTGTCGAACTGACGGATGAGCAGGCGAAGAAGGCCATCATCACCCCGTTGCTGACACTCCCGCCTCACCCTGATGTCAAGGAAGGTCTGGCCAAGCTGAAGGCTGAAGGCTACAAGATCGTCAGCCTGACCAACTCGTCCAACAAGGGCGTCCAGGCGCAGTTCGAACACGCGGGATTGCTGCCGTATTTCGATGCGCGCTACAGCATTGAAGATATCCAGATCTACAAGCCGGACCTGCGTTCCTATGAATGGGTGCTGGACAAGCTTGATGTCGAACCCGAGGAAGCCATGATGGTCGCGGCACATGGCTGGGATGTCGCGGGCGCCAAGGAGGCGGGCTTGCAGACCACGTTCATCGCCCGCCCGGGCAAGGCCCTGTTCCCGCTGTCAAAGAAGCCGGATCATGTCGTGAAGGATGTGAACGAACTGGCCGACATTCTGCAATAGCACCAGAACCCTTGATTGACAGAACCCTTGATTGACGGGTGCTGAAGATATTCTGTCATCATGGCGTTTATGGCATCGGTGAGGCTGGCGGGCGTCGAGTGACAGGGCAATTTGCCTGTTCATCGTGAGATTGCCAGCCTCATCGCATGGCAGATGCCAGCGTCAATGGTAGGCTGGGCGGCATTCCCCTTCTTACCGACCGGAGCTGAACATGAGTGACGCATCACAGCAGCATGGCCACCGTGCCCCTCAGATCATCGAGCCGAGCGCCCAGGCGGATGCCTGCGTGATCTGGCTGCACGGCCTGGGTGCTGACGGCAGTGATTTCGTGCCCGTGGTGCCTGCATTGGGTCTGCCCGAGAATCACGGCGTGCGTTTCGTCTTCCCGCATGCACAGGAGCTGGCCGTGACCGTCAATGGCGGCATGCGCATGCCGGCCTGGTACGACATTCTCGAGATGAATCTCGGGCGGCGCGTCGATGAGGTGCAGCTGCGTGAATCCGCAGCCTACGTGCATGCCTTGATCGAGGAGCAGATCGCCCAGGGCATCGCCAGTGAGCGCATCATTCTGGCCGGCTTCTCCCAGGGCGGCGCGGTGGTCTATGAGGCGGCGTTGAGCTGCGAGCGTCCGCTGGGCGGCTTGCTGGCGCTCTCGACCTATTTCGCGACCAGCGCGACCATTGCGCCGAGCGCCGCCAATCAGGGCCTGGCCATCAGTGTCCATCACGGTACCCACGACGATATCGTGCCGCTGGCACTGGGGGAGGCGGGCGCCGAGAGTGCGCGTGCGCTGGGTCATCCGCTGGAATGGCAGACCTGGCCGATGGCGCACGCCGTGTGTCTCGAGGAAATCGAGGCGATCGGTGAGTGGTTCAAGGCGCGTCTGCTGGCCTGATCGGCTGCCAAGAACGACTGTCAGTATCGACTGCCAGAGCAAAAACGCCGCTGACGGATCACTCCGTCAGCGGCGTTTTCATGTGCTGCCAGCGGCCCCGTCATGCGCCATCAGCGCTCATGTCAGATGCTGGTCGCGCTCAGCAGCGATAGCGGTAGGCGAGGTGTTCATCCTTGCGCGGGCCGGTGATGCGCCAGTCGAGATCAAAGCCCAGGGCATTGCCCGCCTCATCGCGCACGATGACCAGCGTGGCGGCGTAGAGATCATCGATGCACAGATGCGCTTCACGACTGACGAAGTGGTCTTCGCCTCGAGCGCTGTCGGCCACCAGGTCGAACAGGAAGACGGCGGCATCGCGGCCACGACGCTCATGACTGAGCGACAGTGCCTCGCCATCCGCGGTCAGCTGCCAGCGATAGCGGTTGTGGAAGTTGACGCTGGATGACTGGCCCTCGAGCTGGAACTGGCCCTGCTCGAGAAATACCACGCTCTCCGCCACTTGCTGAGCCGCCTGTCGTGCCCCGTCCTGAGGGGGAACAGTGGCTTCTCGAGAGACCGTCACCTCGCCGCTTCCCTGGCCAGACCAGGCATTGCGCGAGGCCGGGCCGGAGCGTGACGAAAAATCCAGCCGGCGGATCTGCGCGAGCAGCGCATAGAGGGTTACAATTGGTGTCAACTTCTTCTGGCTACCGAGTTTACTCGTCATGTCCTACCTGATTGGTGTCACGGCCCTCTGGGCCTTCTCGTTTTCCCTGATCGGCGTCTATCTGTCCGGTCAGGTCGATAGCTATCTGGCCGTACTGACGCGTATCGTGCTGGCGTGCCTGATCTTTGCGCCGTTCATGCGCCCGCGGGCGATCAGCGGTCGTCTGCGCTTCCAGTTGATGGCCATCGGCGCGATCCAGCTCGGCCTGATGTACATCTTCTTCTATCGCTCCTTCCTGCTGCTGCCCGTGCCGGAAGTGCTGCTGTTCACCATCTTCACGCCTATCTACATCACCTTGCTCGATGACCTGATGAACAAGCGCCTGTCGCCATTCTACCTGCTGACCGCCGCGATTGCGGTGCTGGGTGCGGCGATCATTCGCTACAACGAGGTCAGTGACGGCTTCTGGCTCGGCTTTGCGGTCGTGCAGGGCGCCAATCTGTGCTTTGCCATCGGGCAGGTGGCCTATCGTCAGGTCGCTCCGCAGCTGCCGGCGGATGTCGCCCATCGCCATGTGTTCGGCTGGTTCTATCTCGGTGCGCTGGCGCTGGTGATCGTGATGTTCCTGCTGTTCGGCAGTACCGACAAGCTACCGTCGCAGCCGGTGCACTTCGTGGTGCTGGGCTGGCTGGGCATCGTGGCCTCGGGGCTGGGCTACTTCCTGTGGAACAAGGGCGCGACGCGGGTCGATGCCGGCACGCTGGCGATCATGAACAACGCGCTGGTACCGGCGGGTCTGCTGGTCAATCTGCTGATCTGGAACCGCGACGCCGACCTGGCGCGTCTGGCGCTGGGTGGGGCGGTCATCGTGGCGGCACTGGTGATCAACCAGATGTGGGCGCGCCGCCGCGAGCAGGCGCTGCGCATGGCCTGAAAGTCTGTGCCATAAGCAAATCCAGACATCGCACCTCAATCAGCCCTCGCCCTGTGCGAGGGCTTTTTGCAGGTGAGCAGTGAGGCGCGCCAGTATCTCCTGCTGGCGGGGGATCTCGTCAGAGGGCCGTGCAGCGTTCTGCGTCACTTCCTCGCCGAGCTGGGCCGCATTGAGACGCAGGCCGGACTGTTCGGCATTGAACAGGCTGCCGGGCAGGGTGGCGATGCCTGCGTCCAGCAGATCCTGATGCAACTGCTCAAGCTGGCGCGCCTCAAGGCTGGGCAGGCCACACCATTGCAGATAGCCGCCGCTCGGTGGCGGCAGCCAGACGCTGTCACCCAGCGCTGCGCTCAGGTGCGCACGCAGACGCTCCAGGCGCCTCGCATAGCAGCGTCGCATGCGCTGCACGTGGCGGCCGTAATCCCCGCTGGTGATCAGTTCGCTCAGGGCAGCATGCATCCATGGCATGTCGCCCATGCCATTGGCCCAGCGCGCCCGAATCATCGCCTGCAGCCCCAGTGGGGACTCCTGCTCGGGCCGTGACAGCCACAGCCAGCCGCAGCGGGTGCGGGGGTCCAGCGTCTTGGAAAATGACCCGAGACTGATCAGCGCAGGCATCGGCCTGTCGGCATGGCGGTGGGCGAGGTCGGCCAGCCACGGCTGGCGGGTATCGAAGCTCAGCTCGGCAAAGGTGGTGTTCTCGACCAGCAGGATGGCGTGGCGGGCCGCCAGTGCCAGCAGGCGGTGGCGATCTGGCGTGCTCAGCTGTCCGCCCAGGGGATTGTGGCCATCCGCGGTCACGATCAGCGCATCCAGCGTCAGGGCGGGCGTCTTGTCATCATGATGTTCGAGCAGGCGCTCGAGCGCCGCGACATCCAGTCCCTGATGCGCGCGGGCAGGGATGGCGATCGCCTGATGGCCCTGGGCTTCAATGGCGGCCACGATGCCGAAATAGCCCGGCGCTTCGACGCCGACCCGACAGCGGCCCTTGGCGGCACGCAGCTGGCCGAGCAGCAGGGACATGCCATGCTGCGCCCCCTGACTGATCAACAGGGCGTCGCTGTCACAGGGATGGCCGTGGTGGCTGAGGTGCTGGGCGATGGCGGTGCGCAGCGCGCTCGAGCCCGGCGGCAGGGCATAGGCGCTGGGGTGCTGGGCATGCGCCCCGAGCTGAGTGCGCGCCAGACGATACAGGCGACGCACGGCGGGGGCGTCCAGCTCCGGGTGAGCGGCACCCAGCGGCGCCAGGCGCGGATCACTGGCATTCGCCATCGCCTGCCAGGCCGGGTCACTGATGGTGAGTGTGGTGATGGCGCGCGGCCTGTGATGTGACTCTCGCTGCCCATGCTGCCCGTGCTGCGATTCGCCGGGGTGACGAGATGAAGTCGGGCTGGTCTGTGAGCCGCCATTCAGGTCATTCGTATCGTGAGCAGCCTGCGTCGCTGGCGCGACCCGATAGCCGGCACGCGGTTCGGCGATGATCAGGCCCGCCGCCTCCAGCTCGCCATAGGCACGAATCACGCTGTTGAGGCCGAGCCCCGACTGCGCCGCCTGCCGCCTGAGCGAAGGCAGGCGCTGGGCCGCGCTCAGTTTACCCGTCGCCATCTGGGCCTTGAGTCGCTCGACCAGCTGCTGATAGCGCGGCAGCGTCGCGGCAGTGGCACCTGAGCTGGCGCCTGAACTGGCGGTTGAGCTGGTGGTTGAGTTGCTGGCATCGCCGGCAAGCGAAGGGCGGCTGGCGGGCGAAGCGTGCTCGGCGGATGACATGCCTGTCTGTACCCCTTGAAATGGTGATTATCTGTATCTTGTGCCCCCTTGAGGGTTCGCGGCAAGCTGGAGGCTCATGTCGTGGTCCCGTCGGTGCACGTCCTGCATCTGCCCCCGGACCGACCGCTTGCCATTTCTCTCGCTGGAGTCTGCGTGATGTGGATGCCACTTTGCTTCGTGTTTCTGTTCGCCAGCGGCTTCATCGCCGCGCGCTTCGGTACCCTGGACGCTGAGCCCTTCACCTTGCTGCTGGTGCGCAGCCTGCTGGTGCTGCCGGTACTGGGGTTGATTCTGTGGCTGCGCCGCAAGCCGCGTCAGTGGGGCCGGCGCAACGACCGTCTGGCGCAGATGGGCATCGGCATGCTGTTGCATGGCGCCTACCTGGGCGGCGTGTTCGCGGCGGTCAAGGCGGGGCTGCCGGCGGGCCTGACGGCGCTGCTGGTCAGCCTGCATCCACTGGTGACGGCGGCCTTGTCACTGCCGTTGTTCGGCGTGCGGCTGGGTGCCAAGCAGTGGGCGGGGCTTGGCTGTGGCGCCATCGGCGTCAGTCTGGTGCTGGGGGCAGGGCTTGCCAAGGATGGCGCGGGCACCCTGGAGTGGCCGCTGATCGGGCTCGTCTGGTGCCTGGTGGCGCTGATCGGCGTGTCCAGCTCGACGCTGTGGCAGAAGCGGGTCTCCGGGCGCATGGGGCTGGTCGAGGGGCTGATGTTCCAGTATCTCGGTGCGGGCGCGGTGTTCGTCGTCGCCGCGACCAGTGTCGGCAGCTTTGCCTTTGACCCCACGCCGCGTCTGCTGCTGACCATGGCCTGGCTGGTGATCGCCATCTCGGTCGGTGCCATCTGGCTGCTGATGCTGATGCTGGAACGGGGCGAGGCCCATCAGGTCGCGCGCACCTTCTTCCTGGTGCCGCCGTGTGCCGCGCTGATGGCATGGTGGCTGTTCGATGAGCAGTGGACCGCGCTGATGGTAGCGGGCGCGGCACTGGTGGTGCTGGGACTGGTGCTGGACCGCCCGCGTCCTGGCAAGGTGAGCGAGGCGCCGGCCGACGACGCCACGCCGCCTTCGCCTTCAACTCCTTCAGCTCCCACAGCGCCCTCAACTTCAACAGCTTCAGCAACTTCCAAGGCCTCGGTAACGAACAGCGGGCAAGCCGCCTCGCGTTGAGACGTGCCGAGCGCACAACTCACACCGCACACAGTACCAAGCGCAACGCCCCGCCGGCCCGATATGGGCTGGCGGGGCGTTGTCGTTTCTGGCCAGTCAGAAGCGCTAGCCAGGAAGTGGCTGATCAGAAGCGATAGCTGATCCCGGCCATGGTCACGATGGGGTCGATCTCGACCTTGTCGTTGACGCTGCCCGCCACGGTGACATCGGAATCGATATCCAGATACCAGGCGGCGACGTTGGCCGCCCAGTGCTCGTTGATCACCAGATCGACGCCGATCTGTGCGGCCGCGCCCCAGCTGTCATCCATCTCGAGCTTGGTGCCATCGTCGAGGGTTTCATCGGAGAAGTGGGTGTAGTTGACGCCCGCACCGATGTACGGCTGGATGCGCGATTCACGTCCGCCAAGCGGGTAGTACTGCAGTGTCAGGGTCGGCGGCAGGTGATCGACGGAGCCGGCCTTCTGGCCATTGAGCGAGATGTCGTGGTCGAAGTCCTGCGCTGCCAGCAGCTCGATACCGAAGGTGTCGGTGAAGCGATAGCCGAGAGTGAAGGCAAAGGCGCTGTCATCATCGACATCCACGTCGGCACCGATGGCATCGATGCGACCGTTGTCACTCTTCGGCGAGACCTTGGCGACACCCGCACGCGTCCAGAACTGCCCGGCGCCGTAGTTGAGAGAGCTGAGCGAGCTGAGAGAGCTGTGAGAGCTGTGAGAGCTGTGAGAGCTGTGAGAGCTGTGA
>CETM01009649.1_pt1 | contig 17289 bp, 17 predicted proteins | sample 361451 | NCBI WGS metagenome assembly CETM01 (sample SAMEA2622690, study PRJEB7988) | marine metagenome | isolation source: saline water (ENVO:00002010), including
TCCCCAGAAGAAACTCTCTGAGGGAACTCTAACGGAATTTCTGGCTTCCAACCAGACCCCCAAATCTTAGGCAATAGAGATTGAGGTTCATCATCAGAGGACGGGTCACGTGCCGTTTCTTCCTCTGCAGAAATCCCGGAGTTTCTTCTTACCACCTCTTCTTCGAGTTTCCCAATCTTAGAGCGCGGATCTCTTTCCCATATCTCTACACTCCTTGTTCTCCCCTTGCCAGAGGATGATCTATCCAGTGTAGTCCTGACCCTTTTTTCGCATTCTGCGCACTTCCTGTCCAATTTATTCGCATTATTGGACCTAGTTTTCCAAATCTGGTGAAGGCTGCATTCGGGACACTTCCAAATCCCTATTCTCGCCAATACCATGTTCGCCCGAGCAGGTATAGTACAACAATATTGGCCATGTTTCTAGCAATTTCACCACAATTAATTGTTTAATGTGGTATTTCCGTTAAATAATTTCAATATTATCTTAATTTAACCACATTAAAACGATGTATTACAATCAAAAATACCACATTACCTCTAAAATTTTATTAATATTAGTATAAAATTGATAAATTACCACATTAAAACAGTGTATTGTGAATAAAAATACCACATTAGTATTTGACTATTCTTGGATCTACATTGTCAGACCAAGAGAGAATGCCCCCAGTCAAGTTGAAAACACGTCCAATTTCCAAATCAGATTCTATGATGAATCTAGCCACAGCGGCCGATCTTTGGCCACTTCGGCAGTATACAACGATGTCATTTCCCTTTGGCAACTCGGATAATCTCGTAGGAATCTCAAGATGCATTATTCTGGCATCCGTGCCTTCAATGGAAGCAATAGCCTCCTCATGTGCTCTTCTAACATCAAGGAGGAATGGGTTCCAACCATCCCTTCTTCTTTCGAAAAGATCCTTCGCACCAATTTCTTCAAAATCTCTGCTAACATTATCATCTAGTCTAGTAACCCTTGCCCTTTCTGGATTTTCCGAAAATGATAGTGTCCTCATTTCCATCGTCAGAGCATCAATTGCTAGCAGCTTTCCGCTTAGATTTTCTCCAATGCTCAGGATTACTTTGAGTGCCTCTGAGGCCTGAATTGTTCCAACGATACCAGGAAGTACGCCCAACACACCAGCTTCAGAGCAATTCGGTGCCAATTCTGGGGGCGGAGGGACGGGGAACAGGTCGCGATAATTTGGCCCGCCGTCGAGGTTGAATGTGGAGACTTGCCCTTCGAATCTATGGATGCTGCCGAAAATCCAAGGTTTACCGAGGATCTCACAGACGTCCCCAATCAGATATCGAGATTGGAAATTATCCGTTCCATCGATAATTACATCATAATCGCCTAATATTTCCAGTGAATTCCCTTGGGTCAGCCTATCGTCGATACCAATCACATCAATATCTGAATTAAGCCCCTTGATCCAGTTCGAAGCAGACTCAACCTTAGATTTGCCAACCCAAGAAACATTGTGGATTATTTGCCTCTGTAGATTGGATGAACTAACCGTATCATTGTCGATAATGCCTATCCTGCCGACCCCGGCTGCAGCCAAATACATCAATGCTGGAGAACCAAGTCCCCCGGCCCCTACCACCAGAACCGATGATCTGAGCAATTTCTCCTGACCTTCTTCTCCCACTCCCGGGAGAACTAGATGCCTTGCGTACCTCTCCCTTTGCTCTGGGCTCAGGTAGTCCGACATTGTCACCGTGAAGGGGCGTCCAATCAAGGTACCTTCGGTCCTCAATCTTGCTCTTCCAACCACTTTTCTGCGTCTATTGCGGCCTGGCACCCCATTCCAGCAGCGGTAATCGCTTGTCGATATCTTTTGTCGACAACATCTCCTGCTGCAAATACCCCTGGGACTGCAGTCATTGTATTCTCCTTGTGCACGATGTATCCTTCTGAGTCAGTTTCTAACTGATCCTCCAGGAAACTGGTAATTGGCTTGTGCCCTATTGCGATAAATGCGCCAGCGCACCCAATCTCCTCCTCAGAACCATCACGGGGGTCTTCTAGGACCGCACCAGTAAGGCCCTGTTCGCCCGCAATCCATTTTTTCACCTGCCTGAACGTCTTGATCTCTATTTTAGGGTGCTCAGCAGCCCTTTCATACATCACCTTAGAAGCCTTGAAAACTTCCCTTCTGTGTATTACAGTAACCTTGCTAGCAAACCTAGTCAGAAAAATCGCCTCTTCCATTGCTGAATCCCCGCCTCCAACGACAATGATCTCTTCGTCTCGGAAGAAAGCACCGTCACAAGTGGCGCATGTCGAGATCCCTCGCCCCTTCTGCTCCTCTTCGCCCTCTGCTCCAAGCCAAATTGCTTCTGCCCCAGTACAAATTATCAGAGATTCTGACTTGAACTCCTCGCCTTCTACCCATACTCCAAAGGGACGTTGAGAAAGATCCACCCTTTCCACGTTCTTGTCTTGGACTTCCAGACCGAACCTTTCGGCTTGCTCCCTCATATCGATCATCATCTCAGGTCCACCAATTCCCTTTGGATATCCCGGAAAGTTTTCTACGTCCGAAGTTAGCATTAGTTGCCCTCCTGACATGTATCCGGCGAACATCAACGGGTCCAGCAGTGCCCTAGCAGCGTATAGTCCCGCAGTGTATCCCGCGGGTCCCGAACCAACGATGATTACGCTCCTTACATCCTCGCCCATAAGTTACCGAGGTGTAAGGCATCCCTTGAATCTTGACAGTCAAATCACCACTCCGAATACATCAAAATCGAGAAAGAAATCGTAATATAACGGCCATCGAACGGACCAATCATGCCAAAATACATGTATTCTGGAAACTACACCAAGGAAGGTGCCGCTGGTCTGCTGAAGGACGGGGGCAAGGCGAGGAAGGAAGAAGCCGAGAGGATAGTGGAGGCCATGGGCGGGTCCCTGGAATCCTACTACTGGTCATTCGGAGAGATGGATTTCATGATGATCGCCGACATTCCAGAGGCAATGGCTGTGAAGTTCTCCCTCCACGTAGGAGCCTCGGGAGTTTTCAATGGAAAGCTGACGCCCCTCATCACTGTCGAGGGAATGGAAGCAGCCACTTCCACTGAGTTGCCTGCCATGCGTCTTCCCGGCGAGTGATTGATTACTCACGCTGACATCGCGGCGACGGCACCAACTGCGGACCTAGCATGGGGCTCTAGCCTAGGCTCGATGTGTTCAGGCTCGGCTCCAGGGCCAATTATTCCCAATCCAATCGGCTTGTTGTGCTTGATTTGCAATTCAATAATTGACATCGTAACAGAATTGCCCATCACAAGGCCATGATCCGTCTCGCCACGTTCGATAATGCCCAAGACAATGGCCCCGTCGATTTCTTCTTCCTGGAGCATCCTGTCAAGAGCAAGGGGGGCCTCCATAGAACCGGGAACCCAAACGACTTCCCGAACTTGCAAATTCTTGGAATCAGCCTCATCTTTGGCGAATTCAAGCATCCTCTCCACTTCTTCACGATGAAAAGACCCACAAACAATTCCAAGATTCATGATTTACCCATCCTGAGCATCGTCTCCACAACTGCTTGGGTTCTCGAGTCTATCTCAATGTTTACCCTGTCCCCTACTACCTTCTTATCCAGAGTGGTAATTCTCAGGGTCTCTGGAATAATGTGCAAACCGAAACTCTCCTCATCGCATTTTCCAACGGTTAGTGACATCCCATCGACAGCAATGAATCCCTTTTCCAGTATGAAGGGGGAGCATCCATCAGGTATCGAGATTAGAAGATCCAATCCCTCTCCAATCTCCTTAGACTCTATGATTTCAGCCGTCCCCATTATGTGCCCTGATAGGATATGCCCCCCTAACTCATCTCCGAGCTTCATCGACCTCTCAACGTTAAGCCAATCGCCCTCCGACCTGTCCGACAGGGTTGTCCTGTCCAGAGTCTCTGAAATAGCATCAAAGGTCACCTCTCTAGAATCCATGCTAACCACAGTCATGCATACTCCATCTAGGGATACGCTTGCTCCAGTTTCCAGTCCGTCTAAGAAATCTCCCAGGTCCACTGTGATTTTGCGTATTCCCTCACCTTCGGCAATTCTTAGAATAGGTGCAGTTCCAGATACAATCCCTGTAAACACGCTCAGTCCTCCTCATAGGGGCCACCCTCTGTGCTGGGCCACAAATCCAGAATCCTTGCAATAATCTTCCTAGTTCCGTCTAGGTCGTCCGATAGGCCCTCTACTCGCGTAACTTCCACTTTCTCGAAGCCAGCATTGTCCAGACCAGACCTAATTGCGTCGATCGAGTGCTTCTGATCATAGCCAAGAGCAATAATGTCTGGCTCCACGTCCCCCAGTATCTCGAAAATGGGAACTCCGGGGGGATTTCCAACAATTGCCCTGTCTACGGGTTTCAGACCTTCCACCATCCTCCTCCTCAATTCCTGGCCAGTCACCGGCTCGTGTTTCTGCTTCCTTACGGTCTCATCATGGGCAATGACGACAATAAGCTCATCACCAAGAGATTTTGCTTGTTCAACATAGTGCAAATGGCCAGCATGTAGGAGGTCGAAGATCCCCACTGCCATCACTCTGACCACATTGAGACCCCGTTGATATCTTCGCCTAATCCTTTTCATCGAAAGCAGTGGAAATCTGTTCTCCAGTTATCATCGGAATGCCAAACCTATCTGCATACTCCATGGCCCCTTCCAAGGACAATGCACCATCGCCATCCGATTCCAGCATCTCGGCACCTATAGTACAAGGGACCAAACCTGCCAATCTGGCTATCGACACGGCCAGTTCAGTGTGCCCCTCCCTCGTCTTTAGCCCTCCAGGAGACTCTCTACACACAGGGATATGTCCCGGGGTCCTGAATTCCTTGCCTAATTGAGAGAGTGCGAACTCTCCCTTGGCACCACTATTCATCAATTCCCCAGATAGTTCTCCGAACCTTCTTGTTGTCAGGGCCCTGTCCCTGTCGGTAATTCCCGTATACGTCTCTCTATGGTTCAAAGAAAGAGTGAACGCCGATCTTGAATCGTACTGAAGGTCGTTTGTAATCAGATGCCCAAGTACTGGGTTCTCCCCAATCAAGGCATCGTGGGAATGGATGTCCTGTAGCCATGGGAGTCCAAACATCTCCCCGATTTCATTCCCTATTGCTAGGAAAAGTAGGCCCCCGCAGTCTTTGCGCAGTCTCCTAATTACCTCTGGTGTAGCCGATGTTGCGGGCCATAGTAGATCCGTCTCCCTCTCTCTGAAATCAGAATCAAAGATCATTACAGGATTCCCTGACCTGAATGCCGAAATCGCTCTAGCAACTCCGTCGTCCATGTCTCGCGGAGGGGCCATTGATACCCGATACTTTCGGTCTAGAAATAATGATGTCTCGGGGCAAACCCCACTGGTATGATGGCAGGAGCCACCTCATCTTCCTCACCTGTCCGAGTTGACCTTGCCGGCGGTTGGACTGACGTGGGACCATATCCTAGTGACTTCGGAGGCGAGGTCGTAAACTTCGCCATCAATCTCAGAGTGTTCGCCCGGACTGGTCCAGATTCAGGCAATTCCGAGACTCACTTTGAGTTTCCAGTACCCAGGGGCTCCGGATTGGGAACTAGCTCAGCCATGAATGTCGCATTGTCTGCGCTTAACTCCCCAGATCAAATTGAAGACCCGGAGAAACTCGCCGAGGAAGCCTTTGTTCTCGAGTCAGAATCAGGGAATTATTGCGGTAGACAAGACCAGTGGGCCTCAGCTTTGGGGGGTTTCAACCATCTGCTGTTCATCGGGGCCTCGGTAGAGAGGTTGCCATTTGAGCCAATGAGGTCATCAATGAATTGGCTGAAGAAGCATCTAGTCATTTCATTCTCAGGTAAAAGCAGGAATTCCGGAGATATGCAAGAATCTGTGTGGTCCCGATACTCAAATGGGGACAAGGAAGTCATCAGTGGCCTACACAAGATCAGAGGTTCTGCTAGGGTGATGGCAAATGGCCTTCAACAAGACCGCAGAGACATGGTCGTTGCGTCATTGAATGAAATCTGCGAGGGTGTGGACTTGATCGACAAGGCAATCCACGATCCCTTCAGAGATGTCGTGGAACCTCTCATCGACCGTGGTTCTGCTGTAGCTTGGAAGGCTTTGGGGGCCGGAGGAGGGGGTTGCTCAGCAATTCTATGCTCCCCCATGGGTCGTGAAGAGGTTACTCAAGCAATAGAAAGAGCGGGATGGGAGATAATTGATTGGGATTTCGAGGACAAAGGGGTCATGATTCAGGATTGAATGTTCAGTACGAAATCTCAAACATGACCATTTGCCCGAGCATCCATGGCCGACCGCCGCCATATGTTCGCATCACTCGCCCTATTGGTCTTAATCGCACCATTGGCATCCTCCTCCATCTCCGTTGAACCATCACGGCAAGGGGGATTCGATGCAAATGGGGACTGGGTGCCTAGCGTGGAGTCGGACATCCACTGGGATTGGTGGACCCATTGGAGCCGAGACAAGGACTCTAACTCCATTGACGACAGATTGGAATGGTTGATTGAGCAACCAGAACAAACCCAGAGGGACTGGTGGAAGAGGGCTCCAGAAGGAAGTGCCCGTATTTTCGTCGACTACGACCACCACCCCACAGATGCGGACATCTCAGCGTTGGAGTCACTTGGGGTTGAAGTTACCTTCAGATTCGGATATTTGAATACGGTTTCTGGTACATCGCCAATTGCACCCATCATCAACGAAGAGGGAATCAGGTCTCTCAATGGCGTGGTGATGATCGAGGATCTTGGGCTTGCCGAGACAAACATGCACGAGGCAGTCCCGAATATGGGGGTCGACACAGTTTGGGAAGACTTCGGACTGGATGGTACTGGCTCTGTAATCGCTATCCTGGACACCGGGGTTCGCGGGGATCACGAAGGCCTCAACGATATGGACGACGACCCATTCACATGCATCGACGATCCTCCCGAGCCAGATCCACTGGATCCCGAGCCGCAGCCTATCCCAGCGGACTGCGACCCCAAGATCATCGCATTCTTCGATGCGGTCTTCACCGACGAGGAGCAAGACCCATCCACTTCCTATGACTCGGGCACCCACGGCACCCACGTTGCAGGTATTGCAGCTGGATCAGGAGGGGGCCAGACCGACCCAGGATCGGGCTTGAGGTATGTCGGAGCAGCTCCCGGGGCCCATCTGATAAACATCCTCGGTTGCTGTGATGGGGATATTGAGGATGTGATGCAAGGGGCCCAATGGGCGATTGACAACAAGGAAAAGTACGGAATCGACATTGTCACATCTTCCTTGGGAGAACAGCAATTCGAGGTCCATGTCGATAACGATGGGAGCTCCGCATGGAGCCGTCAGATGGACATGGTTGTGGAAGCGGGCATTATCACGACCCTCTCAGCAGGAAACGAATTTGGTGGAGCCACTATAGCCGGTTGTAACACAATCGATAGCCCCGGAGATGCCCAGCTACCTGTTACAGTAGCCAGCCTGGACAAGGATTTGGGCCTCGCAATTTACAGCAGTAGGGGATATACCTCGGATCTCAGAGTCAAGCCCGACGTTGCGACAATAGGGTCTAGCATCATGGCTCCAGACGCAGCGACTCAGGATGGCTACACCAGCAAGTCAGGGACAAGCATGGCCACTCCTCTGATGGCAGGCATAGCAGCCCTGATGGTGCAGGCTAACCCCGACCTGACTCCTTCCGAGTTCAAGTCAATTATAGCAGCACATTCCATCGAGAGAGATATCCAACTCCTTAATGATCCGGGATTCAACGACTGTAGCATTCTTGAGTCCAGACCAGATAATGAGTTTGGATACGGTCAGGCGGATCCCACAGCATTTGTGGAGGCCGCAGGGAGTATCGACCGTTCACTAAACGTCTCAATGGAAATAGAGACCATGCAAGAAGTTGGCAACCAGAGTTACATCAGTGGCCACTCTTCAGGAGCAGGTCTAGGTCAGCCAACAACCAGGGTCGAGATTCGTGTCGGAGGAGGGGAATGGAAGGAAGCAGAGGACGACTCACCACTGGAAGACTGGTCAATATGGAGTATCCGCCTGGAACCTCACGCAGAGTCCGGAAACTCTACCATTTTCGCTAGACTCGTCGTCGACGATGATCATATTTCCCCAGTAGATGCCCGTCGAGTAATACTGCTCGATCAACCTGCAACATCTGGAGGGGGCTCGGGAGGTTCGAGCAGCTCCAACATCCTGATAATCGGTGTAGGGCTGATGCTGTCCATATTGGTCGGATTTGTGATTTTCAACAGAGAACAACTAGTCGAGGAGTGGTTCGAAGGAAAGAGCCTGACTGAGAACAGACTCAGGAGGATGGTCTCCCTCTGCGTTCTCTACTTCGCCCAGGGCCTCCCATGGGGATTCGCATCAGTAGCCTTCGCGGCATACCTTGCCGACAATGGCCTCACTCCTCAAGAGATCGCCACCCTATTCGCCACAATTGCCCTCCCTTGGACATTCAAGTGGATATGGGGGCCGGTGATTGATACGGTGAACATGCCTCAATTCGGATCTAGGAGGCTATGGATTATTTTCGCTCAGTTCGGAATGGCCGCATCTATAGGGACGCTTCTTCTAATTCCAGACCTGAAGAACGAACTCGGTTTGGTGATCAAACTTCTATTCATCCACAATATCTTCGCATCCCTCCAAGACGTTAGCACCGATGCCCTTGCAGTTGACGTTCTTCACGATGACGAGGTCTCAAAGGCGAACGGGTACATGTTCGCATCTAAGCGAGCAGGAATGATCATCGGGGGGGCGGTTTTGGGAGGATTCGCTACCAAGATAGGCATTAGAGGCATGCTATCCGTACAGTTGCCTCTACTACTACTAATCATGCTCCTGCCCCTCTTCCTCTACGAGAAGCCAGGTACGCGACTCTTCCCGTGGTCCGGCAAGTCAGACAAGGATTCAGGCGATGCTTCCTCGGATGGACCAGATTCCATAGATGTCGTAGCGACCGATGAGACACTATACTGGGAAGACCCAGAAGAGTCAAGGTGGTGGGCTGCAAAGGCAGTCGGGAAATCTACGTTTGACGACAAGATCCCCCTAGCCGCTCTTATCACCATCGTTTCATTGACGATATTTGTCCTGGGGCTGTTGTATGCAATACTGTCCGTAGATCTAACGGTTTCCGGATATGGTGTTGCTAAGAAATATGCATTCTGGGGGTTAGTCCTTGCAGTGGTAGTCTTTGGTATATCTCGGTCATTTGCCATTCCAAAGGTAACGAACCCGTTCTCCTTGCTTCCATTTGGGGCAAGAAGGACACTTGCGCAGACCACTTTCAACCTCACAAAGGCTTTCTCACTAAGATCGTCATTCTTGCTTATTTTCCTGTGCCTCCTCTCTGAGCTGTACTTGTTCGTGGACCCAATCGTGCTTGACATATTCATCAATAGAGCAGGTTGGGAGCAGGAGAAGTACAACGTAATTGTCGGTGGCGTGGTAATCTTCGCCACGATGATAGGACAAATCTCTGGTGGGATGCTTGGCGACAGGTTCGGCGTCAGGAGGGTCGCAATGATCGGATTCACGTGCCTAGCATTGTCAAACGCAATGCTGGCTGTTCTAGAGCCATTCTGGACAAACACAGCTGTCATGACAACGTACCTGATTATCCGCGGACTGATCAATGGAGTTGCTTGGATTTGCGTAATCGCTGTCGCGATGAAGATGACTTGGAGCAAGGTTGGTGGCACCCAATTCACAGCCTACATGTCGATGTTCAACCTATCAGCCGTGATGGCCTACACATTCACAGGGAGGATGTTGGAGTTATTCGATAATGACTACGCGACCGCCATCTATGTGGGTGCTGCACTTACCATGATTACCGTGGTTTTCCTCGTTTTCATAGACCCGGACGAGTGCAACCGGGTTCTTGAGAACAAATCCGAGGGTGACGAAGTCATGGATGCCGACCTGGGAGAGTCTGCATGGTGGGATGAGGAAGATGGGGGCGGAGAAACTGTCGCAGCTGCATGACATAATTGAGAAATCAAATGAGGACTTCCTAGTCTTCACACAGACAATATGCCCTTACTGTACCCGAGCATTCAGGACCCTTGATTCGAAGGGGCTAACTTATTCTGAAGTTAATCTAGACAACTTCGATGGCCTTCGAAAAGAGGTTGTAATGGAGACCGGCCATAGGACAGTACCCGTGGTATTCGACATGCGAGGAGAGGACCCCATCTTCGTCGGTGGCTCAGACCACCTAATGGAATATCTCTAGAGGGTCCATGACTGGGTGATGCCACCGGCTATTCTGACCCTCAGGAAGGTAGATCCACCTGTGAAGGTGGCTGTTAGTGTGTATTCCCCGGATGGATAGGGAATGGTCCCAAGAGTCCCCATCTCACTCGCTCCCGGCCCCCAAATCCTCTCTAGTGCAGATATCGACATGTGGTCTCTGAGAGTCAGGGATATGGATGATCCAGAGCCACAATCTGCATCGATGAAGTAGATCATCTCGTCCCAATCACCATCACTCGGGTGGTCATTAACGAGAAACGTGTCACGAATCTCAATATCATTCCCAGAATCCTCCCACGTGTCACTGAAAAGGTCGCCTCCTCTGACGAAGTAGACATCCCCCGAGTGCCCAGAACCGCTATCGGAGAGCATCATCCTCAGTTTTGTCTCTCCCATCTCATCCTTCCATGTGAAGGAGTAGAAGAAACCGACTTCGCTATCGAACACGTAATCCAGCCTAGAACCATCAGAGGAGCTAGCAATGATCACCGCAGTGCTCCCTGAGATATCGGAGACAAAGGCATCCCATTCCATTGAGAACAGGGTGAAAGACCAGGTGTTGCCCTCCTCTAGGGGGAAACTCAGAACCGATTGCGCGACTCCATTCTCGAAAGCACCCAATTCGGAATGAGTCATCCTCCCTAGGAATGGGTTGTGGTTGAGAACTGCATGGCGCCTCGCCTCGGTAAGGCTTGAGATCGCTAGCATGTACGCCGTACCATCCTCCTCGCTGGTGCTTGCTACCACCAATCTTGCCGTGTCATCGCTGTAATCTGGAGTCGAGAATGTGTATAGCCACCAATCGCCAGCCTCCCAGATGGGCACCTCAAAATCACTCGTTGAGGGCCCATCTCCATCCGACTGACTCCCCGAGCATCCCGCAAGTGATGATGATAGCAGAACCACCAGGATTGCATACGCGCGGCCTACGCCCATGCCCATCCCTAGGGTGAGCATATCAAGAGTCTGACGCTCAATCGTTTTCCTTCAGAGAGCGCCAAGCTCACCAGTCTTGGTGAGCATCCCAGCAATCACGACGCTGACTATGCTCATCAGTTTGATCAGGATGTTCAGAGATGGCCCGCTAGTATCCTTGAATGGGTCTCCAATGGTATCGCCCACTACAGCGGCGTTGTGGGCATCGTCACCCTTTGCAGCGCCTTCTATGTGACCTTGCTCTATGGCCTTCTTTGCGTTGTCCCATGCCCCTCCTGCGTTTGCCATGAATAGGGCCATGAGGACGCCGCTAGCGGTTGCTCCGGCCAGAGTTCCGCCCAGTGCTGCGCTACCCAGCAGTATCCCAATGACCACTGGGCTTGCTACCGCTACAAAGCCTGGCATCACCATCTCTCGAAGAGCTGCCTTGGTCGAGATATCCACACAGGTCGAACTGTCCGGTTCTACTCCCTCGCGACCCTCGAGAAGTCCATCGATCTCTTTGAACTGCCTCCTAATCTCGGTTATCATGTCCTCAGCAGCACGGCCAACTGACTTCATCGTCATAGCAGCAACTACGAAAGGAAGTGCAGCCCCTATCAAGAGCCCGATAACGACCATCGGCTCGGTCAGGCTGAGATCTGCTGCCTCTAGACCAGCACTGGTCTTGAAGGCAGCGAAAAGGGCTAGGGCGGTCAAAGCCGCGCTGCCAATTGCGAATCCCTTTCCGATCGCTGCAGTAGTGTTCCCAATTGAGTCAAGCCCATCTGTAATCTCCCTGACATCGTCCCCTAGGCCGGACATTTCAGCAATTCCGCCAGCATTGTCCGCGACTGGCCCATAGGCATCCACGGTCATGGTCACGCCAACCGTTCCCAGCATCCCCATTGCAGCCATTGCTATTCCATACAGGCCGAGATCGCCACTCCCCATCACATGGTTCGCTCCGAAGATACCTGCAGCCATCAGTAGGACTGGGATGAAAACCGACTGCATGCCCACTGCTAATCCAGCGATTGCGTTGGTCGCGCTTCCGGTCTTGCTCGCTTCCCCGATGTAGGGTATCGCCTTTACCTTGAAGAAAAACACGTCTTCTATTCCAGTGTAGTACTCAGTAACTAGACCAATTAGAATCCCAACCAGCGAACCGATTGCGACAGCTTGGATTACCGTGGTCGGTAACTCAAGATAGTCTAGGGCGAAGTAGCCACCAGCGATGAAAAGTCCCGCCCCTATGAATGTGGTATTCCTTAGGGCTGCTCCCGGATCCATGTTCTGCATTGCGGTAATCGAGAATACCCCAATTATGGAAGATATGTAACCAACTACTGCGAGTACGATTGGGATCATCACGTAGTCAGGACCGAGTAGGTCCTCGTTCGCCGCCGCGATCACCATTGCTGCGATTATGCTGCCCACGAATGACTCGAAGATATCCGCGCCCATCCCCGCAACGTCTCCGACGTTGTCCCCGACGTTGTCGGCAATCACACCAGGGTTCCTCGGGTCGTCCTCAGGAATTCCCGCCTCAACCTTGCCAACCAGGTCCGCACCAACGTCCGCTGCCTTGGTGTAAATCCCACCACCAACACGTGCGAAAAGTGCTATCGAAGATGCACCCATACCGAATCCAGCGATGTTTTCCACGGTCAGGAACTCGGTTTGAGTCAGGTAGTACATCAGGGAAATTCCGGCCAGACCCAATCCCCCTACGGCCAGTCCCATCACCGCACCGCCATTGTATGACGTGGTTAGTGCGGCAGATTGGCCCCCATCGGCTGCAGCCTGTGCCGTACGACCGTTCGCACTAGTTGCTGACCGCATCCCAGAGAATCCTGCAGCGACGCTGCATAGCGCCCCTATGATGAATGCGATCATGGTCTCCATGCCGAGGCCATTGTCTTCCCCTCCAAGGAGAAGTGCGATTGCCACGATTACAATGAATCCGGAGAGCAATCTGTATTCTGCGTAAAGGAATGCCATCGCACCATCTTGGATTTGTCCGGTAATCTTTGCGACAGTCTCGTTCTCGATCTTTATTGAATTCACCTTATTGTATAGTAGGAATGCAATACCAAGCCCCAAAAGACCGGCCGCAATTCCTATCATTCCTAGTTGCTCTCCATCCATAGTTACACCATCAGTTCGGCTCGGCGAATCGAGTGCTCTATTTAATCCAAATCCAATAGCAAAACGGCCTTGGCAGTTTAGCCAATATTTGCATGAATAACCGAGGCAAACGAATTCAGTACCCCTGCACCATCGTGTTCGCGTTGGAAGGCGACCATTTCTTTCTCAGAAATGTGACCCCAATCGAATGCCCTTTCCACCCTCGCTTTGGCTGCTTCGGGATGAAACTGGACACCCCATGCAGGGAGCTCCCGACCATCCTCGTCCATTACCCGGATCGCAGTAACTCTGTTGTGTTCCGCCGAACCCAGTAGCAAGCAACTCTCGGGAACGGTCGTCACATGGTCCTGGTGGGAATATAGCGCTACAGGGGCTCCATCCTCACCACTTCCTCTAGTGGCAAACAACTCGTCTGAGGAGCCATGTGAATTCAGTGCAAGCTCCCAGACCCCGCTGGACATGGATTCTGCCCTTTCTACACTGGCTCCAAGAGAATGACAGAGAAGTTGGTGGCCAAAGCAGATTCCGAGAGTGGGAATGCCCATTCTTGATGAGCACCTCATTAGCGACCCACCGCCACTCATCCAATCCTCCCACATTGTCACGTTTCTCCTAGAGCCGCTGCAGACTACCGCATCCGGCCCAATGGCCCGAATCCAATCCTCAGTCAACTCATCTTCCCCGTGAAGGGGCATCGCTATCCTCCTGAAGACCACCTCATTCCCATGCATCTCCATGCTGCATTCTTCCCAGAATGGGTAGTCGTAGTCCCAATCAGGTACATCATTCTCGGAAATGCCGACCAATCCTCCCTCCTGAGCGCGTAAACCCGCCTCTTCAGACTGCATTTGCGGGGTAACCAGCAGAACCTCGACCGCACCCCTCTCCGCAATGGGCTGTATCACCTCTTGATTACCGCCATGCCCAAACTCAGATCTCTCGACCAAGAGGTCGATTAGGATGACTCGTGTAACCCTGCTCACATTACTCCGAAGAGGCAATTCTTTGAAAGACCCCCGCCCCTCAAGGGGAGTGAATAACATGGTCGACAAGCAACTCATCCTCGACTCAGTCGGGCCAGTCCAAGCTGTTCTAGACGCTCATGACGGCGTGGTAAACGTGGTGGATACTACGGATGGGGTGATCATGATCTCATTGGAAGGTGGTTGTACAGGTTGTAGCGCCACACCCATGACAGCCATGCAGATTTACTACTCTTTGATGAAGCTGGATCAAGTTGAGGATGTAGTTTTCGTCAACGGAGAACTCCCCGCATACATGCGGAGTTTCATAGACGACAAGCTAAACTCGGAGTAGACTACTCATCGTTGGCTTTCTTCATAATTTTGTGAGGATTCGCCTCACCTTGGACATCCTTGCCTTTGATGTTCATGACCGATGCCAATGCCATCATTACCGCAATCACCGCAAACGGCCTGGCTATTTTCGTCGAACCCCAGATCTCCCCACCGGAGTAGTGTAAGGAGAAAAGTAGAGCCGCTGAGACAAGACATATTGTCGCAATCACCCTCTGTGCCAGAATCTCACTCTCAGTAGTCCTGGATAGGGAGCCAATCGCCATCCATAGGAAGGTCGCCAAACTGCAAAGCACCAATGAGGCCGCTTCTATGAACTCGAGGTACTCCACAACAGTCCCTGTGGGAGTCAGTTTGAGTATCTTCTGCAATATCAATAACGCAATATATCCCCCCACGAATTGAGTTGGCGTGGGAACTTCTCCTAGGTCCAGATGGTCTAATCGGGACGATTCTTCTTACCAAGAGAGCAATTCTGGCCCCAGATCCCGAATTAAGTCCCAATCCCATGATTGGACGGAACCAAAGGCAGACTACTCAGCTCCAATGCTTTTCGTCGGACAGTTGACCAGCTTGGTCTCATTGTCCATGTTCTACGCCGGTACAACCCCCACAGACTCGGAGAGTCTGGACGGCTCAACAGTTTGGGCTTTCGGAGAGTCCGCCCTCCTTGTCAACATTCTTTTCGGATTGCTATCCTTCCTCTTTCTGTTCCGAGTCTCCATCTCCCGAAAGGCCCCAAAGAGGAGGAGGAGAATTGCGAGAATTTGGCTATTGGCATATATCCTGGCTGCGCAACTGACTTGAGTAACTTTCACCTGCGACTGCTGTAGATTCCCATGCACCCACTTTCAAATCTGCTACTCGCGATCTCAGCAACAATGATGTTCGTCGGGATTATCTTCATGGGAACTGGTACTCCAGTGCCACTATTTGACTCCCAAGAGGAGGCCGAGGTAGAATTCGTTTATTCGGGACAGAACACTACTCTATACTTCGAACAGACCGAAACAAACACCAACAATGGGTGGGCGATATACTCTTTCGGACAATACTTGGACGATGATGGCGATGGGGACTGGGATGATTGCGGAATCGTGCAGATCTCGCTACTCAACGAATCAGGCGTGAGCTACTTCTATCCCCAATGCGGCAACTCCACCCAGAGGGAAGATGTCCCAGACATGATTTACGTCGGACAACTATGCTACAACCCGTCAAATGAACCTTCATCTAGATGCACCGATGGAAATTACACCTTCGAATCAAATGTCTACGTCAAACTATCCCAGGAGTTCCAGGAAAACTCCGATACTTCCATCTTTTCTCGAATTATTGACTGGCTTATTGAAGGCTTGTCCACCGGCAGGACAATTCTCTGCAGCTCCGTACCCTTGCTATTCCTCGGGCTCATTTCTGGCATATTACTTTCCAATTCGGAAGATGAGGCCCCGAAAAAGAAGAGAGAAGGCCCTACTGCTGAATGGCGTGCATACTCCCTTTCTGGTCAAGAGAGAGGTGGCGATGGCCTCCCGAAGGCGTTCAGCAGACACTCCGAGAAGAAGGACATCTTCAGGAAGCCCAGGAAAGGGAACGTCAGAGGTGGCGTTCACAAGTCAGGGGGCCTCTTCCTCGAGGGGTGGACCGATGCAGACTCCGATGCTGCATACAAGAAAAAGGTCGAGGATCGCCGTAAAGAGTGATGAATCATCGTAAGAGCGGCATCATCATCAGAAATATCCCTATCACCACCATGGCAACCAGTGCCCGACGTAGATAGGTGAAAATTGAGTCTAGAACCATCCCACTGTACGGAGCACGGCCCTTGCCGACGTAGATTCGAAGGGGGGGATCGTCCTCTTCCACCTAATCGCCCCTGTATGCAGAATCCAGCTTGAAAACTGGGATAGGTGCCATCTTGTGCGAGTTGGACTCGTGCAATCCGACGTACAGGCTCATTACTTCGCGTTCACGATCGGACATTTCCGAATCCGAGGGATTTTCCAACTCCTTCATGGCCCATTCCAACTCGTCGTAGGAAGCCCCCATTTGCTCTTCATCGGTCCTACCATCATCCCACAGGCCGTCAGTCGGAGCCGCATCTAGGATTTCCTCGATAATCCCCAATTCTTTTCCAATCGCAAAAACCTCCGACTTGTATAGGTCCGCTATGGGGGAGATGTCCACCCCCCCGTCCCCGTATTTCGTGAAGAATCCTACACCGAAGTCCTCGACCTTGTTCCCGGTCCCGACGACTATGCCGTTGTTCGAGCCAGCAATTGCGTACAATGTTGTCATTCGCAACCTCGCTCTGGAGTTCGCCTGGGATAATTCGGACAACCCTTCCATCTCAGAGCAAAACTCGTCGTAAGTCGAAGAAAGGTCGCGAACCTCTCCGCAGACATTTCCCCATTTCGACTTCAGCCATTCGATATGGCGGTCCGACAGATCAAATTGCCCCCTGTCTTGATGGATTGGCATGTTCAGGACAATTGTGTCAATTCCAGTCATAGCCGAAAGAGTGGACGTAACCGCGGAGTCCACACCCCCGGAAACTCCGACAACTAGGGCTTCTATGCCATTCTTATTCGCATAATCCCCAAT
>CETM01179692.1_pt1 | contig 17279 bp, 16 predicted proteins | sample 361451 | NCBI WGS metagenome assembly CETM01 (sample SAMEA2622690, study PRJEB7988) | marine metagenome | isolation source: saline water (ENVO:00002010), including
CACGCACCACTCGCGGGAGAATCCGTTCAGATTAGCCAGCTAACGCTTGCGGAGCGCATAACGTCAATAAATGGGCAGGACGGCATCATGGTCGCCCGGGCCCATGAACCAGGCGAACCAAGCCTTCGCAATCCTGTTCTCGCCACAGAGCGCTGACATGCTGAGACTCCCCCCTTTCCGCTATCACCGACCCACGAATGTCTCTGAGGCGCTCGCTCTAATGACCGAGCACGGAGACGAGGCGATGTATGTCGCAGGCGGAACGGATCTGGTGCCCAACATGAAACACCGACTCTTTGAGCCGCATCACCTGATCGCTCTCAAGTGCATCGAAGAACTACGAGGCATCCAAGAGATCGAGGGACATAACACGGATGATGCGATCCTAAGGATTGGTGCCGGAGAGACGCTGACCGCTGTCGCCACCAACAAAAAGGTTCGGGAACTCTTCCCAGCTCTAGCTCAGGCGACAGCTCATGTGGCAGGGCCACAATTGAGAAACTCGGGCACAATCGGTGGTAACATCTGTCTCGATACGCGCTGTACATACTACAATCAGACACATTTCTGGCGTGAGGCTCTCGGATTCTGCCTGAAAAAGGACGGCGACGTATGTCACGTTACTCGAACAGGTAAGAAGTGCGTCGCGGCGCATTCAGCTGACACACCACCAGTTCTCATAACTCTCGACGCGACAGCTATGTTCGTCGGCCCAGAAGGATCGAGGGAACTTCCAGTAGAAGACCTGTTCGTGGCGGATGGGATTAGAAATACACGTCGAATGAGGGAGGAGATTCTCACTGAAATCCGGATCCCTCTGGCGTCCGCCACTCGTCGCCAAGCATACGTAAAGCTTCGACAGAGGAAGTCGATCGACTTTCCACTCCTAACGGTGGCCGTAGCTGCAGATCTGGATGCAACGAATACCATCACAGGGATCTCGGGAGTAGTAACGGGACTGGGCTCACGCCCCAGGACGCTGACGAAATGGAGTGAGGTAGCGGAAGGACGCGTACTAAACGAGGAACTCATCGAAGAACTTGCGAAGCGTGCACACCGTCAATGCCACCCGCTAGAGAACATGATAGTCGATCCCGATTGGAGGCGTGCGATGATTCCGGTTTTCGTTCAACGTGCACTTAAGCACGTGGCTCAGAATTGACGCTTTCATTCTGGGCCGTTGCATCAGTGATCGCCCTTGTAGTGCTCGGATTAGACTGGTTTTCCGGGGTAGTTATAAAGCTTGAACCGCAACCGATCGAAAAAACCGTTCCCGAGCTAGGGATCGCATACGAAGACCTGAGGATTGAATCAGGAGGTCACGAACTTGCAGCTTGGCTAATAAAGCCCGCCGAGGTTCAGCCATTCGAGCCACTAGTACTACTAGCTCATGGGTGGGGCGCCAACTATTCCACTGTCCTTCCTCTGGGAGAGCAGCTAGCTGACCTCGGGCACGAAATCCTCCTTTTCGACGTTCGGGGGCATGGCAGGAACCGACCTCAAACACATGCGTCGATAAGGGCATTCCGTGATGACCTCATGGCCGTCTCTCGCTATGCGGCAAAGCGCTTTCCGGACCGCCAACTCGTCGTTATCGGACACTCTATGGGCGGCGCTGCGGGCGTGCTGGCAGCAGCCGAGGGCGCTCCTATCGATGGGCTAGTTCTGATCGCCGCGCCATGTGACGTGGTAAGGGTTACAGGGGAGTATCTATCCGACAAAGGGCTCCCCGGTCGCTTTATTGTTAACCTCGTGAGACCGTTCTGGTGGAGACGGGTCGGAGGGACGTTCCGGTCACTTACGCCAACGCGACGCATCCGCGAACTGGACATCCCCCTCTTGCTGATACAACCCGAACACGATGGTCGAGTGGTCCGCGAGCATGCCGACTTACTGGCCAAAGCAGCCCAGACCGATTACCGGCTCATACCTGACCGGGAGCATACAGATGTGCTCAAGGATTCTCTCACACTGCGCTTCGTGCTTGAGTTCCTTGAGGACGTCTGACGCGAACCCGAGCGTTCCTCGTCATCTAGCGCTTGATACCGTGGAGGGCATGGCAGAACAGGGAACCAAAACTTGGAACGGTGCCTCATCTCCTTGCAAATGATGTCCAACACAGGCATGAATAGGTCTTCTTTTGATGGCCCTACGGAATCAAGGATGACACTAAAGTCAGTGCTATATCGTGACTTCACGCCTTGGAACTGGAGCACGTATCACTTTATTCTCGGCGCAGTGCTCCTAGCCTTCCATTCCCTGCTATCCGATTCAGGAAGAGTCGGCTCCGATGATCCGAACAAACTAAGGGAGCGTATCCGAGACCTATCGGGTACAAATTTTCATGAATAACTCGCGCGACACTCCGAAGAACCCAGAACAATCAACCGCAGTAGTATCAGAGTTGATGATGCCTCATCAGGTGAACAACCTAGGGCACGTGTTCGGTGGCGAGCTGCTTTCCATGGTAGATAGAGCAGCGGCTGTTTGCGCCATGCGTCATGCCAGCGGCCCCTGTGTCACGGTCTCGATAGACAGGGTCGACTTCGTAGAGCCCATTTATACTGGCGAATTGGTAACCTGCACGGCACGAGTGAATTTCGTCGGCCGCACATCCATGGAAATCGGTGTCCGCGTGGTGGCCGAGAATCTCATTACTGGGCAAAAGAGGCACACGAACACTTGCCTACTAACCTTCGTAGCAATCGACCCAGACCACAGACCCTGCCCGGTACCTCCGCTCGACACATCTGAACCAGAAGATCGGAGGCGCGCGCACGAGGGTAGACGTCGAAGAGAGGTAAGAGAACAGTTGGATAGGGAACTACAAGACTAGAGCAGGGAGCCTTAGCGACGCTCAACCACCATGGCGAATCCCATACCGCCAGCTGCGCAAACAGTAATCAGCCCGAACTCAATCCCACGGCGAGCCATTTCGTTAAGGATCGTGATCGTTAAACGAGCCCCAGTCGCACCGAACGGGTGACCTATCGCTATCGAGCCTCCCATAACATTAATTCTTTCTATGTCCGGATGGCCAACAGCCTCAGTGTGGCCTAGCTCAGACTCGGCAAAGCTTTTCGACGACAAGGCCTGAAGGTTCGAAAGCACCTGAGCAGCGAAAGCCTCGTGCATTTCCATTAGACCAATGTCCTTCATTGAGAGTCCGGCCCGCTCAAGCGCAATCGGCGCGGCATAAGCCGGACCTTGGAGAAGCTGTCCCGAAGGGTCGAGTCCAGCCCAGGCCCAACTCCGAACCCAACCAAGCGGCTCAAGCCCCTCAGCGAGAGCTTTTTCTCCGTCCATGAGCACAACAGCCGATGCACCATCCGTTAGAGGCGAAGAATTTCCAGCCGTCACTGATCCGAATGTCCTATCGAAAACAGGTCGGAGCTTCGCAAGCTGCTCGGAAGAGGTGTCGATGCGAATTCCAGCATCCCCACTCACAACAGTCTCATAGTCTGGGGGCACATATACGGAGACGAGCTCTTGAGTAAGGCGCCCGTCCCTGGTTCCCGATGCTGCTAGTCGATGTGACCTGAGAGCCCACTCATCTTGGTCCTCACGAGAAATTCCATTCTCCTTTGCCATCCGCTCAGCAGACTCGCCCATCGTTTCCCCCGTGCTCGGCTCAGCAATAGCGGGCGTAACGGGCACCAAGTCTCGTGGGCGTAATCCTCTAAAAGCTGATATCTTCTGACTCAGCGTCTTGCCCTTGGTCGCCCTGACTAAGCTCCTCGAGAGTCTATCGCTTGCAGTAATCGGGATTCGAGAGAGTGACTCTCCTCCACCTGCAATCACTACATCGGCGTATCCCATTTCGATCATCTCCGCAGCACCAGTGATTGCCTGATTGGCCGAGGCACAAGCTCTAGAAACGGACACTGCAGGTACATTCTTCGGCAGCACAGCCAATCCGACCTCCCTTGCTATGTTCGGAGCCTGGGTGTCAGAGACTACTGTACCGTACACGACGTGATTGACCCGGGAGCCAGGAAGCCCGCTTCGGGCAAGAGCATCTCGCACGGCCTCTTTTCCGAGATCAACAGCAGACAGTTTGGCAAAGGCCGAGTTTGCAACGACAAACGGAGTGCGACTACCAGCAATGATCGCTGCCTTCATATCCTCTCGCCGCCTTACCCCTCAGTGCCCTCAGCCATCGATTGGGCCCAGTCTGGGACAATATTTGGATCAATGTCGAAAACTACCGTACCTACAGTAAAGACGATCACGCTGACCACTACCGCCCCAATGATGTTAAGGAAAATGCCAACCCTTGCCATCTCCCCCACCGTCAGGCGCCCACTACCAAAAACGATGGCATTTGGCGGAGTCGCTACCGGCATCATGAACGCGCACGAGGCTGACAAGGTCGCCGGAATCATAAGAATGAGCGGGTTCATCTCGGTCGCAACAGCCACAGCGGCCAGAATCGGTAATATCATCTCGGTGGTGGCCAGATTGCTCGTCAGCTCAGTCAAGAACGTAATCCCGAGGCACACGAGGATGATCATCGCAAACGTGGGCAACGCCGCTAGCGCCACGAATTGCTCACCGATCAACTGAGCGAGGCCAGTGCGCTGGAGTCCCTCAGCCAACGCGAAGCCACCGCCAAAAAGAAGTACTATGTCCCATGGGAGCTTCGGGATGACATCAGGACCCATAATCCGTTGAGAGCCCTGCGACCGATCGCGGGTAGGGATAAGAAACAGCAGTGACGCCATAGCAATCGCCACCGCCCCATCATCAACCATGCCCGGCATTCCGAGCAGACTCGACCATCCCGGGATAGTTGCGAACCCAATATTGAGATCGACACGAAAGACCCACAGCAGGGCCGTGGTCGCAAACACGGCACCAATCCAGCGCTCCTCATACGATATGGGGCCTAGCTCGACCTTCTCCTCAGCAATCACATCATGGTCCACAGTCACATCAGCGGGAGTCCGATAAAAGACTTGGGTGAGGCAGAACCACGCCAATCCCATCATTAACACGCTGATAGGGAGGGCCATTATGAGCCACTGACCAAAAGCAATCGACGGCGCCTCCGGAAACAAGATCTCAAAGATTCGCACGAAAGACAGGTTTGGCGGAGTCCCAACCAGAGTACTCAAACCTCCGACCGAGCAGCCGTAAGCAATCCCGAGCATCAGGGCCACGGTGAATCCATGGCTTCGTTCCACGCCAAACGAGTCTTCGATCTTCAATACGATCGCTAGTCCGATCGGGATCATCATGACTGCCGTAGCGGTGTTCGAAATCCACATAGAGAGGAAGCCCGCAGCGACCATGAAACCTAGGACGATCCGCGCCGGTCCCCCTCCGATGGCTTGTATTATGCTGAGCGCGATGCGCTTGTGTAGGTTCCACTTCTGCATCGTGAGCGCAATCATGAACCCGCCGATATACAACACAATGGTGCTGTTGAAGTAGATAGGAGCGGTCTCCCTTCCTCCCAATATTCCAAGAAAAGGGTAGAGAAAAAGTGGCAGCAGTGCAGTAGCGAAAAGAGGAATAGCACTGGTAACCCACCATATCGCCATCAACATCGCGACAGCTGCTAGACGACTTGCCGGAGGATTACTGACATCTACGGGAAAGATCAGCAGAAGCAGGAAAGCAACTAAGCCAAGCCAGAAGCCGACGCGCTGGCCGGTAGAACCTTCTTGGAGCACGTGGTGGTGAGACATCAATAGCTCTGTAAGCGCTAATGGATTCGAAGCCGCACCAACCTCTAGGCTAGAGCAGCCTAAGGCAAGCTAAAGTGCAGACTGGCTCGCAATCGCCACCCGCCCATACTTTCATTGCTAAGCTTTAGCCTAACCCTAGGAGGGCCCATGCTACGCGACCCTTTGTCTCGCCGAGCCTTCCTCGGCGCCTCAGCCGCGCTCTCTCTGTCGGGCCCAGATGCTGCCCTTCGCAGCCTTTACGCTCCCTCAGGTACTGCTGCAAAGCCCGACTCAAAAGGATGGCCACCGTACAACGAGGCCATGGTCATCGACTTCCTCGCATCACCAGGTTACTTCAACTACCCGCTGAACCCAGCGCTCGACCAAGAGATGATTCGAAATGCGGTCGATTCAGGTATCACAGCAGTCAACCTGACATGCAACGGGAACGACTTCGAGTCTTCCGTCCAAAGAATCGCTGGCTGGCTTGATCGGATTGAGCGATTTCCAAATGCATTTTGTCAGATCCGCACTGTCGCTGACCTACAGGACGCAAAAGAGACCGGCCGCCTTGGCATCGTACTTGGATTCCAAGACACCACACCATTCGAGCAAAATGAGTCGAACGTAGAGGCGTTTTCCCAACTAGGTGTAAAGGTAACGCAGCTGACCTACAACGTTCGAAACCTGGTAGGCGACGGCTGCCTCGAACCAGCGAATGGCGGATTGACTCGGTTCGGCTATCAAATCGTTGAACGAATGAATGAAGTGGGAATGATAGTGGACCTAAGCCACTGTGGTCAGCAAACCACGGCAGAAGGGATTGCTGCCTCTTCGCAACCGATCGCCATCACTCACAGCGGTTGCAACACAATCGCCTGGCACCCGAGATCTAAGTACGACGCCGAACTCAGAGCAATGGCTAACCGAGGGGGCATCATCGGTATTTACCTCATGCCTTTCCTTACGCCAGGCAGGGCCCCTCTCCTTGAAGATGTACTCGACCATATCGAACATGCTGTACAAGTCTGCGGAGAGGATCACGTCGGAATTGGTAGCGACCTCTCGACAACTCCCATAGATGGCTCTGAGGAGTATTGGTCCCGGCACCGAGAGTTCGTCGCGGGACGAATAGAGCGCGGTATCGCCGCTCCGAACGAAGACCCGAACATATTATTCACAGTCGAAGACCTAAACTCACATCGCCGGATGGAGCTAATCGCCGATGGCCTGTCACGTCGAGGCCACCCTGACACCCGGATTGAGAAAATCATAGGGGGCAATTGGGAGCGCCTCTTCAAGGAGATCTGGCGGTCGTGACCCCCTCCATCGCTTCGTTCATTCGCACGATTCCGGACCACCCCAAACCGGGCATCCTCTTTCGAGACGTCTCGGGACTACTGGAAGACCCACTTGGCCTGAGGCTGGCAGTGGATAGTATCACCGATCACTACATGAGCAGTTCGATAGACTTCCTGGCCGCAATCGAAGCTAGGGGCTTCATATTTGGGGCGGCAGTAGCATACAACCTCGGCGTCGGCTTTCTCCCTCTCAGAAAGAAAGGGAAACTTCCAGGAGAGGTCATCGGTGTCGACTACGAACTCGAGTACGCCTCAGACCGCCTAGAAATGCAAACCCAACGGATACAGCCGGGAGCTAGCGTCCTTCTTGTTGATGATCTGATTGCGACAGGTGGAACCGCAGACGCCGCCATTGAACTCATCCATCAATCGGGTGGGGACGTCCACAGCGCCTGCTTCGTTATCGATCTGCCCGACCTAGGGGGAAGCGAACGGATCCGTTCCCGTGGTTTTGACGTCTTCTCTCTTTGCCAGTTTGACGGGCATTAACTAGAGACAAAAGATCAACGGCCAAAAACCCGGTCGAAATCTTTAGCCAGGTCAACATCCAACTTCGTGATCCCACCTGCATCGTGAGTACTCAGGTCGACTCGCACCGAGTTGTAGACGTTGCACCACTCCGGATGATGGTTCTTTCTCTCTGCACATAGGGCTGCAGCAGACATAAAACCGAACGCCTCGACAAAGTCGGCGAACCGATACTCCTTGTGGAGTTTGCCATCCTTGACCTCCCATCCATCAAGTTCAGAAGTCGCTGCATTCAGAGAATCGCTATCTAGAAGATCTCGTGTCATGGAAAGCCTAAGAAGGTAAGGCACGGGCGCGCCGCGCTAAGGAGCGCTTTATCGCAAATCCCGCACTAGTTGGTAAGACTAACTCCGGTCACAGCCTTAGTTACAGCACGCTGCAGCGGACCGACGTCAGGATATTCAGTATTCTCATCCACATCGAAGTTCTGTCTATTCGTAAGGAGAACAAGCGCTAACCCCCGATCTGGAACACCTAGCACGAAAGTCCCTGTGAATCCCGTGTGACCGAACGAGCCCTGAGGTGCGTAGACGGGTAACTGCCACCCTAAGGCCTGCCGGTCACCCGTTGGGCCGAGAAAGTTCGCTACGGTCTCAGATGAGAAGAGGCGATTGCCTTCGTACTCGCCGCCGCTAAGCATTAACTCAAGGAGGACATAGAGATCTCGAGCTGTGGAGAAGAGGCCGGCATGTCCAGCCACGCCACCGAACGCATGGAACGCGTTGCCGTCGTTCACCTCTCCATCTAGCCACCAATTCCGCCACTCAGACCACGCATCGGCATCGCCTTCGATCTCGTAGCCAAATCTTGGGTCATGAACCATCCGCCGCTCGAATGGATTCCCACGTGATGTGCGCGCAAACACCACATCAGCCAATGGAGGGCCGTCGACACGCCCTTCCGCGGATACCATCGTTTTACCTCCAGAGACCTCCACCCTGCGGTACGCAGTCGACTCGAGTCCCAGTGGCTCATACACTTCGCGCATCACAAATTCATCGAGCGGTTGAGATGCGGCTTTCTCCGCAATCAGCCCTAGCAACATGAACCCTAGGTCGCTGTAATTTCGCTCCTTGCCGACCGGCCACATCAGTGAGAGTGAGCGGATATAGGCATACGCTTCATCCTGATCAGACGCGTGATAGTAGGTAGGCACCCATTGCGGCAGCCCCGACCGGTGCGTGAGCAGGTCCCTAACCGTCACTCGCTCTCGACCACCTTCCACAAAGTCGGTCAGATACTGAGACACCGGCGCATCAAGAACGACCTCGCCCCGATCTGAAAGCACCATCATTGCTAGTGTGGTCGCCATCACCTTCGTAACTGACGCCAGATCAAACACAGTCGATGGAGTCATTGGAACTCCATCTGCGACCGAGGCCAGTCCGTAGGCAGCCTCGTGCAGAACCCGTCCGTCCTGTGCCACGAGAAGCACCGCACCTGGGATTAGCTTTTGATCGACCCAGCTGGCAACCAGAGAATCGGCTACCGACACGTCAGTGTCAGAGGTGGCGAGCACACTCCAATCGCAGGCACCAGTCGATACACACAGTAAAAACGCTCCGACTCTTAAAGCCCAAGAAAGCAACCGTCGAGCGCTAGCGGGTCTTTGTCCACAGCACTACGACACCGCAGTTACCGCCCTGGCTAGAACCAGACTGGGTCATGCCATACTCGACGGGGATTTCCGAGGGCCGGCGATATATCTCGACCGCATCAATTGTCTGGAGAGGCGCTATTACCTCAATAGGTAGGGATGAAGTCATCTGAACAGAGAGCCTTGTACCATCGAGATAGATAGTCGGCGTACAGAACTGGCCCGTTCCAGCTAGCCTGAGAGAAGCCCCCTGGAAGGCATTTATCCCTCCCTGGGGCTGCGTTAGCAAGACACCTGGAATACCCCTGAAAAGGTCTTCTGACGTGAGCGCTGGTGACTCTTCAATCATCACCGGAGTGATGAACCGACCGAGCCCACGCGTAACGCGCCGCACGAAACCGTTCTTAACCAACTGGTGCTCGAGCGCCGGGCGGTTAAGCGAGACGAGAAGACCATCGATCGGCATCGGAGTCGCCGCGATACGAAACTCGACGTCCATCTCCCCATCTCCACCGAGTTCGAAAATACCGGCAGCCGTCTCCTTGAAACCGAAGGCGGACGCAACAAGCATGAACGAACCTCCATCAGGAGCCGTTACCGAAAACCGGCCCTGACCGTTCGTAACTCCGGAGGTCACCGAGTCACCCGTCTCTGTCATCATGATTACAAGGCCCAAGGAAATGGGTTGTCCCGACTCCACTTCCATCAACGTCCCATTGATCGTCTGCGCGCTTGCACCAACAGCCGTCAGTCCGAAACTCAAGCACGCCCCTGCAAGCAGGCGCGTCCCGAACGCCCAGTCGCGTCCGTGCTTCATACCAATAGCCTCCAGGCCCTGTGTTTCATTTGAGCCTCAAATATATCGACGTCTTTTGCCGAATTAATATCACTTAAGATACCAAAGGGTCTCCTCGGCCACATCACCCGGCCGTTGCTCTATCAAAATCGCGCCCTGAAAAAAGGTACCCAGGGTCAGCTTCCCCAAGGGGCTACCGGAGCTTCCACCGGCTCGCTCAGATCAAACTCGACACGGAATCGCCGATCCTCCCCCTCACGTCTAAGCTGGTAGACGAAAACCTCTCCGGGTCTCACTTCCAGACTCCATACATTCAGAGCTGCCTCCGGCACTAGGCGCGCAGTAAGCTCATCTGCGAAGAACTCTTGGACGCTGGGATCACCCTGTCCGCGTGTGTCTCCGCCGTACTGAGAAATCTCATCCTCTGTCCCGTCTACGTGCCTGTGATCGTGCTTCAAGCGCAACCCAACCGACGTGGGTGTCACGACCCATGTTCGAGACCGGTCGTCACCCACATGGAACGGGATACTGATCTCAGCAAGATCACAAGACCGCACGTGCATGATGACTGGCACATTTTCGAACGCGGGATCAGGGGGAACGCTCTCAGTCACTTGACCCTCAAAAGCCTTACCGCAGAGTTCTTCGAGTGAAGACCAAAAAGTCAGCTGGGGATCATTTTCCGGGTCAGAGGGCCTCTCAATCACGTGCTCTTCATCACCCCCGTAAACGCTGCATCCCCAAACGGTGAAAAGCAGGCAGAGTGACAGGTAACGAACAAGGCTCGCACCCAAAAAGGTGGTCGGTCGGTTTTTAAGCTTGATGGTCATACCCCGACACTAGCAAAGCTTCATGCCCCGCTCCAGCCCCACGACTATATTCCTTATTCCTTCTAAGCCGGTCACGGGACCGCTGAACCCACTCTCACCTGGAAAAAATGCCGATGGTCGGCCCACTCCTGTTCGCTACACTGATGCAGGTTCCTGCACCTACTCAAGAAATCCTGACAGCCCCCAGCTACGATGAAAGCATTCCGACACTGGAAGAAGTGGTAGGTCACGGATTCAGAGAGGAAATCACTCATCCGGATGAGATCGTCACCTACTTCCGCGCGCTAGCGGATGCAGCTCCGGACCGCACGCGCCTGATTCAGTACGCCCAAAGCTGGGAGGGACGACCACTCCACGTATTAGTCATCGGGTCACCTGAACGCATCGCAGGCCTGGAGGGGGTCAAAGCCGACCTCGCTCGCTTTTCAGCAGTTAAAGGTCTTTCAAATGCCGAGATCGAGGAGCTCATCGCTGAGCTCCCCGTAGTCACCGCATTAATGCACGGAATCCATGGGAATGAGATCAGCTCCAACGGAGCCGCGATGGCTGAAGCATATCATCTCCTCGCAGCGGAAGGAGACGCGACTGTGGACATGATCCTCCGAGAGTCACTGGTACTTATCGACCCCACCGAAAACCCAGACGGTCGGGCGCGATTCGTGCAACACACAACCATGTCGCGGGCACGCTGGCCAAACCAAGAAGCCTACTCGGCAGAGCACGACGAGCCTTGGCCGGGAGGGCGCGGAAACCACTATCTCTTCGATTTGAACCGAGACCTTTTCATTCAAAGTCAGCCAGAGACAGCAGGAAAGGTCGACTTGTTACTGGAATTCAGGCCGAACATCGTCGCAGACCTGCATGAAATGGGTGGCAACTCGACGTATTTCTTTCCTCCCACTGCTCCTCCCACAAACCCATGGTACGGGAAAAGACAGATTGAGCTGATGGAAGTCTTCGGACGCGCGAACGCAGCAGCTTTCGATGAACGTGGTTTTGCCTATTTCAATCGAGAAGTGTTTGACCTGTTCTATCCCGGCTACGTCGACATGTGGCCGATGAACCATGGCGCGCTTGGCATGACCTATGAGCAAGCATCAGCGCGTGCACTCGTGCTCGAGCGATCAGACGGTGACATCATGACTTACGGCGATGGAGTCCTCCATCACTTCACCGCAGCAATCACCACTGCAGCAACAGCTGCCCGACACAGAGAAAGCATCCTGCGCGATTATTTCGAATATCGCCGTGAAGGCGTCGAAATGGGCAGGAGCGGTCCAGCCGAGCTGTTACTTCACTCTAGCCATGATCCGGCCATGGCTAAACGACTTGCCATGATGCTCGCCTCCAACGGGATCGATGTGCATTTCGCCACAGGAGACGTAAACACCTCAAGCGGACAGCTTCCCGGTTCTAGCACCTACATAGTGCCCTTAGACCAACCCGCTAGCCGGATGGCTCGTAACTTGCTAGACCATCACGTCCCAATGAACGAGTCGTTCGTGCAACGTCAAATAGAACGAAGAGCCCGTCGTGAGCGTGATGAAATCTACGACATCACGGCCTGGAGCCAGTCGCTGTTATGGGACGTAGAGGTCATAGAATCAGATCGCAAAAGTGGTGCGGCCGGAGCGTTGCTCGATCCAGACTACAAGCCAGGGCCAGCTCCACCACTGCCCACAGCCAGTGTTGGGTACTTGATCCCTTGGGGTACTGCCGCAGCCGCTACAGTAGCAGAAGCGATGCAAAGCGGTATTAGGGTCCGTGCATCTGGCCAACGGTTCACCTTGGGTGGCCGAGAATACGGACCAGGAACCGCTATCATCCGGACATCCGAAAACGGAGCGGACCTCGCCACTTCCTTAGGCGTTATCGCCGGCCGACACGGTGCCGAGCCTGTGCCCATAGATGATTCATATGTTACAGAAGGTGCATCTCTAGGGGCGAATAGCGTCCGGGCGCTCCGTTCTCCTAGAGTCTTGCTGGCGTACGACCAACCAACCTCAAGTTATTCTACAGGATGGGCTCGATACATCCTTGAGCAGCGGTACGGTCTTCCAGTAACGGCAGTCCGTGGACGTAGCCTAGGTCGGGCCAAGTTGTCCGAATACGACGTAATCGTACTACCGAGCGGAAACTATTCCGGAGTCATCGGACCAGGGCTTTTGGACCAGCTCCAAAACTGGATGTCTGAGGGCGGCACTCTCATCACCATGGCAAACTCAACCTCTTGGGCTACACGTGCCGGACTGCTTTCGACGAGCCCTGAGCGCCGAGGAGGAAGGGCCGCAGGAACCGACCCTCCAAGCGAAGAAACCGCGAGCCAGCCCATTGAATACTTGGATGAAATCGTACCAGAAGATGAATCTCCTGTCAGTGTTCCAGGCGCGATACTTCGCGTTGTTCTCGACCCCAATCACTGGATGTCCTCAGGTACCGATGGTGAAATCGGGGTGCTGGTTGAAGGATCCCGAATCTTCAGTCCGCTGACTCTGGATAACGGCACAAACGTTGGGCGATACGGTTCCCTCGATGATTTGGTCTTGGGTGGCATAGTGTGGGATGAAGCAAGACCACAGCTCGTCAACAAGGCATTTCTCATGCACGAGGGCCACGGCACCGGGCAGATTATCGCCTTTGCAGAGGATCCCAACTACCGCGCGTACGCCGAAGCAACACAACTACTATTCATTAACGCCGTACTCTTAGGTGCCGGGCGATAGTCGTGGGAGGTATTCTGGGCCTGCAGCTATGTCACAACAGATCCTCAATGGGCCAAAGAGTTCGGCATCTACAGGTGCGTTGACCATTGGAACAACGAGTCGACAGAAAGACGCGGGAGGTTGCGGTTGCCCAATACGTCTGGCGCTATGAAGCGGAGTTCGCCGCCGGATTTCTCCGGGACGCCAACATCGCGCACCGGTTGCAGATTGACGATCCCGCGATGGGTATCTCCATATCTACAGCTGCTACCCTTTGGGTGCTTGCCGCGGACGAGAAACGTGCCCGTGAAATACTCGACATAAGCGAGGAGCATTCGCCTCGTCTGTCTAGTCGAAAAAAGGCATACCACCACGGGAGTACAAGAACAACGGCCAGGATTGATATCCATGATGACGGTGCGCAACACACATCCACCACGCACAGCAAGATGACTTTTCGGGCGCGAAGCTTGGCCATCATCTGTGCTGTCGGCATTGCCGGCATCGGTCAGGTGTTGCTTACGAGCTGGTATCTGCCTGGCCCTGGACCCGCACTTGCCTTCTTAGTGGCCATGTTAGTAGTGGTAGGTTTCACTGGAAGAGCTCCTAGGGCTCTGAGAAACTTTCTCTTGGCGGTCTCGGGAGGAATCCCATAGAAAGACAACCTTGATTCAAACCAATCCAACCTCCCTCTTCTAACTCTTGTTTCCTTACCAACCGTCCACACTGAGCATTTGCAAATGAAGGCTGTAACCTTCAACGTCACAATCCCGAGCTACGTGGTCGGAAAAACATTAGGGAAATTGACCGAAGCCGCCGTCTTCGGAGGGCTGAGCGGAGTCCGATTCGATGAGGTCGCTGAACCAGAGATCCCGGGAGACCGCTGGGTCAAGCTAGAGGTCATCCTCGCCGGCATCTGTGGGTCGGACATAGGGAACCTGACGCTCAAATCTAGTCCGGCGATGGAGCCGTTTGGGTCATTCCCGGCGGTCCTCGGACATGAGATCCTAGCCCGGGTCGTAGAAACTGGTCCGGGAGTTACCAGAGTAGAAGTTGGGCAAAGAGTAGCAGTAGACCCAGCCGTTTCCTGTGTGGTTCGTGGCCATAAAGGGTCGGAACAGTGCCTCTCGTGCATAGAAGGACTGCCCTCAACCTGCACGCGAGCGGGAGATGAGGGAAAGACGATCATCGGGGCAGGGCCTATACAGCGGGGTATGACAATCGGGTATCACGCAAGTCTCCCTGGTGGTTGGGGGGAGCGTATGATTGCTCACGAATCGCAGCTCTTTCCCGTCAGTGATGCCATTAACGACCGATCAGCGTCACTGATAGAGCCGCTTGCGGTAGGCATGCATGCCGCGCTGCAGTCACGCCCTCTGGGTGAAGGGCCCGTGCTAGTTCTAGGAAGCGGACCCATCGCGCTTGGTGTCATATGGGCCCTTCGGGCCATCGGCTATGACGGCGAACTTGTCGCTCAAGTGCGAAGAGACCACGAAGCCAACTTGGCGCGTGCTCTCGGTGCATCCTCAGTGATCTCACCAGGAGACGAGGCCCGGGACGCGATGGTCGCGACTGGGGCTAATGCGTACATGCCCATCGTCGGGGACGAGGTATATGCCGGCGGGGGCTTCCCGCTGATCTTCGACTGCGTGGGAAGCAGCCAGACAGTCAAGCAAGCACTTCGATACGCCACCGTTAGGGGCCGAATCGTTCTTCTTGGATGCGCTGCTGAAATCCCAAAGCTCGACCTGACACCCGTGTGGGCAAATGAGCTTCAAGTTCAAGGCTATCAGTGCTACGGAGACGAATCGTGGCGTAACGGCACCGAACACACGTTCAAGATCACACACGACTTGCTTATAGAAACTGCCGCTCCCGTGGAGCGATTGGTGACGCACATCTATCCGCTGCACCAATACCAAGAGGCACTCTCGACCGCAGCTAATAGACGCAAGACTGGTTCTGTCAAAGTCCTCTTGGGCCCGCAGAGCTGAATCCCCCATAACGCGGACATCTACCCAATGAGTGATCGGCAGCGCGTTGTCGTAGTCGGAGGGGGCGTGATCGGCGTCAGCACAGCATACGCACTCGCTCGGCGCGGCGCAGAAGTCGAGCTAGTGGAGCGACAAGAGATCGGTGCTGGGGCATCAGGCGGGAACGCTGGAACTATCGCAGTGGGACACCCCCCTCTGAATAGACCGGGCCGCTTCACTCAGCTGCTGCGATGGATAACGGAATCCTCTAGCCCCTTATACGTAAAGCCACGAGTGGATCCAAGTCTCTGGCGATGGCTTCTGGGTTTCTACCGATACTGCACCGCTGAACATGTACAGCATGCCATGAGTGTCATGGCGCCACTAGGTCATGACGCACTCCAAAGCTTCGAACGCGTGCTATCCGAGGAGCAGATCGAGTGTGGATACAGGTCCGGGGGGTATCTCGAAGTCTGCTCAACGGAATCCGCGCTCAACAATGCTCACCACGAAGCTGCGCTAATCTCGGAGTACGGCTACAGACCGGAACTCCTCGACGGTGACGAGCTTCGACGAAGGGAGCCAGCTCTGGGTCCCGACCGCATCGGTGCAGTGCACTATCACGAATCGGCGACACTCATCCCCTCTGCTTTCCTCAGCGGCCTAACCAAAGCAAGCCGGCGATACGGAGTGCGATTTCATACTGGCACCGGAGTGGCTCAGGTAGATCACAAAGGGGATAAGGTTACGGGTGTAACGCTAGACTCCGGCACAGTACTAAAGTGCGACACAGTCGTCCTCGCGACCGGCACATACAGTAAACAAATCCCCCGATCCTTTGGCCTTCATGTCCCCGTCCAGCCAGGCAAAGGCTACCATCGAGAAGTGCCGATTGGGTCAAACGGTGCTCCAAACCTGCGCATAGCGTGCGTTCTGGCGGAACATTCGGTCTTCTGCACTCCGATGGGAGCTTCCGTGCGGTTTGCAGGCACAATGGAGTTCTCGGGGGAAAACAATGAAATACGACCTGATCGCCTGAATCAGCTCACAATAGCGGCTCGGGAAGCATTCCCGCACATGGGGACCGCACAACCCCACTCTGAATGGTGTGGGTTGCGTCCAATGTCTATCGACGGCCTTCCCATCATTGGGTTCATTCCAGGCATAGAGGGGCTCGTTCTAGCTACCGGACATGGAATGCTCGGACTCACACTTGGACCGGTGACCGGAGATATCGTAGCGAACCAGGTCCTAGATGGATCAGATCCCCGGGCCACCCACTTATCACCCGCAAGATTTGCAGGCAGGCAAAGGAACTAGAGAGGCTCAACCGCAGGCCGCTAGAGATCTAGTGGAATCACCTCCGGGTGCACTCTGCTGTTAGGTGAGGCCCCCTCGACTTCCACACCCTCCATTCTGAGCAGCGCAACCTTCCGCCTAAGGCCGCCAGAAAATCCTGTGAGACGACCATCTGACGCAATCACACGATGACACGGCACCACTATCAGGATTGGGTTAGCGCCAACGGCTTGACCGACAGCCCGGGCTTGATCTGGCTTTCCGACAGCCCGCGCGATTTCCCCGTAAGTGGTTACGTGGCCGTGTTTGACCTTGAGCAGTTCCTCATAAACTTCTCTCTGGAAGTCGGAACTCACACCTGAGAAATCCAGCGGCAGCTGGAAAGACTTACGTTCCTTGGCGAAGTAAGCCTCCATTTGCTCCACCGCCTCTTGGAGCTGACCTGGTCGCTCTGTGGCCGGCTCCATTTGTCGCCCTCGTGGCAAGGGTCCGAACTCAATCCTCCGAACACCTCGCGGGGA
>CETM01079160.1_pt1 | contig 17224 bp, 12 predicted proteins | sample 361451 | NCBI WGS metagenome assembly CETM01 (sample SAMEA2622690, study PRJEB7988) | marine metagenome | isolation source: saline water (ENVO:00002010), including
GTCCTTTAGCGCTCCCTTAGACCTCCTTTTCCTATGGTACTGATTGACAAATCTGTGAGCCTCGTCCCTAGAGTGAATTAGCGCCCTCCCCCTCCTATCGAGAATGATAGGACCCCTGCCCACAATGTGGAGAGTCTCCTCCCTCTTGGCCAATGAAGCGAGAAGAAAGCTACCTTCCGGAATCTTGTCCTCAAGCATCTTTCCGATGGTAGAGAGATGGGTCTCACCCCCGTCAAGGAGCAATAAATCCGGCCATTCATCCTGATGCTTCAGCCACCGCTCTATGACCTCGGACATCATCCTTAGATCGTCATTAGCTTCGGTCTTCACCCTGTATGTCCTGTATTCCTTCTTGGATGGACGGCCATTTCTGAAAACAACCGAAGCCCCAACACGCTCTACCCCCTGGAGTTGGGCCATATCGAAGCAAACCAAGTGGTTCAGAGAATCCAGCCCAAGTAGCTTTGCCGCATCGTCCGCGGCCTTCTGCTCTAGGCTACCGGAACTCTTGCCCCAAGAACGCCTAACCAGAACCTCTGCGTTCCTGTCAGCCATCCTTCGAAGCTTTGCTAGATCGCCCCTAACTGGAATCCTGACTGCAACATTGGATCCTCTGGTCTCGGATAGCCAAGACTCTACTGATTCACCGACCTGCGAAGGCACTAGGACACTCTTCGGTGGCCTCCTATTCGAGTAATGTTCTACCAGGACGCAGGAGACGGACTCTGAAACATCCCCCCTGTGGATAAGCGGGTATTCGGTTTGACCCTCTACCACCCCTTCCTTTGCGTGGAGGATTGTTACCATCCCCGAGTCACCCATCGAAGCAAAACCTATCGCATCACAATCCTGGTAGAACCTGCTGTGAATTGCCTGCTCTGAGATCGTACCATTCACCGACGCGATCATGTTCCTCGACCTAGCTGCGGCTTCATATCTCAGATTCTTGCTATGCTCGTCCATTTCATCCTGAAGTCCCTTGATGAGGACCCTAGCATCGCCATCCAGAATGCTCACAACCGCCTTTACCCTACGATGGTAGTCATCAGGATCATCCGACTCAATATATCCGAATGGTAGATTGTTCCTATTGTCTCTGATCCCGAAGAACCTCCTTAGCAGCTCAACGACTTTCTTCGCTGCACCGGCATCAGTAAACGGGCCCCAGCGCTTCGAACCCTCTGGAGGATGCCTCGAGTACAGTATGCGGGGCAACTCGTGGGAAGTTATTGCAATGAACGGGAAAGACTTGTCATCTTTCATGAGGGAATTGTACCTGGGCTTGTGCTTACGAATTAGCTGCCTTTCCAATATTAGGGCCTCAGAAGGGCTCTTGGTTACAATGAAGTCCACTCTATCGGATTCTGCGACGAGCCTAGGTATCATCTCTCGATCAGGATTTTGAGCGAAGTAAGAAGAAACTCTGGATTTGATATCAGTGGCCTTTCCCACATACATTACCCTGTCATCTCTCCTCGTGAATAGGTAAACCCCGGGCTTACGAGGAAGGTCAAGAGATGGCCTGTCGACTGGCATTTCCGTTGATGCGCCAGAGGTCAATACCCATGAACCCGTGCCTCGCCACAGGACTGTGCTTACCGAGGCGCAGACGAGAATCCTTGCCCGTCTGAGCGAGTTCTCAGAGTCATTGGAAACCGCTTGGGACGTTCCAAGGGGCATCTCCCTACCGGGACTCGCCGAGTCCTTGGGAGTTGTCCGCTCAGCCCTCCACTTGCCACTCTCTTCACTGGAGGAGGAAGATCTAGTCTCCACACGAAACGCCCATGTTATCGGAGGTGGGAGTAGGCGCAGAACAGTGGTTCACATCACAAAGAAGGGTAGGCAGGAGTTGGAGAATTCAGGATACGAACCCACAACCGTTTCGGGGACGAAATTTGGGCCCGTCCCCGATCAAGTGGTAATTAGTGGGCGCGTTGAAGAGTTGGATCAAATCACATCCTCCATCTCAGATGGGAAATCCGTCGTTCTCAGCGGCCTCCCGGGAATTGGGAAATCCACCCTCGCAGGTGCGGTAATCGAACATTTCAGTGACATGGGCTGGACTATCAGATGGGCATCTTGCAACCTAGACAGCGACGTCCCCTCAATAGGTAGAATGTGGCTAGGCGATAATTCTCCATCAGACTCTTCTGCGATATTGTCGGCAGCAAGCTCGGCAAGGACCCTGCTGGTTGTTGACGAGGCTCAGGAACTGCATCCAAGGCACGTTGCTGCAGTGTCCAAGTTGCTTAATGAGGCCTTGTCAGGCCGTTCGCCCGTTCTCGTGGTTGTCAGAGCACCGAGTCCATTTGGAGAACTCGAAGGATATTACGACTACAGGATTGGAGGGTTGGACAGCGAGTCTGCGACCTCACTACTACAGGGAGTCGATGAGGGCTCAGCAAGGGACATCATTGAAGCCCTTGGAGGCCACCCCTTGGCTATTCGGCTATGGTCTCCGGAAGAGGGGATTCCCGAGAAAGCCGAGGCCATTCAGGAATACGTCCAGTCAACAGTGATCAGGAGGCTTAGCTCTGAAGGCAAAGACTCCCTAGACGAACTTTCACTCTCTCCAATTCCACTTGAGATTTCTGAGATGGCTAGTGAGGGGGGAACGCGGGAACTCGACGAATCTGCGGTTCTAAGGTGGAAGAGACAGGCGGTGGAGCCACACCATTTGGTACGAAACGTAAGAAGGGCCTCTTGGTCGAGCGAACGAGCGGCGACTCTGCACTCAGAAGCCGCAGAAAGGTGGTCTGGAATAGAAGGGGCCAGAGCGAGGAGGCTCGAGGCTCATCACAGGATGGAAAGAGGGGATGATTCAGACGTGACTTGGATTTCCGAGAATATTCAGGAGATAGTGGAAAATGACAGTTCGGCCGCAGCCATCTTGCTAGAGAGTGCTGTGAACATCTCAGAAGATCGATCAATCAGAGAGTCGGCCGTCAATCTAGCACTAGAGAGGGGAGAGGTCGAAATCGCCGACTCACACATTTCGGAGCTCCCGGACGACGCCTCTAGGAAATTACTCTCTGCACGCTCGGCTAGGATGAGGGGTAGGTCTTCTGAAGCAGACAGACTCGAGCGTGACGCTATTTCCATGCTAGACCCTCCTGAGAGGGCGAGGGCATTGGTCGCATCCTTGGTCAGACTCTATGACGACAGACTCCCCGGCCCCATCTCGAAAGACCTCTCCAAGGACCTAGCGTCCAGCATATCAGAAATCGACCTATCCGGACTATCTCAGTCAGATTCTGAAGCAGCAAAACTGACAATAGACCTAATTCGGCATGGAATCGCACTGAGCTCCTCCGACCTCCCCGCTGCTTCCGAGTCTCGTGCCTCCATAGAGAGGAGACTGGGTCATGACAGTCCCAGAATAGTGCTATTGGACCTAAGATCCAGACTGGCTGTGAGGTCCGATGGCATAGCCTCACTAGAAGCGATAGAAGCATCACGAAAGGTAATCGAAGAGTGCGAATCTCCTTTGGACAGAATTAGGACTATTCATGCCACTCTGGAGTCTTGTGGGCCATCCCCTCCAGACTGGCTGGTTTCTGCCCATGCAGAGGCATCAATGGTCCCACTAAGGGAAGACGTTGCAGCTTTCAGAAGACTTTCTGCCCAGAGGTGGTACTGGCGAGGGATCCTGGAGCCGAATCTCCGTCTCTCTCATTGGAACGAGGCCATCAGCAGGTTCAGGAAGGCGGAGTGCAACAATGCAGCCAACGAACTTGCAACTAGGCTTGCGAAGGGACTGTGATCATCCGGAGTATTGTCCCGAGCCATCTTCTTCTGACATCGAGCCTACGACCTCTTCTACCTCATCGTAGAACTCTTCATCTTCGAAGTACCCACTTTCCTTGAGCCGAATTCCGGTGAATACCAGGGTTACAAGGAGAAGTATTACCAGAAGTGACAAAATCCCGATCAGGACTCCTTCAAACGAACCTCCTGCCCCTTCCTCCTCCACCTTCTCCTCGCCGACGATGTGGATATTTACCGCTAGATTGGTCGACGCCTCGTCTCCGGAAATAGCCCTCACAAGGACCACTTGGTCCCCTTCTATGGTGTTGTTCGGCAGATACTTCAGTCTGTCTACAAGAAGCCCATGAGTAACTTCAAACTGGGAGTCACCAATATTGAAATCTGCCAGATTCATCCAATTGTCCCTCATGTCCCATGTTCTCCACTGCACTCTCTGAATCGCCCCGTCTAGGTTGTAAACCACTGAATCCCCTGGTCCGACTTGGACTCTGTTATCCATGCCGTACTCACTTTCCAGAGTTACGTTTAGTGACAAACTCAACTCATAGTGATAGTTTGCAGCCTCCTCTACCGAAGGGAGTGCATTGACATGCCCATGGCCATACACATTGTTCTGGCGATTCTTGGGTATGGCATCTTCTGCACATGGCTCATTTGCAGCCATATAGTGACATTGCCGGTAAGTAGCAGTCTCTTGCATCATGTTCCTGATGTCGAACGGGGAAAGATCCGGGTTCGCTTGGAACATCAGAACTGCTACGCCAGCAGCACCAGGGGTGGCCATGCTCGTTCCAGATAGTGCGACGTAACCAGTGCCAGTATTGGCGTCAGGCGCCATCACATCACTGCCCACGAAGGCAAGGTTGGGTTTGATGCGCCCTTCTTCGGTAGGGCCCTGACTTGAGTAAATCGCTATTGCAGTGTTCTTGTCAAGAGCACCGACGGTAATCACGTCTTCCGCACTTCCGGGGGTGCCGATGGTCGCCGGGCCGGCGCTATTTCCTGCTGCTATGAAGAGGGCAACACCAGCCCTCATCATCTCATTCCCCATCCTATTGACCGACTCCTCCTCCGAGGACGTCCACTCGATCGCTCCCGGGCCACCAAGACTCATGCTGGCGGCCCTGATGTTGAACTCGTGCCTCTTTTCCACGGTCCACTCCATTCCCGCCATGACCTGCGCAAATGATCCGCTGCCTCCATCGCTCAGTACCTTGACCCCTACCAAGTTCGCACTCGGTGCGACCCCGACGTATTCGTAGGTAGGGGCACCTGTCCCTGTGGTAATCCCAGCACAATGTGTTCCATGCCCGTTTCCGTCATATGGTTCGACCTCAGACCCATTCCTCAGTCCAGGATTATTTACGGCGTCGTAGAATGCCAGAATCTTCGGATCGTGGGTTGAATTGTCATCGTCAAGGTCATCCAGACCAGAATGGTTACCATCAATTCCCGTGTCTATGATCGCCATAGTCACCCCCTCTCCGGTGTAACCAGTATCCTGCCAAACCATATCGACACCATGAATCCCGTTAACGTCACTCATCTGGACCTCCAGTCTTCCATCCAGCTCCACAAAGACCACTCCCTGCAATTCGACTAGTTCATGAATCAGGTCAAAGGAAACCGTTCCTGCAATGGAGTCAATCAGCCAATATCTGAATTGAGTCTCAAACCCCACAGATTCCTCCAGCAACTTCTCGTCCACTGGAGTGGGCGTGTGGTCAAAATCAACAATTACGGAAATCCTTCCATTTTCGTCAATGTAGTCATAGTGTTCTGACTCTGCTGCCATCCAAATCGCATCGTGGATGAAATCTCCATCGTTATCCATGCTGGTGTCTTCCCACCAGTTGGAGTCTGGTGAATCAACACTTGAGTTGGGAGTTAAAGGGACAGCTGCAGCTAGGGCAGGAAGCACCATTAGGCCGAGAACAGCGACTGCAACTACCCTGCCTCTTGTTTCGGAATTTCGAGTCATAGTAATCAAATCTCGGCACCAATCAACGTTCGAGTCTCCGCAATCCCTTCAATCGATCTAATTTCCTTAACAATGCACCGTGTAAGCTCGGACTCGTCTTCAGCCTCTACCTTTACGAAAAGGTCATGCATTCCGAAAACTATCCATTGCCCCGAAACAGAAGACAATCCCGAAACAGCCTCCCTCACGGAAACCTCGGCCCCGGGCTCTGTCGTTATTAGAACGAAACCAACAGCCATTTCAGACCTCCACCGCAATCAGAGTCTCAGTTCTAATAACTCCCTCTATGGAGCGCATTTCACCAATCAGTGTTCTAGCCATCTCCCTCTCGTCCTCGAAGTCGATCCTAGCCACAAGGTCATATTCCCCATAAGACACATGGGTTTCGGTCACAGAATCCAGATCGAGTAAGGTAAGATACACGTCTAGCTCCCTCTGAGGGGCAGTCTTGATGAGAACGAACGCAGTACTCATTTTGCTCTCCCGTCACTCTCCCAATACTATCCGTTTATGACCTCTCCGATTGCCACACTACCTATTGCTCAAGTGTACGAAGGGATAACATGGAACTAGTCGGCCCAAGTCACATGGGAGGACTTTCGCAACGGCCAATGAGGGCCTTCGTAATAGTGGCCATACTCCTCTTGTCGATAACCCCCATGGGGCCTGCCATCGCTGACTCCAGGGCCACAACAGTATGGTCCGGAACCGTACTCCTCCCAGAAGGCCACACGGTCGAGTCCGGGGACGTCCTAACCGTTTCTCCCGGTACCACGATCAAACTCGGCGCTGGTTATACTATCGACGTCGATGGAAGGATTTCGGTAGAGGGCACCTCGACTTCCCCCGTGCTCCTAGATTCAGTGGCCGGTAATCACGAGGGCTTGGTCTTCAACTATTCAAGCAACGGACTCGGCTCTAAAATCGATAATCTGACAATTACCAACTCCAAGTATGGTGTGACCATATATGGCAGTGATCCAGTGGTTTCCAATCTAACAGTCCTCAACGCCGACAATGTAGCAGTTGATCTTTTCAGCAGCGCCTCTCCCACGATCAGGGACCTCGTAATTGACGGAGGCGGACAAGATGTTCACGGAACCTCAACAACGTGGAGATACGGAATTGGACTTTCCATCGGTGCATATTCAGCACCAGTTGTTGAGGGAGCAAGTATTGATGGATTGATTACTCGGGGCCTAAATCAGTGGGGAAGCTCTGGAGGACTTCTCTCTGACTTGCACATTTCTAACATAAGCGGGTCCACACTTGCCATCGGCGCGGGAATGTGGATAGAGGACTCCTTCCCCCTTATCTCAGACTCATCGGTTAACAGATGCGACAATGGAATATATGTCAGGCACATCACTCAGGGTTGGACCACAAGGCCGACGATAGAGGATACAGTGGTTCAGAACAGCATGTACAGGGGGGTAATGGTCGAGCAATACAACCACAGCCAATATTCGAACCTTCCACTTAACGCAATTTTCAACGATCTCGAGGTCAGGGGGACAGGTGGTCCAGGTGCCAAGGCCCAAGGCCTCGCAATAGCGGCCTTCGACATCAACACCAGCGGAGTCCACATAGATGGGGCACTTATCGAAGACAATGCCGCCGTTGGCATCAGGGGGTACATGATCGACTCCTCGACAATAATGAATCATGTCACACTACTACGCAATGGCAAGACAACTGCGATTTCGCCATTCAACGATAGGGCCGGACTGTTCCTAAGGAGTGCAAATTGGGCCCCTACCATCAACGACTTGGTCGTAAAGAACTCCACAGGCCCCGGCGTACTTCTCTGGAAGGGGGGGGTCCAGGGGAACTACTGGGAAATAGATGGCAATGGAGCCAATGGTCTAGACATCAGGGAGTTCCACCCAGATCTCTTCTTGGTGCTGAGTAAGAACAACACAGGACATGGGGTTTCAATCAGAGACTCCAGCAATGTCGAGCTCGAGCAAGTACACACATACAGGAACGGTCTTGGAGCAATTTCAGAGTCCATGGGATCCGGAATTTACTTCCACGAGTCGAACGACGTTACCAGCTCAGGCAAGAACGTCAGCTGCATAACATGCTCATCCACCGAGGATCAGTTCGGCATAGTGGTCAGGGACAGCGTGGACCTGCAACTTTCCGCGATCGAAATTAGGGACCCAGTGAATGGCCCCGCCTTGGACATAGACAATGGCGGCCTAACTCACGAAGGAAACATACTTGTGAACGACATCGCGATAAGCTCCAACTCTACCACGGCCGCAGTAGAGATAGAAAGCGCCGATGCGACGATAGAATTCATGGATCTGAATGGCGAAAACGAAGGCATGTCATGGAGTGCTGTCGGAGACTATCCTTCATTCCTAAATTTCAGCGTGATCAGAGGGGGCCAGAACCATTGTTTGGATATCTCAGACCACCCTGAACTTATTGCCAGCAATGTTTCAATGGCTTGTCCAGGAGCACCTCCCACAGTTACTGACAGCATCGTCAACTTCTCTGACTCCAACTTCCTTTCAGGTAGCGGAATGGCAGACTCCTTCCACGTAGTCGAGAACAGCCACGTACGCTGGATTTCTTCTTCACAAATGGGAACTCCGACCTCCTCTCAATCAAGCAACATTGTTGATGTCATGTGGAGGGCCGAAGTAAGCGTAGTAAACCAGAACCACAGAAACATACCATTCGCCGGTGTCAACATAACATTCGACAACTACAACTCCGAACACCTCGCCACTCTGCCGTATTCCGGCCATGAGGTTATGGGTCCATTCGTAGGCCAGCGGTGGACTCCACTGCAGGGATGGTCAGCAAACAACACCGCATACATTGGATGTGAATACGATGGAGTTCACAACGACTCAAGTCCCGTTGTCATGACCTCAGACTTCAGTTCAGTATGTCTTCTGGAAATACCTAACCAGCCACCATTCATCATATGGGAATCACCGGAAGAAGGAGGAATTTATGCAAGTGGTTCAGCTGTAGTATTCAATGCCACTAGGTCATGGGATCTGGACGACGATGCACTTTCTTTCAGCTGGACCAGCAGCATAGATGGGGACATAGCCTCCTCATGTTTGTGGGGAAGCAGCCAGACAAACAACTCCTGGGTCTCAGTTAACGATCCGTTGTACTCTAACGAAGGGTGCCTCTCCGACGGGACTCACCAGATTACACTACAGGTCTGCGACTCGGAGGGCCATTGTTCAACGGAGTCCCGACAGATAGAGCTAACCAACCTGCCCCCGGTAATGTCCGTTGGGACATCTCCTAGCATCTCCTCGTGGGGGACCCTATACCTAGGGAAGACCGCGAACGTGACAATCTTCCTAGGGGGGACCTACGACCCAGAAGGAGACGAACTAAATTGCTGGGTAGAGGCCTCTTACGAGGGAGGGGATGGGACTCCACCAGACCCATCGCAGGGGTGCCCGGAGCAGATTATCCGTTCCTTCCCCGGTGCACCCAACCAGTTCTCAGTAACTGTTTATGCATCTGATTCCATCAATCCCACAGTATCATGGGTCTTCGATGTCGAACTATTCAACGAACTCCCAACTGCAAACATGGTCGTCACAAGGTCTGGAAACACATCATCCGACTCAGTCCTGATAGACGGATCCCTGACCTTCGATCCAGAGGGAGACGACATCAAGTTCGAGTTCTGGAGCGACCGTGACGGACTCCTTCATTCCGGTGTGTCTCCAGCAATAGAGATTCAGTGGACTGGCTCATTATCGAAGGGCGAGCACACTATCACGATGCACGCAAGCGACGTCCTGCCCGGTCACTCAGGACAATGGACTACTGATGAGGAGAACCTACTTGTCGACAACTCCCCCCCTGTTGCAGTTATTGCGACTCCAGAGGATGGCATTCTCACCGACTCTGGAACAATAATCCAATTTCAGGCCATTGGTTCGGGGGACTGGGACCTCGCATGTCAAACCCTCCCAGAAAATGGTAATGGCCTGGTCTGCAATCCCTTCGCATCGACTAGCACGGACCTCGTTAGCGTCCTCTGGGAGAGTGACATAATGAGCGAGCCATTGGGGAGTGATTGGTCGATAGAGGCAAGACTCCCCGAAGGGGTCCACCAAGTAACATTGACAATCGACGACGGCTCCGGCCCACCTGTTTCAGACGAGATAATGGTAAGGGTCGACGAATCCGCCCCAATACTGATTTTGGACTCCCCTGTTCCCGATGCTGTGGTTCTCTCAAACCTCCCGATATTGTTCGACTTTAGGCAGTCATTCGACCCAGACGGTGACGATTTCACTGTCTCGGTTTTCTCCGACCTATTGCCCGATCCAATATTGGAGTCAAAGACTACCGAATTCTGGTACAATGACTACCTCCCAGCTGGTCTGCACAATCTCACCTTCCAGCTAACGGATGATCAAGGGATGGTTAGGACTCATATTCAGCAGATTACAGTTCTAGAGACAGGCCCGGTAGCTGTAATTTCCGGAATCTCCGAGGGCCAGTATATCCCTCCTGGGGGTGAAATTACACTTGATGGCTCTGAATCATACGACTATGATGGAGACATTACCCTGTTCCATTGGTTGATTGATGGGGCTCTGGTGGGGGACAAGGAGACCATATCTGTCAACCTGGTGCCTGGGCCTGTGAAGATAGACCTCCTAGTCAGAGATTCGAGAGGGGAGCAATCCTATGCTTCGATCAACCTCACAGTGGGTTCATCATCCCCCCTGCTCAACGATCTAACTGTAGCTCCCAGTGTCCTGATTGACGGAGAGACGACCCCGATGAGAATCACGGTAGAGCTCGTAGATCCAGATGGGACGACATCCTCGGTTGGCGGAGAAATGCTCGCAGGCGGAATTTCCAAGGGATTCCAGATGAGGGACGACGGTCAGCTTGGTGACATGGCCGCCAACGACGGCATTTGGACATACGAGACCACATGGGAAGTCTCCGGCTCGAGTTCAGCGAGAGTCGAAGTATGGGCTCTAGATGGCGACTCAGTAAGCCCGGTGATGGTCTTCGTAGTTCCAGTTACTTCGGAGGAGTCAACAGGATTCTTGGACTGGATGCTGGGAAGCGGCTTGCCATTCCTATTCGCGGCAATAACGATCGTAGTAATCTGGGGCATGTTCTACTCCGCCAATCGACGCAGGATGCTCCAGGACGATCTCGACATGATCGAGTCATGGTCAGCCTTCGACTCCAGAGAACTAGAAGAAGATCCCGGCAAGGAGTAGGTAAGAAGCCTCTTTTTGACTACTCAGGGCCCCAAGGGGTAACTTGGCGCGTAAGCCCTAGCCTATGAGTGAACAGGAACCTCAGGTTTAGTAGCCCGTCACCCCATGTGTTGATCTCCGCCTCTCCAACCCTCGGCCGGTAGGGGACGCTGACCTCAGCGGTCTTATTCTTGCCCAGGTATCTTCGAGCCCTTATCTTGAACTCCTGTGACAATGGCATCCCATCGTGCTTTGGACGAACACGCTCGTCCACGAATATCGATTTTCGGAATACCCACATACCACTCTGAGAGTCATGGACCCCGTACCAGTATAGCATGCTTGCAGTCGTGGAAAGAACCCAGTTTCCGAAGCCATGGAGTCCTGGCATAGCCCCCTCTTCGGCCCTCCTTAGCCTGTCGCATGTGATCCACTCCAGATCCTCCTCCAGAAGTTTCCTAACCAGTCCGGGAACTTCCTCACCCGGGTACGTGCAGTCTGCGTCCATGGTGACTATGACGTCACCCGGGGCCATGGCGAAACCAGTCTTGTACGCCCTCCCATATCCCTTTCGAGGCTCCAAGTACACGGTTGCACCCTCTCCCTCGGCGAGTTCCCTGGTCCTGTCCGTTGAGTTCCCATCGACTATTAGGAAGTCGATTTTCTCGCACCAACCATCACTTGGAACGGACCGAATCGTGTCCACGATGGCCTCCTCTTCGTTTCTGGTTGGTATTACGACCGTTACGTGTACGGGCAGCGTTTCGGACATCTTATCGAAGCGCCCACCCGCCAACCCGTTTTGAACAATGCGAACCCCTGCCCTGTGTACGCGCTCTTGAAATGCGGTCGCTGAACCCGGAATATCGAGAACCATGCACATAGCCATGCTGTCAGCCGAATTCCCGCCTAGGTGGGGTGGAATGGGGTCCACAGTATTCCACCTTTCTTCTTCTCTCGTGGAGAGGGGCCACAGAGTGACTGTAATCACAAGATCAGGGAGCGGCGAACCACCTGCTCAAGACGGCGTGCGGGTGATTACGGTAGGGTGGGCTAAGATACCCATGGAATTCACCAGGTCCTATGGCAGGAGGGCACTTACTGCACTGGAGGAGTTGAACCGAAATGATCCAGTAGACGTAGTTCACCTTCATTGCCCAATGATTTCATGGTCAGACTCTCAGTTTCGTAGATGTTCCCAAAAAATCGCTCCCGTGGTTTCTTCCTTGCACGGCTCTTGGCTAGGGGAGCGAGATGGGCTAGTCGCGGCTGGAAAGGCCAAGGAAGCAGCAGTTTGGGCCAACCCAAACGATTTGGCAATATTACTCACCGCGGGAAGATATGCCAGGTTCGAAAGGGCCGCAATAAACGGCTCCAGAATTTGCATAGCAAACTCACATGCAACAAAGGCAGACTTCGAAAAAAGATATGGGACTCCTGAGAATTGGGACTGCGAAGTGATTCACTGGGGAGTGGACACGAGAATGTTCCGTCCATTGGACCCAGACTCCAAGGACGACTCCGTTCAGTACAGTGAGATCAGATCTAGATATGGCGCTAATGATGATGGCACGAGGCTTGTTCTTGCAGTAGGCAGATTAGCAGCTAGGAAAGGGTTCGGCACCTTGCTCAGAGGTTTCGCGAAGCTACAGAAGAAGCTCCCCGACTCTAGGCTTGTTATTGTCGGCAGGGGCCATCTCAAGGGTCGACTACAGAGGCAGGCTTCCAGACTAGGGGTTGGCGAGAAGGTTGTCATAGAGTCAGGAATGCCATTCGAGAGCCTAGCCGCTCTATTCAGATCAGCAGATTTAGTCGTCTACCCATCATTCTATGAAGGCCAAGGACTGATACCTCTGGAGGCAATGGCATCTGGTACCCCAGTAGTGACAGTGGACGAAGGGCCACTTCCAGAGATGGTCGACTCCACGGTAGGGTCTCTTTTTTCCATGGGGGACATAGAATCAATGTCGGACTCCATGGCTGCCGAGTTGAATGACGATGCTAATCGAATGAAGAAGGGCAAAACCGGTCGTGAGAGGGTGACTGCTTCGTTCACATACGATGGCAACGCAGAAGCCTTCGAAAGAGCCTATATCCGTGCTATTTCTTGATTTATTTCGAATTTATTGCTGGATATAAGAAAAACCCGCCGGCGAACCATTGATGCACTGTAGCCACCTCGCACACACAGAGACATGTCCCAGAATGCCGGATTCAAAGGCGTGAGTTCAAGCACGCTGGCCAACATTTCCATCATATTACTAGTGGGAGTACTCGCAATCGTTCACCTCAAAGCGGTAATACAGCCCTTGGTAGTGGCCACCCTCATATTCTTCCTAATCAGACCTCCAGCTCAGTGGCTTGAGGAGAGGATTGGCGGCCACCCACTTGTGGCATACGGGGTGCTTGTTGCTATGGTGATGGGCTTCCTTTTCCTGGCTTCCAACTCGATGTATGAGAACATGCAGAATTTCACCAACGAGGCGCCCGAGCTCGAGCAGTCACTGGAAGTAAAGGTTGCATGGCTCGAGGATCTTTCCATCTTCGGATACCACCTAGACACCTCCGCTCTAACCGACTTAATCACCATAGACACAATCAACTCGTACGCCACTGGTTTCGTAGGGACCCTCGCGGGCTTCACCACTGGACTGGTAACGGTCCTAATCTTCCTACTATTCATCATCCTAGAGGCCGAGACCCTGCCAAAGAGGATCAAGGCCGCCTACCCTGATGATGTGGATAGGATAATGTCGGTGGCCGCAGGGTCAGGCGAGGGAATCAACACATACGTCGTAACTAGAGCAACGGTCGCATTAGGACAGGCAGTGGTCGCTGCAATCGTCCTTTCTGCGATGGACATCCCGTTCGTTTTCCTGTGGGCCTCGATTACATTCCTGATGGACTTCATACCTTACGTGGGCGCACTATTGTCAATAATCCCTCCAATACTACTGGGGCTGATTGTCCTACCTTCTACATCGGCAATTCTTCTTATTGCCATTCTAGTGGGCAACCAGCAGGTTTGGGGCGGAATTATCGAGCCACAACTTGCCGGCCAAAGGCTGGACATGTCTCCAATAGTGCTACTTCTCCTTGTAGCATTCTGGGGCTGGGCATGGGGAATAATGGGAATGGTTCTTGGAGTTCCACTGGCTGTGATCATGAAGATAGGCCTAGAGAGCGACGAGAGGACCCGTCCAATAGCCCTGATGCTATCCCGAGAACCTTCCACGGAGTAGTTAGTAGAAATCATCCCTCTACGAACAAAGCGAGCGTTCCATCCGCGGAAACCGCCACCGCGACTCCCATCCCTTCGTTACTGAGTCCACGTGTCGACAGTTCCAAAGGCTCACCATCAAGCTCCCATTTTGAACCTCTGAGACTAACACTGCCGCACCCCGTCAAAGCGAAAACAGAAAATGACACTCCCCGATCTATCACCATTTCCATGATCCCCATCGATGGGTGATATCTGTGAGTCACTCCAGACTCGTGGTGCAGCCTTACCTTGCTTCCGCCGGATGTTTCAGCCAGAGCACCGATTACTCCAAGCTGATGCCCGAATGATCCGCCCTCGGCTCCGATGACGTCGATTTCATCGAACCCTCTCCCAATTACGACCTCTATTGCTTTGGAGAGGTCACTGTTCCCCTCATCAGTAATTTTGTTCATTGAAACATCCCATGTGCCTGAATCGACCGAATCCAAGTCCCCAATCACCTCGCAGACTGTGTAACCCGAGACCCTCGCCTTGTCTGCTCCCCCATCAACGCCGAAAAGCTCAGCATCGTCCAAAGCAACCCTCTCGATTACCTCAGAACTGGGTATGTCCCCGTTGCACCAGAGAACCGCCCTCATTCAATCACCGTTTCCGAGCAGTGACCTTTCCATCCACAACAAGGTCGACATCTTCCAACTCCACGGTGGCCCTGTTCATCACCCCTCTCATTTGGAAGCCAACCCCTGTTGATCCCCCGAGTGCTGTGTTGTCGCCAATAGCGATGTATGCTGAACCTCTGACCACCTGATCTTCAATTTGATTTCCTGAGATGTGAGACCTAGGATTCATCCCAAAACCAAACTCCGCTATCGTTCCAACCTTCTCAATCAACGATGTCCTAACTCTCCCCCTGGCCTCGTCCATCGTTTTCGTGATCTCCTCTGAATCTTCGCCACCAGAAGTTCCAATCACTACACCATCCTCTACTAGGAGAGTCAGGGGCTGCTCTAATCTACGTCCTTCCCAGGAGCCGTCTATGACGATTTTACCATTCGCAGAACCTTCCTTTGGGAGAACGAAAACCTTGCCTGCAGGAAGATTAGTAATCTGGCCCGGACGGTTGCATATCCCACTATCCTCTAGAACCCACCTTGCTCCGGTTCGGAAACTAAGATCGGTCCCAGCAGATGTCCTGACTACAACACCAGTCCTCTTCCTAAGCAGGGGATTGAGTCCGGAAATCTCCTTCTTCATCGCTCCGTAGTCGGCCGTCATTCCGCCCTTGGAAAGAATGTCAGTCGTAATTCCCGGCATAGAGGCTATCCTCACATTTTCTCTAGTAGCATTTCGACGAGCCCTTGTGTGTGTCAGGGATGTCTTGGTAGCTAGAAGAACAACGTCCTGCTGCCTCATTAGCTCGGCCACGGGAGATGGCGGCTCCATCCCCTTCTTGTGAGAAGGCGGCATCATCATCAGAAGGACTCTGTCAGTGACCTCTGCAGCGGCCTCATACAGGGATCGCCCCACTTCGGAGGTTTCCGGATCAGTGACAATCAGTACGTGTTCTGAAGGCCTTATTTGCATACAGGTCCTTACCACCGATCTTGCGGCGGTCAGCATAGCCTCGGATAGTTCATCGGAAGCATCCTCAGCTGTTTCTGGCTCCTCCGGCATAGCCTTCCCCTGCCCCTCGGAGCAGGTCGTTATTCAAGGACACTGCGAATTGTCAAATCTTCTCACCAAGGCAGTCATAGGTGAATATGGGATACGAAGTACGATGGAAGGAGTTCGGGCAGTCAGGATTCTTAGCGTCCTCGCGATCACTTCAATTCTGGCCGGAACTTGGATGACCAACTTCCCCTCCGAAGAGGCACGCGCCGAAAATGAGCCTCTGGAGGCCTTCCTTGCAGAAGGCGACCCCGCAGAAGGCGACCAATCGGAAATGCATAGGGAGGGGGGAGAAGGTGGTGGAGGTGACTCAGACCTGCCTAGTGGACTGATCCTCGGAGGTACCGGGGCCCTTGGATCACTAGTCATCGGCTCGTTGATGCTAGAATTTGTCAAAGTCACGGTCCTTGTAGCTCTTGTATCGCCAATGCTGGCTAGAATGAAGAAGAACCGAGAGGACATGCTAACTAGGGGAAGGGTCTTGGGCTATCTCGAGGCGAATGCCGGCATACACTTCTCGGCCCTAAGAGACGCTCTTGGCCTCGCAAACGGAGTAACTTCCTACCACTTGCATATTCTCGAATCAACGGGACAGGTAATCTCCTGGAGAGATGGCAAACTTCGCAGATACGCAGTTTCCGGGCTCTCTATCGAAGAGATCAGCCGCATTAGGAATCCAATAGCAGGGACGAGACTGGCAATTCTGGAAGTTCTCGCCGATTCAGGCTCCGTTGGAATGTCTGGCTCGGAAATTAGGGAGAAACTAAGGATTTCAAGACAACTCCTAAGTCACCACCTATCTGAACTGAGGAGCGCTGAGATTGTAGAGCCAGCTTCCGGGAAGAGAAGGCCCAACTGGAGGGTTTCAGACAAGGGCATCGAAGTTCTTACAGCCTCGAGAGAGGTTTCTAGATCAGAAGCCGCGGTCTGAGATTACGATATTTTTGGCATTTATTGAGGACTTTCTCCAGTCCTGTTCAAGTACTATGTCAGGCCGCCCTCGTCCAATGGCAGTAGGAACAGTGAAGTGGTTCAACCACACGAAGGGATATGGATTCATTGAGCAGGAGAGCGGAGACGATCTTTTCGTGCACAAGACCCAGGTAGAGGGTAACATCAGAGACGGCGACTCAGTCGAGTTCGAGGTCGGCGAGGGTCCAAAGGGCCCCAACGCAATCAACGTCAGAAAGGCTGATTGAGTCTTAAATCGGCGAACATATCGCCGAATTTCTTCTTAATGTAGAGTAGTATCACGTTTTTGTATGAAGCACAAGTGACGCAGGAGCCCAAGTTGCTTAAGTCACTGATTACGATGATTACGTCTTGATGGACCAGAACTTGGATCTACAGATCGCCGCCCTGATC
>CETM01012966.1_pt1 | contig 17222 bp, 10 predicted proteins | sample 361451 | NCBI WGS metagenome assembly CETM01 (sample SAMEA2622690, study PRJEB7988) | marine metagenome | isolation source: saline water (ENVO:00002010), including
CGATATCGTCTTCGTCGTCATCTTCTGACTCGTCATCCGCATCGTCGTCGTCATCTTCGTATTCATCTTCATCTTCGACGTCGTCGTCATCGTCGTCGGCTTGATCATCGGCGTCTTCAAATTCGTCGTCATCATCGTCATCGACATCGTCGTTTTCGAATTCGCCTTCATCGCCTTCATTCAATGCGTCTTCGAGCTCGTCATCGACATCCGTATCGGCGTCGTCTTCAAGTTCATCGTCGTCTTCAACTTCTTCCCATTCGTCATCAACGAATAGGTCATCATCTTCGGGATGGTCAACCATCAATTACTCCAGATTGGACTAATGCTAGGTAAAAGAAACCAGACTGCAAGCTACAGTCTCCACAGAGAAACATGTGTCCATTAACACTATCACATTACGTGGATTTCGTCATCACCTTAAAGCTTTTATCAGTCGGTATTTTAACACAAACGCCGGTTTTAACTAGGTTCCTAGTTGTTGCTTTGAAAAACGATAGTCCACCGGAGCGGATTCCCAATCCGTATCTCCGACAAACAGGCAACCGGAATGAGGATGCTCAGCAAACATCTCTGCATCCATGACTTCCGTCGCGGTGGTCAAAACCAATTTCACACCATCAGACGTATTAAACAACAATGGACAGGTAACGCGAGGCGCCTTTTCGCAACGCCATTCTGCTTGCACTTCGCCATCAGCAAGGCTAAATTGCCGGGCGACTCCGTACTCCGCTGCATTGGGATTATAAAAAGCAATAATCACACTTTGACCATCCGGAGTCGCAACCATCCCGTCCGGGAAGATATCCAAATCCGTCAAATCAAGCACGACTTCAGCCGGACTTAACGTACCGGATTCACAATCCAACTGATATCGAACAACCTGCTGAGTGGGAGTGTCGATATCAAGCAACGACCAACCGGACTCATTACGAGTAATAATCTTCCCGTTCGAACAGATCTGATCGTCTCGCAATAGAAACAACCTTCGATCGTTAGCCCGCCAGAAATACAAACCAGCCTTTTGGGTTTGGAACTCCAAATCCTTTGCGCCAAAGATAATCCCTTCAGCAAATGGAATCCCATCGTTAATAATTGTATTAGTTACGGTTTGATCAATTTCGTCACTTAGGATCTGATGCTCGCCACTGGCAATATCAACTAACATTACATTTCGTTCGATTCCAGCGACAAACAGGTTCTCAACCTCGGTGGGAAAGGCAAAACCGGGACGACCTGGCAGATCATAATTGACATTCGATTGTGACGGCCAGTCAAACACGTTTAACGATCCACATTCAATCTCTTCGGCATGTTGAATCGCGACCCAGCTGAAGGTTTGTTCTCCCAATGTAATCGGCCCTTCCGGTAGAAACCTCAACTGAGAACAATCCGGCGTAAACAGAATCTCTGCGTCTCTAACTTGCATTCGTAAAAATCCTTCCTACCCCAACAGGGTTGTTTGTTTTGGTTCTCACTTCCGCCTAAGGCACCATAACGCGACCGCCGCTGGCGACAATCGTCTGACCTGTCATAAAACTGGATTCCTCGCTGAGCAAAAATCGTGCGACCGATGCTAATTCAGCAGGTTCACCAATACGTCCCAGAGGTGTCGCACCGACGACCATCGAATGATATTCCGGAGAAAGTGTGTGTGCCATTTCTGTTTCGGTGAGTCCCGGACAAACACAATTCACGCGGACTCCATCTCCGGCCCAGGCTTCTGCCATACATTGCGTCATGGCGATGACGCCGGCTTTGGAAGCGGAGTACGCAATTTGGTTCATTCGAGGTCGCAAACCGGCAATCGATGAGAATGTTACGATTCTTCCAAATTGACGTTGCTGCATTTCTTCGATCACGGAATAGACCATATTAAACGTCCCATCCAGATTGATGTTCATGGTCGTCTTCCAGCGTTCCCACGTCATTTCATCCGCCGGCCCGGGAATACTAATTCCCGCAGCACAAACAAGCATATCAATCGGGCCAAATGCCTCTCTGGCTGCTGCCGCCACAGCATTGGCTGATTCGGGCAGAGAATTATCCCCCTTCACTGCAGCTGCCTTACCTCCAGCATCCTGAATTGCCTGCACCGTCGCCGCTGCATCTTCATCACGAGAGAGATAATTCAGTGAAACGGAGGCTCCTTCAGAAGCTAATCTTTCAGCTAACGCTTTTCCAATGCCGCGTGTACCACCGGTGATTAATACGTGTTTTCCATCAAACGACATTCGACGTTCTCCTGTTACTGGTGCTGGATGAGACAAACGCATTCCAACGAGTCTCCTGATCAGTTAGCTCTCATTTTACTGAACACCGGAAACTCGATGGTTTAAGCGAGCATCTTTTTCACGAGATTACCGTGGACATCCGTTAAGCGATGATGCCGCCCCTGATATTTAAAGGTCAGTCGCGTGTGTTCAATTCCCAGACAATGCAATAGTGTTGCATTCAGATCATGAATATGAATCGGATCTTCCTGGATGTTGTAGCTGAAGTCATCCGTTTTCCCGATCACCTGACCTTCCCGAATACCTCCACCAGCAGCCCAGATGGTGAAACAGCGAGGATGGTGGTCGCGTCCGTAATCCGTATCGGTCAGCGTCCCCTGACAATAAACGGTACGACCAAATTCACCGGCCCAAATCACCAACGTATCCTTCAGCATGTCTCGCTGTTTGAGATCCTGAATGAGTGCCGTGGATGCCTGGTCCGTAGCGGCTGCCTGTTTACGAATCCCCTTAGGTAAAAACGTGTGTTGATCCCAACCGCGATGATACAACTGAATAAAACGTACTCCTCGTTCTGCTAATCGTCGAGCGAGTAAGCAGTTTGCCGCATAGCTTCCCGGCTTATTCACATCGTCTCCGTACTGCTCCAGAATATGTTCGGGTTCATTAGAAAAATCCGTCAATTCCGGCACAGAGGCCTGCATCCGAAAAGCCATTTCGTACTGTGAAATCCGAGTTTCAATTTCAGGATCACCAACTTCCTCTTTACGTCTTTGATTCAACAAGGCCAGGTCATCCAGTAAGGCCCGTCGGTCTTTGCGCGTTACTCCGGGCGGATTAGAAAGAAACAGCACAGGATCCCCCGTCCTTCTCAGTTTCACTCCCTGATGATGGGATGGCAGAAATCCTGCGCCCCAAAGCCTGTCGTAGAGTGGTTGCCCACCTTCGCCCGAAGTCATGGCAATAAAGGTTGGCAAGTCATCATTGAGACTGCCTAAGCCATAAGATAGCCAGGATCCAAAACTCGGTCGCCCTGCAATCTGAGTACCGGTTTGCATCAATGTGATTGCCGGGTCATGGTTTATCGCTTCGGTGTAGAGTGTGCGAATGAACGTAACGTCGTCGACAATACCAGCTGTGTGCGGTAATAGCTCACTAACCCAGGCTCCACTTTGACCATACTGCTTAAAGTCAAAGATAGAGGGAGCGATTGGGAAATTCTCCTGCCCGGCAGTCATCCCTGTCAAACGCTGGCCATTACGAACACTCTCGGGTAGATCGTCTCCCACCCACTGCTTCAGCTTAGGTTTATGGTCGTAAAGATCAATCTGTGAAGGCGCACCACTTTGGCACAAGTAAATGACGCGTTTTGCTTTGGCTGGAAAATGCGGAACATTGTCACTGTCGTTTTGTTCCGCAGCGAAAAGGCTATTCATGGCTGCCGAAGCAATTGAAACCCCTCCGCCCATCAAAAAGTGCCGACGATTGTGGAGCCAACCTGCTCTGGAGACAACATTCTGTTCAGATTGTTTATTAAATTCCTGCATCGTCTATTCTCTGTTAATCACTTCATCAAGATTCATTAGCATACTCGCAACAGCGGTATACGCTGCTAATTCATCCACTTTCAGAGTTTCGTCGGGGACACTTTCACCAAATCCAATCAAGCCACGGGCGGCCTGAAGATCGGCTTGATACCGTTTCATATTTCGCTGCAGTGCCCGATTGATAACTTCCAATTCAAATGGTGTTGGCTCACGACCTGTCACCTGTCGCCATCCCCAGCGAAGACGCTGCTGAACCTCGTCGTGCTGTAGCATCATTTGCTGAGCCAGATTTCTGGCAGCTTCCACATAGGAGACTTCATTTAATAAGGCCAATGCCTGTAACGGTGTATTTGTTCTGGAGCGAGACAGGACACAAATCTCACGACTCGAAGCGTCAAACGTAACCATCGTCGGTGGTGGTACTGTTCGCTTCCAAAACGTGTACATTCCTCGTCGATAAAGATCTTCTCCTGTTCCCTGATCATAGGCCTGGCTAGCGATTTCCTTCCAAAGCCCTTCCGGTTGATACGGTTTTACACTTGGCCCACCAATCGTTCCATTGAGTAGACCACTGACAGCTAAGGCCTGATCACGTAAAGTCTCTGCAGGCAGTCGCAATCTGGAGGCACGCGCCAACCAGATATTCTCCGGATCCTGCTGTAAATGAGTCTGATTCACTAACGAATCCTGCCGGTAAGTACTGCTCGTGACGATCGACTTTACCAGAGCCTTCACGTCCCAGCCACTTTCACGGAAGTCCACTGCCAACCAATCCAGTAACCGCGGATGGGTAGGCGGAGCTCCCTGAGAACCAAAATCTTCCAGCGTCTTTACAATTCCCCGGCCAAAGAACTGATACCAAAAACGATTCACAATCACTCGTGCTGTGAGTGGATTCTGTTCGCTGACAATCCAACGTGCCAGATCTAAGCGGGACTTGAAGGCCCGGGAGTCGTCAGCCGGCAACAAAGATCGCGGAACATTCATCGTGACTTCTTCTCCGCGATTGTCGTACTGCCCACGAATCAAAACATGGGTCGTATCTCGCTCAGCATTCTCCTGCATCACCATCGATGTTGGAATCGTCTGCACAAATCGGCGCGTGCCGGCCTCCAATGACCGTAATGCCCGATAATCCCTTCCATCGTTGGACTCGTCGACCTGATCAAGATAATAGTGCAACAGTTTTTCGTTCTGAGCAGCGGATGGTTCGTCGAGTTCGGCGATTTGAGCGGGAGATTCTGCGACCGCTAGGCTGCGAATTTCCTGCGCCGACAAATCTCTCAAGTAAAACCGAGTCTCATCCAGGAGTCCTTTTAAGAAATGATTCTTACCTTCGGCACCAATCATCAGAGTGGGATTTGTTTTATACGTTCCCGTGAATATATCCAGTAAGACATCAAGCTGCTGGCGTTCACCATTTACGTAAACCGCCATCCCTCGCGCCATCTGAGTGCCATCGGATGTAAACGCGATGTGAACCCATTGCCCGGACGGAATAGACGCTTTCGTACGGAGTCGCACCGAATCATCCAACCAGCGAGGACCAAAATTGACCTGGATTCTGTTATCCACCAAACGCCAGCTAAAACCCTGCGGACGACGATCATCCGGATTAAGCATACTAATAATCGTACCATTGGAAGGTTCATCCACTTTGATCCAGGTACTTAAAGTCAGCTTTTGATGCCCTGCAAACTGAATAATCGCGCCCCCATCGATGGCATAGGATTGATCAAGTTTGAGCGCCTTGCCCGATATCCCGGAAGCATACATCGCTTCTTCACTTCCGGTCACAGAGGCTTCATAAAGTTCCTTGGCAATTTCGCCTGTATTAATAACGTCGTAGTCTTCGGCTTTCCCTTCCACCTCGAAGGTCTGCTGCTCGTGCGTTTGATCCCAACTAAACTGAATCATTAGATCCTGATGAATCACCGGTTTGTCAGGTTCGGGTTTCGCACTGATGTCATGTATTCGTGATTGAATATCCTCAGCGTTGTTATCCAGACGTTCGCGCAGCTGGTGCATTTCCGTTTCATACTCATTAAGCTGCATAGCCATTTGGCGAGTGGGTGCTTTAATGACCGGGAATGAATTCCCATACTTGATCACTCTGCCGCGTTCCGGAATATTATTGAAGAACGCCATCACTTCATAGAATTCTTTTTGCGAAATTGGATCGTACTTGTGATCATGGCAGCGAGCACAACCCATCGTGAGCCCCAACCAAACAGTCGCTGTCGTATCCACTCGATCCACGGCATACTCGACGAGGTATTCTTCAAAGACGATACCTCCTTCTGAGTTTGAGCGATGGTTACGATTGAAACCAGTCGCTAGAATTTGATCGGTCGAAGCATTCGGAAGTAGGTCTCCGGCAAGTTGCTCGATCGTGAAATCCTGAAACGATTTATTGGTATTAAACGACTCGATCACCCATTCACGCCAACGCCACATATGTCGTTCCCCGTCGGTCTGATAGCCATTGGTGTCTGCGTATCTGGCTACATCCAGCCATTGCATTGCCATACGCTCACCATAACGCTCACTTTTCAGCAAGCGATCCACGACTCGCTCATATGCCCGGTGTGACTCGTCTTCAAGAAATGCTCTGACTTCCTCCTGCGTTGGCGGCAAGCCGGTGAGATCAAGAGTAACACGGCGAATGAGTTTTTCTTTAGATGCTATTTGAGAAGGAGTTATCCCCTTCTCTTTGAGTCGTGCGAGCACGAAGGCATCAATTTCATTGGTAACCCATGGATCCTTTGCCACACTTGGTAACGGTGCTTTCACCGGTGGCTCGAAGGCCCAGTGATCTTTCCAGACAGCCCCTTCTTTAATCCAGGTTTCGATTAGTTGTTTTTGAGATGCTGTGAGTTTTACCTGAGCATCTTCCGGTGGCATGGCTTCGGCTGGATCTTCAGCAGTTATACGCAAATAAAGCAGGCTATTTGCAGGATCGCCGGGAACAACCAATGCCTGGCCATCATGTTCACGATAAAGGCTCTGTTTCAAGTCGAGACGCAAATCGGCCTGTTGATTTTCCTGATCAGGGCCGTGACAGTGATAACAGGTATCCGATAGCAGCGGTCGAATATCTCTGGCGAAATCGACCGTCGCAGGTGGAGCCGCTGTGCTCGTCAAGGTGCCCGTTACAAACAGCAGTTGTACCCAGGTGGCGAAGGCAAAACGGGACATAGCATTCACAGAAAAAAACAGACGGACGAAGAACTATCTATATCCTAAGATACCCAAATAGGTACTTCAATTACGAAGCGATAGAACAGTAAACAGCAACCAGTTAGTCGTTTTGCGTCGAACCGGGAGTCGGAGCATCGTTTTGAAGTCGCTTAGGATCAAACGGTTCGATTAGCCAGGGGCCTTCGTTGTAATCTTCAGCCACTGGCTCAGGAAATTTCTCACCGGTCAATTCCGTCAACGCCCAGGCCGCTCCTGTATGCAATGCATTAAAACTTGGTGCGTCACCTCGTAATGTTTGCTTCCGGTATTTGTGCAAGGCTGCAATCGTCTGATCCGTGTCTGACCCTAACCGAGCCAGACTGATTGCACACATTCGCTTCACCAAAGCATCTTCTGGCGGAATGGGAGCTTCGTCTGTCAGTCTCGTATAAAGCAATGGTGCCACACCAGCATCACCATTCAGATCACCTTCCCAGATTTTCCCTAAAGCCCAGGCCGCAGCAGCACGAATGCGAAATCGCAGGGACTGTTCTTTTCGCGTGAATCGCTGCATCAGACCGGAAGCCGGCTTATACTTCATTTGTCCAAACATTTGGTAAAGATGAGCCAACTGCTCATTCATAGCAAATTCAAGGTCACGCGGAAGTTTCTCGCCTAAAAACGCCAATTTCAAACTATCGCAATAGCTGAGAATCGGTGCCAACGTCTCCGGCACCTGCAACCGGCGTAAGGCCCAGGCCGACGTCACTAAAACTTCAGCCTTTTGTGAAGGTAGTAGTTTTAACGCATCTTCAGCCACTTGGGTCTGATCCAGCATCACGGCCAAATGTAATCCCTGCTCCTGCAATCGCCAGGATTCTGACCGAACTGCCGCTTCAATAGTCTGGATAATTCCCGGAAGTAGTTGCTCCTGTTCGGCAAGCTCGCCGAGCCAGTTACGAACCTGCACTCTCAATTCAGGATCCGCATCATCAAGATACACTACCAATGCTCCCAGAGAATTCACGTCAATATTCTGATACAAAGCGGTCACATAAGCTTTACGTGCTTTTGGATTTCGATGCCTTGCCAGTACCTCTGCCAGTTTTAGTACGTCAGCACTATTGCCACTTATTAATGCTTCGGCTGCGATACCAGCAGCGGCGTAGTTCGTCGATTCACATAGTTGACTTAGTAGTACCGTCTGTCCCTGGTTTGGTTCCATCGGTTGAGGAGAAGCCATATAAGCAGCAACGAGCTTGTCGGCTGTATTACCCGACGCAAGTTCTGTGGCCTGCTGAAGATATGGTTGCGCGGCATAAATCGCTAATACTTTGGCCGCTTCAATTCGCAGTGAATTGCTATTGGCACGGTCCGTAGCGAAGTTGACTAGAGCGAGTTGATCTTCGTCAGTACCATTTGCAGCCAACCCATGAAAAGCGAGTCGAGTCAGAGACCGTGAATTCGCGTCACCAATCCGAGTCCGCCAAATCTCTAACATTGGCTCTGATTTCCAACGAATCAAAGATGATTCCACAATCAAGGAGAATTCGAATTCCCCATTTTGAACTGCATTTACAAAGATGTCTTCCGCTTGCTTCGCATCCAGTAAGACTAAGGCCGAGGCGGCAGTATAACGAATCGACTTACCTGTTTCCTGATTAGCAACCAGTTTGATCAGTGGATCGATCGTGATTTCCAGTCCCGGAAGTTTTTTCATGGCAGCCAGACGGATTGTTTGGACTGCATCAAATCGGATCTCATCCTGCTCTGAAGACAACGCCTCCAACCAGGTGGGGATCAGTTTCTCAGCAACAACCAAAACTTTCTCTTCATGCACCATGACTGGATCCGAGAACATGGGCCAGTCATGCTGGATGATATCCTCCTGAGCGTGTAATGATCGTTGTGACGTGCACAAACTAATCACTACGGCCAACAGAAGAACACATTGTCTTGCTCGAATAAACATTTAACTACTTCTCAATTCTTAACTTGATCTCTCAAACAGTGGTCACGGAAGCCTATTGAGGTCTGGTTAGCAATTTAACGCGGATATACAACAACACGAAGCAAACCAATGAAATGCCAGCGTTAATCACCCAATTCCATGACATCCAAATTGAAACACGTTGCACGCCTATAGATTCCAGCGGCAACCGAAATGGCGTCCACAAATCATCCGTGGAAGCATTCCACATTTCCTGTGGCGCGAGCAGAGTAAACTCTGCTGCATCAAATCCTGGCGTCCCCATGATGGTTAAAGCCGTTGCGAGTGGATTGACCACCAGAGCTCGTTCCACCGTCTCCACGTTAAAAGGAGCTCCTTTGCCAAGCCAAAACAGGAATGTCCCGGCAAAAATCATAATGACGATGGAAAACGAAACAGCCGTGGCAGTCGCAGTCGCCTTGAACAGACTACTGACCAGCGAACTGATCGCCAACACCATAATACAGGTCATCAACAGGCAAACGCAGACCTGCCAAATCTGAGTCACCAAAGTAAAATCAATCACCATCAATACGATGTATCCCGGCAAAGTTGCTAATACAATCAGGAAAATCGTGACAGCAACACTCAATAACTTGCCAACCAGAATACGACGTGAGTTGATTGGTGTGAGTAACAACAGACGCCAGCTACCTGATTCAAGTTCAGAACTAATCAATCCGGAAGCAAGGCTGGGCGTAATGATGACCACCAATCCAACCTGCAGAACGACCATGATGCCGCCAATAATATCAACGCCCCACTGTTCGGTGTAGACGGTCGACTGAATGGCCAGAAACAGTGATAACACAACGCAAGCAACCATCGTTCGGATTATCCAATGGACCCGACCAAAGCGGCGACTACGAAATTCTTTTATCAACACGGGGTTCACGTACCCTGGAATCAACGGAGCACGTGATTTGGGATCCATACCCATATAAAGGATCATCCTGAATCCCTGAGCGAATTTACTCATTTGGTGCGTCATCACACCAGCACTCTTGGCACGGTCGAGGATTCGTCGATTCAACTGAACCAATGCCACAATGATGAATGTGACTGTTAGGACAAGCGATAACACTACATAGTTGGTGATGGCATTGACATTAGTATCCATTCCCTGAGCACCAACATCGCCGTGTCCAATAATATCCATGACCGGTGGTAACGGTGAAATACAACGGAACCAACTTGCCAGCATCGCCAACGGGCCGGTTTCTCCTTGCAGGAATAAGTGGGGGCCTAAGACGACTACCGACATAAACAGCACCAACCCGTATGTGATTTTGAGTGCACTGTCGATCGAGCCTGCCAGACAACTGACCATCAAACCCATGGTTGAGTACTGTAGAGCAGCAAGTAACAAGACTCCGTATAACGGTAAAACCTGCTGGCTCATGGAAATCCCACCCATCACATAACATGCCGCTAACGAGGGCACGCTGAGCACAAGCAATTGCATTACGAACATCATGACGCCGGTGAGTTTACCGAAGTAAATCTCAGTCGGCTTCATCGGAGAATTCAGCAACAACGCGAGTGTTCCGCTGTTACGTTCACGAATGACCGAGGTTGCCGGGAATACCGGGACCAAAAAAATCAGCGCCGTCAGAATACCATAAGAAAACAGCTTAAACACCTGCATGGATTTCACGCCGGAAACATCGGCGATCGGGTCTACAGGCCAACGCAATAACAACAGCAATGCAAAGATCACAACCAGACTTGCCTGAATGGCAATAGCCTTGCGAGTTCGCATCATGCCGATGAGTTCGCGTTGTACGATTGGGTTTTGTAACATCTTTATTGCTCGTGATGCCTTTCCTAAACCATCTTGGCTCGGTCTTCCTGGGTTACTGTGAGGAATGCATCTTCCAGGTCTGTCTGCACTTCATGGAATTGAGCCACCGGAATATTCGCTGAGACCAGGGAATTCAACAAGTTGGCCATCGCCTGATCGGTCAAGTTGGCTCTAAATCGAATCAATTCTTCCGTTTTACTTCCGGCAATTTCTGCAATATCAGAATGCGTACGAACGATTTCCTGTGCCTGATCAATTTGCTCTGCACCATCTAAGTGAATTTCCACCATCCGCATCTGACCAAGTTGTTCGTTTATCTCAGCCATCGTGCCGGACGCTCGTAGTTTACCTCCGCTGATAATCGCAACTTCATCACAGATACGAGATAGCTCCGGGAGAATGTGACTGGTGACAATCAGTGTCTTTCCAAGATCGGCTAATCTCAGTAACAAGTCACGCATTTCGATACGAGCCTCGGGGTCGAGTCCATTTGCCGGTTCGTCAAAAATGAGGACTTCCGGGTCATGCAGTAATGTTCTGGCAATCCCAACTCGCTGCTGCATACCATGGCTGAGCGCTTCAACGTAACGATCCTGCATATAGGTAGCCCGAGTAATTTCCAGTACTTCCTGAATACGTGCTTTCCGTTCTTTCTTCGGAATCTTAAAGGCCGCTCCGAAGAAATCGAGATACTCACGCACTCGCATATTCGGATAAGGTCCGAATTTATCCGGCATGTACCCAACAAGTTTTTTGATCTTATGGGCTTCGGTAACACAATCAGCCCCGGCGATCATCGCTCGACCAAATGTGGGGCGAGCCAGTCCAACCAAAATCTTGATTGTGGTCGTTTTACCGGCACCATTTGGACCGATAAAACCAAGAATCCGTCCACGATCTACCGTCATCGACAATTCGTCGACGGCAGTAAACTCGCCAAACTGCTTGGTCATATGATCAATTACTACAACCGGATCACTCATCTTTTCTTGTTACTCCCAGTCTTGATGACTGTATGAATTATTGTGTTTCCAATTAAGGAGTGGTATTTACTACACCTTCAAGCGATACATCGACATCATTAATCTGCCATGTGTAATTCGCTTCTCGTTCCCGCTGTTGCTCCAAAGTCTCACCAGGCAACTGCTCTAAACCAATATTGATCCCCAGATACACGTGGCCGTTTTCATCCACCTTCAGATGTTCCGGGTCGTCAAATATAAAGACTTCCAAACCATTAGGACTGGAACGAGTGTCAAGGATGACCGGTTCAAAGAGTCCCTGTTCGTTGGTGATTCGCCCAACTGAGTTGACGATACGTTGCCCTGCCTGAATGTCTACAGATACTGTCGCTTTGGTAATCGTCGCTGGCATGACGGCATTGGGCACAGTCACTTTTAGCCACATTTGATGGGAGGAGTTGATTTTCTCATCATTCCACTTTTCTTTGAAGAAGTCATAAGCAATCGACGCCCCTAAACCGCGAATGTCATTGCTCGGACGAAACGAAGTCAGAATGGAAGGCACCAGGAATTTTTCCCCGGGAGCAGCCTTTTGAATTTGCAGAGGTAGCACTGTTAACGCGGACCCAATTACCTTCTGTTCACCAGGAAACTCAATTCCCAGATCTAACGGATCGCTCCACACAAATATTGACGGAACCTGAGGATATTTCAGGACTTCAGCATTCTCTCGCTTCAAAAGCGCGTTTATAAAGTTGATGCGGTTGCCCGTTTCTTCATCGACAATCGAAGTCGTCGTATCAAACTGTGAATCTGCCAATTCCTCGGAACCAACAATGAGACGGCCATCGATAAACTGAACGGCAACACGTTCCCCTGACGGATTCACCAGCAGGCCGTGTTCCAGATTGGTTAATGGCCCCAACTGGTAGTTACCCTGCAAGCCGGATTCAGTAAACGAAGCTGCTGCAAAAACTGCCTCGTTAGATGTAACGGTTTTTTCAAATGGAAAATCCCGTACAGTCCCACCGGGAATTTGTAGTCCTTCCCAATGCCATGACTCTAAGTCATCCCAAACCATACGGATATTCTGGCCGGTCAATTCTTCGAAGTTAGGCCAAAAAATCGTACCATTGGAAACCTGAATGACGTCATCAACCGTCTCTTCGCTGTACACTGCTCCGAATCCACGTACCGCCAACTCCCTTGAATTATTCTCGACATTGACAAACTGAATAGAGGCTAGCAGATTCTCGAGCGTATTCCGCTTGGTTGTCCCTACGACATACAGATAAGCACAGACAATCACGACCAATACAGGTCCACCTATCAACATCAATTCCAGACGCCCGTGACGATGAAGTTTGTAGCCGAATCCACAAAGCAATATAAAGAATATTCCGAATACAATCGCGATATGTTCGCGAGTGACAATTTCGAATCCGACTTTAGCTCGCAAATAGTCGCTCATCTCAGAAACCCGGCTTGTCCCCTGATGGACTTCCATGGCGAGTCGCATGGCCTGAGCTTTCTCTGATTCATCCTGAGGATCCGGAGTCATTTCAGCTAACTCCAATTCGGTAACAGAAACATCTGTCATAGCTTTTTCTGTCTGTTGGAAGAAGCGAATTCCCAGTTCCTGTAATGGAATCAAAGGTAGCAGTTCATACGACGTCGAAAACGGTTTGGGATGTGTTAAGCCGCGTGATTCCAGCGTGGTGAACAGTATTTCTCCATTACCGAACTTCTTCCAAAAAGCAGCGGGCAATCCATTGAGTTCATAGTAGACTTCCACACCTTCGGCATAAACAAGTGCATTACGAACAGGTTTGTCATAGTCAAAGGAAACCGGAGGCTCCGTGTTATGCACTGCCGTGAGTTCAATCGTCGTAAGTTCTTCCGTACCTAAATCCGTAAGTTGAATGGAATCCCCAAACAATCGCTGTGCAAATTCCACTCCGGTCGAATCCAGCATTACCCACAGGCGTCCACCATTGGCAACCCAGTTGCGGATTGTTGCCATCATTGCAACATCATGCATGACGCGAGGGTCTGCGACCACTAACTGATCGAGGCTATCAAGAGCGATTGGGGAAGCAGGAGTACCAACACCCTGAGGAACGAATACCGAGATTCCTGTATTTTGATCCTTCTTGACGGCTTTGATCATCCGCAATTTGATACTATCCACGTTCTCAACATCAACACCTTCGTTGGTGAGACGTAATTGCAATTTGAGTAATTCGGAAGCATCGGGACCCATATAACCCAGAGCTGGCTTATTAAAGTCGGTATTGATTTGAGCTTTATCGAGCGGCGTTTTCAAAGGGCTAAGGACTGCTATCTCCTGCCCGTTTTCCATACGCGTAATCCTGGAATTAAGGATTAACACACCGTACTTAAATCGCTCCTGATTGGGTTTGTGATCCGGGATCCTAATCGGGTAAGACACGACACGTAACGTCATTGGAGGGATCGTGAAATTTCGAGTGAACTGGATGGCGTTCTTCGTCGGATCTTCTGTTTCCCAGTTTGCTCGAATCGTCATGTCATGTGACTTCGCTGTCGGATTCCACACTTCACAGGAGATGATTCCCCAGCGGCGAGGCACATAGGCCGAAAATCCAGACTGCACGGCAATACGCTGAACAACAGGTTCATTGAGATTCTGCTTTTGAGGTCCCGGATCCTGCATTTCTCCGGAAACCGCGGTATTCGTCGAGTCGGCTGCTGTGCCGGAATCCTGAGCAGGTTGACCAAGCAAAGGTAAACTCACACCCAGCATCATTGCCACGACAGTCATCAGCCTTACGGCCGGTCGAAAGATTAAACCAAGTGAATGAAATGCCATATACAATTCCGCCTTTGACGTCGTGTGCTTCTCTGTGGCAATATAGAAAAGGACGTGTTGCTAATTTGAAAACCTATTCAGTAATGACTACGTTTGGAAGATTATCCCGTAATGCCTGCTTTCCAGTCTCTCCCAAACTACTGCAAAATTCCACATTGAGATCTTCCAAAGCCTTGAGCGTAAATAGTTGATTGACTCCGTCATCCGTTATCTGAGTTGATCGCAGTACCAATGCTTTGAGTCCTGTCAGTTTTCCAACATGTTCTAAACCCGCATCTGAAACGCCGGTTTGGTCAAGGTTCAGTTTTGTCAGGCCGGCTAACTGAGTAAGATCTGCCAAACCTGCATCGGTGATCTGAGTGGCCCACAAATTAAGGTCAGTTAAAGATGACAATTCCTTGAGACTTGCCAATCCAGCATCTCCAACCTGAGATTCACTTAGGTCGAGTCGAGAGAGTGAAGTCATACCAGCCAGAGCAGCCATGCCTTCTGAACCGACCAAGGTGCCTCGCACTTTGAGATATTTCATCTTCTTTAGATCGGCAAGATACTGCATCCCCTCACTGGTAATCGCGGTTTGATACATTTCCAGATTTTGCAGATTCTTCAGTTGCCCGATACTCTTGAGACCTTCGTCACCGACTCGAGTGTCATCCAATCCCAAATGCACCAGATTGGAAAGCCCGGTAATATGAGCCATTCCGGCGTCGGTGATTTGTGATCCCCAAACTCGCAGGAACTTAAGCGATTTAATACCTGCAACATGCTCCAATCCTACATCCGAGATATTGATACACTCTTTGAGATCCAGAAGTACGATGTCTGTGCGGTCTTTTAATAGAGCCAGACCTTCGTCAGAGATTTTACAACGCACTAGCTTGAATCGCTTGAGATTTTCTATCGCCAACAAGGTCTTCAATCCTGCATCGGTTACATCGGTTCGTTGCAGATTGATTTCCTGAACACTGGGAACATCCAACAATGCTTCCATTCCGGCATCCGACACTCGCGTCTCTCCCAAATCGAGCGTTTTCAATGAATTCAGTTCTTTTAGGTGAACCAAATCTTCATCACTTACATCAGCGCCATTCAGGACGAGTTTCTCGGTATTCGGTACACCTTTGAGAACGGTGAGGTCCACTTTTTCTCCAAAGGCTCCGCCAAAATCGACGGTGGTCACAAAACCTTCATCGTCGGTATAAACTTCACCATACATATCTTCAATTTTGGTGATCGCTTCTTTGTCATCTTCCTGCTTTGGCTCGACAACTGGCTCTTCAATTCCAGGATCTTCCTGGGGCACAACGACTTCAGCAATCGGGTCAGTCTCGGCACTGTTTTGCTCATCTGACGAACAGCCTGAGGACAGGATTGCAGCCAAACCAATACAAAACAGGGTTGCAAATCGAGTTAGATGCATTGAGAGTTTATTCCTTGAAACAGAAATCTGCACGGAGTGTCTACTTTGTAATGAGTTCGTATCCTACGAACAGTCCCTAGAGCCACGACAAACAGTGCCAATAGCTTCACTATGTAGATAAGTTTCCAATAGTTCAGATTAATCCAGAACCCATAGTTTCACAATGACAAGATGAGATGCCGGAGGTATATATAAGGAAACAACCAGAACTCAAACTCGGAACAAAAGAGTACGAACGTAAGTGGATTTAGGCATCATTTTAGCCGGAATTGCGACAATGTTACTTGGCGTAGCATTTGGCAAAATCAAAACGACGACGCTGTTAGCTCCCTGGTGCTGGCTTTTAGCAACGATTTGGAGCATCGCTATATCACACGCAATGATGCCAGCTTCGGATGCTGCTGGTGATCAGCATTGGATTGATGCCCTTCAGTTTAGTGCTCATGCCATGGTCTTTTGCCCGTTTATGTCTTTGTTAGGAGCTCGTCGACCTCAGAACAAAATGTGGGAGTTCATCGTTTTCTCACTATGGCTTGTTCTGATCCTACCAGCTCTGGAAACTGTATTGCTGAATCCGGGTCAACTCGCAGATACTCAGGGACTGCGAGCATGGTTTATGCTTATTCTGATTGCCGTCTCCGCTTTGAACGTAATCCTCAGCCGATTCTGGATCAGTGGTATTTTCATCGGTGTTTCTCAATATCTATTGGTCAATCCGAATCTCCCTCACTGGGCTCGGTTGGATTATTCCCACACAGTGGAATTAGGACTGGGTTTTGCAATTGCCTCGTTCCTCATCGTATTCATTCTGCCCAAACCTGATCGAGCTCATTTGCGTGAGGAGGATCGAGTTTGGCTGGATTATCGCGACATGTTTGGTGGCATGTGGGCATTGAGGATCAAAGAGCGTATTAACTCATCGGCAACGATGTACCGCTGGGATCTGCGGCTGACCTGGGACGGTTTCGTCACAGCTGATGGTTCCGCATTACCTGACGAGCTTCCAGAAAAAACTCAGAAAGTACTGCACAATCATTTCTATAGTTTGATGAGAAAATTCGTACCTCGCGTCTGGATCGACAAACGACTGGGCAGAGAGACGGCTCGGCAGTTAGACAATTAGGCTGTTGGGCAATTAGGCAGTTAGGCAGCTGGGGTTCGATCGTAATCGGTTTAAAGAAACAAAAGCTTCGTCGAGTCTTCGGCCGACTTCGCAAGCTTACTTCAACATCTT
>CETM01203104.1_pt1 | contig 17203 bp, 21 predicted proteins | sample 361451 | NCBI WGS metagenome assembly CETM01 (sample SAMEA2622690, study PRJEB7988) | marine metagenome | isolation source: saline water (ENVO:00002010), including
TTTGTTCTTAAGAAGATGAACCAAGCAATGGCAATTGGATCATTCCAACAGACAGATAAAGGATTAGAAGTTACAGATCCAGAAGGATTTGTTGCTGTTGATAAATCAGGTAATGCTGTTAAACTTGTAGATAGATTAGGATTCTCAAGAAGAAACTTGACTGCTGTCAGCAAATTCCAAAAAACTAATTAAAGTTTTATTAATCTGTTCCTGTAATTTTTCTTTATTAAAAAATGTATCGTAATTGTGTTGTCTAAGTGCAATGGTTTGCAAATACAAATCTTGCCAATCTTTAGAAAGTAGATCTTTACAAAGTTTACAAATTGCATCTACTCTCTTATTGCCATCTTGTTCTAAATCATAACTCTCATCAAAATAATAACCAAAAGTTTTAAAACCCATTTCTCTTAACTTTTGCAAATACAGATAGTTTCCATGCACTACAAATATTTGTTGAGCAATTATAGGTTTCCATATTTTTTCTGTCATAAAAACATCAGTGTTATTATCGTTTGTTTCAGATATTAAATTATACTTTGTATCATTATAAGGCTTCTCAAACATATCTTGGTCTTTACCCATTTTAGGATAGTCTTGTGCCCATGGCAACTCGTATTCAGCAGGTAACTTTATTTCTTTATCCCAAAATGTATGCAAACTGTTTGACATTATATCTTGTACTTTTTCGTATAAAGCAAATCTATGTGGCCTAGATTGTTTATTCAAATATAAAAAATCATATTTTTTGTTTTTATGATTAAAGTTGTAATTGTTATTCAGATGTTTTCTATACATATAAAACCAAAACCAACTTACATCACCTGTCCATAGTATATGTTCTATATCTATTTCTGGATATGATGGAGTTTTTTCTAAGTTGTCTATGCTTTCCCATGGGTTCGCTTTAATAAAAACAAAGCCTTGACTGTGTAATAAATCACAACGTCTTTGCAATTCCTCATGGAATTCCTTATTATCTTTAATTCTTATATTTGCTATTCTAGTATCAATTATAGCAAATCTTCTATCATATGAGTCTATATTAAAATTATGTAAAGTATAGTATTCTCCAGTACATTCAAAAGACTGACCTTTTAAAGTGTGCATATCTATAAATTCTTCAAAATCCTGATGATAACCAGTTTTCATTACATCGGTTAATATAAAATTACGTTGCATAGGTTCTATAAATATGTGTATGTTAACACCCTTTTTACAGTATGTATCTGAAGCAAGAGTTGTAAGACGACAAAGCGACCTACAAAGATATACGTTTCAGGAAATTACCGAACGTATATACTTGTCATTTTTAACACTAACTTTGTTAAGAAACTTTAGTCAGACAGCAGGATTTGTTAAATCTTATGCAAATCAAACACTGGCATATGGATCATTTGATAGAGTGCGATCAACTTCTAATGATTTACATAACATGATGGCAGTAGTGGTAGGAGACCCAGCGATTACCAATAAGTTAGCAAATAAAAATCAAGCAATGGCATTGAGACAAAGAAGATCTGTACCTGAACTTGCCATGAGAAGATACCTAAGAGATTTTAAAAACAGTTATTCATTCCTAACCAAACTAGAACGAGCATTAGGAATTAGTAATATGGATTACAGTAACTTGAGAAGAGCAATAAGTGACTACGCAAAACTAGATTCAAAAAGAAAACAAGTAACAACAACAAGATTGTTACAGGCATTAAAAGCAAAACTGCCTGGAACAGACTTACAAAGAAAAGCACAAGAGTTTGCTGACAAACAAAAATTAGAACTAGACGACGTAATTGATGCAGAGAGAACTCAACCAGGTGTTAAATTAACTCCAGATGAGATGTCTGCATATAGAATATTAGTTGGAGCATCTAATGTAAGACGTGCCAAAATAGCCGCAGATATGATTAAACAAGGCAAGGCAGTTCCAGCACCTATCATGTCTGCTTATGCACCTATTGTAAAAATGATAGACGACATAGCAACAGGTGGATATACTTTTGTAAAACTACTTCAATCGATACATGACAGAGCAAGAAAAAAGTAAATGTTATAGATGTTCGTGCAGACCGCACTGCGATGGCAGTTGCAAGAACTGTGAAAACTGTGATACTTGCGATTGTCCAAAATGTTTGCAGAGATTTCACGTAGACGGGTAGAATAAATATTGGTGTATGGCAACACCAAATAATTTTAAAGTAACTGACGCTATCGGTAGCACTGACAACTTTGCAGGTGCTGAAGTAAAGTTCTTTCATATAACTTTAATTCAATCTGACAGTTCAGTGTTAGATATTAGAACAGAATTAGATTATGATGAAACAATGCATAATTTAATTAGAACAATTTTGCAAAGAGGTACAATATTATATCAACGTATTGACAATGCCGCATCAGGCAGAGTAGACATCACAATGGAAAGACCTGGCTGGACAGCGGCCACACTGCAAACAGCAATAAGAGACATGGGTGATAGTGTTGGAGTTAATAATAAGTCAGTTTCGCTGTCTGTAGTGGCAGAAACCGAACTAAAATTGGATAATTCGTAATATTATCGCTTAATTTACCAATCTTTACCATAAATAGATACAAATGTCTCCGGAGCGGAGACATAGTCATTAAAATCAGAGAAATAGGAGGATTAAAAATGGCATACGACAACACACTACCAGCGGGCGGTCCAGGAAACTTTAAAACACCAAACCTTGCACATGAAGGCGAAGGATGTAGAGTTGACTTCATCACCGTTGACTATATCAGTGACGTGTCAGGAGAGGTAACACACTCTTTGGCATCGGCGAACACTGCGGCTCTTAAATTATCTATTGAAGCAATCCAGAACCAAGGAGTTAATATCCTAGGTATGGGTGCATTAGGTAACTCAGACACAGAGCAAACTTACATGGTTAGAGCAGACGCTTTAGACACTATAAGTTCAACAACAACAGTAGCGGCAATCCAAGCGGCAGTAAGAGCATTGGACGCCCTAACACCTGACAAAGTAACAGCAACAATATCATCTGCAACAGCGGCTGATAGAGATATGTCTGATACACAGGTAGCATAATAGTATAAACTAGAGGAGAAATAGAATGGCTTATACAGGATCAAGTGTTGCAGGTGGAGAAGGTAATACAACTTTTCATGCAACATCAAAATATGACGGCATGGGTAAAGAATTAGAATTCTTTACAATCGACTACGTCGATGCCATGAACGCTCAAACGGCAAAAGGTGCTGACCAAAATACAGGTGAAAACTGTGTTAGAATATACGGTAACATTGTAGCGGCAGGCCCTTTAGCAGACAGTAACACGCAAAAAACTTATATGACTGAAGGAACTGACAACTTTGTTGGTTCTCAAGCAACTACAGGTACAGGTGCGTTTACTTTAACAGAAACAACAAGCGGTGGATCATTAGCAACTTTGCAAACGGCTCTTAGAGCAGTTTCAGGTCAAAATGGTTCTACTACTGCAACTCACACGCAATTAGCGGTTCTAACTGCGGCAGTTGTAGCATAAGGATAAGGAGAAATAAATTATGCCAGCAACAAGTAATGCAACAGCAAATATGTCTAGAAGACAATCTTTCAATGGTAAAGGTTTAACTTTCATTGAAATGATCTTTGACGACGAAGTAGCAACAACGGCAACAACTCCGGACACTAAAGACAGTGCTTTTGAAATTTGCAGTGAAATCATCCAAGAAAAAGGAACTTTACTAGCAAAATCTTATTCATTAGGAAACAAATGTACTGAGAAAGATGCGGCGGCGGCAGGTTCAATGACTGAAGACGAACTTATTGACGTTTACACTTTCATAGTTGAAGGAACGCCAGGTCAATACAACACAGCAGACTCGGCTGGAGACATTAACATGGATCCAGGTCAAGCAGACTCAAGTGACCCAGGTGTTATTGCAGATGCAGAAGCGGATTTAGAAACAGAAATTCTAGCAAGACTTTCTGAGAACGATTCAGCGGCATCAGTACACGTTGACGTAAGATACATACCAGCAGATGGAGTTACATCAGCAGGTGAAGAAATCGTTTACGGTGTAAACAGTGCTAGAGTTAACGGTTAATAGTTAATTCATAGAAACTAAATTACCAAAAGGGCGGATCTTTTATTAGGTTCGCCCTTTTTCTTTTGAGTAAATATCCAAAAGGAGAATTCAATGGAAGAGAAAAAAATTGAAAAATTCGCAGTAGAGATCTGTGTTGGAGATAAGATAGAGATAGGACGTTTTCATCTTGCCAATCAAACAATTAAAGCAATAACTTTAGACAAATGGGGACACCCTATTATTGAAACAAGTGGTGGCAGAAAAACAGGTATCTTTGCAAAGAGATTAAAAAAACTTATACCAGAAGACGTTAAGAGAAACGTTGACGAAAAAGAATATAAGGAAGAGTAATGCCCACACCAATAGAAAATACGTTAGCAATTATCTATTCTCCAGAAAATAAAATGAGGGAGAAAGATCCTTACATATATGATATACCAGAATCAAATTTGTGTTGGTTACATAATTGTGGATCAGCGGCAAAGTCCACACTACAATGGCTTAAAAGAGACTATGGCGGATTAAGAAAAATGGATGAAACTGAATTAAAAGCAAACGAAAAACCTGCTTTTGTTTTATTACATGAACCAGAATATAGATGGTGGACAGGTGTTATTGAATGGGGAACTTGCTTTGATGACTACGCATGGTTTAAAAATGATAGAATTATGGAATGGTGGCCACACTTTGATAGATTCACACTAGCACCGTGGGAACTTATTGAACAGGTTAAAGTAGATCATTATATAAAAGTTGGTCCAGATCTAAATGAAAGAATGCAAGATTTTGCCAGAGAACATAATCTAAAAATGTATGGAGAGTTTCCATATGTTAAACCTAGATGGAGAAATGTAAATTATATTAATAGAATGGCAAAAGCATTGAAGCCTGCATTAGAAAACTTAATGAGAAGAAGACCAGAATTAAGAAAAAAGTTAGATGAGTATTTAGAAAAAGATTACCAATATTACAATAAGGCAAAATAATAATGTATGAATTTAGAGTCCACACTCTTGTGGACATAACTGAGAATGGTGTTTTATCCAAACCGTTTCCTTTTAAAACACCTAGTGGAGAAGTAGTGCATGATAAACAAACACTTGCCATAGCAAGAAACCAAAATAATAATTTTAACACAATGCTACAACTCCTTCAGATAAGAGGTAACATCACTTGGGAAGTTCCACCAATGAGGACAAACGAAGTGCTAGGCAATACAGCATTTGGAACAGCATACGAAGGTAAACAAACCAGTTGGCACTTTATATTTTTTGCTGAACAAAACGAAGTATATGGTGATGTACAAAATCCTACAGGACAATTAGTAGATGACTTCCATTTAGTACCTATAATTAATTTTTGCAAAGAAACTGCTACATTTCCTACAAACACTTTCATTACACAAGATAGACGTCTAATAAACACGTACTTTTCATACGCAGGAGAAACAAATAAATAACAATGATTAAGGCAAACACACAGGCAGTAAAGGCTCATATAGGCAATGACACAGGCACAATTACAGGCTATAATTACGGAGGTACAACTCCTAAAAAGTGAGATAAGAAACTATATGAGTACAACTGAATTAGAAAAAACAAACTTAGAAGCACACGTAGATTTGTGTTCAGAGAGATATAAAGGTCTACACGATAGACTTTCAGCAATCGAAGTACGACTAGGTAAAATGAATGAAGAAATGACAGCAGGTCATAAGTCTCAAACAAAAACTATTATAGCAACAGCAGGTACAGTAGTTGCAGGTTTACTATCAACGGTAGTAGTAATCCTAATGAAAATGCCGGGTTAATATTTTTCACAATAAATGTTTATACAAATAGCACCGCGGGTACGTGTCTTTGTGTCTAGTAAACAGGTAGAGTTTATAGAGGCACACAGAGAAGGTACATTTCGCGACAAAGATTTGACACCAGAAGAAGTTGAAACAATAAAAGTACTTGCCGACAAGGCAATATTTGTTCGTAAAAAACTTGACAACGGTATGCAATATGCTTTAAATAGAAGTATAAGGTTTGTGAAGAATGCCACTAAAAAATAAACAGGAACTGGTAAGACAGATTGAGGCCTATGGCTTAAAGCATAAGTTGGCCGAACTTGCACGTAAAGAAGAAGCAAAACGACCATTCCGTCATTTACCAAAACAATTTTCAAAAGGTATCTTAATTGGTAATATTGCTATTGTTCCTAAAAAGCACACAGGTACAAGATATGTGTATGTGATTGCAGATATGATAGAAGCAAAAGTTTTATACGAAGATATAAACTTAAAACAAACAGCAATTCTTGTAGCACATCATCTAGCAGATAACAAAGTACCACCTAATCATATATTAGACCATGACACGCATTTTGCATCTAAACTGTTTGAAATACAACTTGCAAAAACAAGGGTAAAACAAGCAAGAAAAGAACGAGACGAATCACAAGCAGAGATATATCTACAGCGATTAGACGATGCTAACCACTATGCAGACGAATATAAGGCTAAAATACAAGAGATTTTCACACAGACGTTTGGAGGATAAGTAATAAATAACGTTATGCAAAGCACAGAACTAACAAAACCTATAACAACTGAATCTTTACTAAAAGAGTTTGAAACTAGATTTAATCAAACTATGGAATTAAGCAAGTTTACAAAGGAAGAACTGGAAGACTATGCAAACAAAATTAGAACTAAAATCCACGACATAACACAAAACACACATTTTGGCAGAGAACTAAAAGATGACAGTTATCAAAAAAGTCAAATGATGTTAGACGTGGTTAATCAAGCAATTAAAGAATACAGCGACAAAGAAAAAATGGCGGCAACATCGGCTATTAGTGCTAAAGACAAATTAGATAAAGGAATGGCCCTGAATCCAGTTGAAAAGAAAGTAGTTAGCAAACTAATGACAAAAGAAGGTGTTGAAGAACAATCAGAATTAATATTAGCGGCCAAGGACATGATGGATAAAGTTACAGGGTACTTGGAAGATCTAGCAACAATGAAGACAGAAGGTATGCTAGAACTAGCAGACAGAATCAGAGACGAAATGGGAGCAGACAAGGCAGATGCTTTCATGCAAAAAATCCAACCAGCGATTGAACAGGCGGAGGCAACACTCACAACAACTCGACAAGAGTTAGATAACGGTGTAAGAATATTGACCGGAGAGGAAATGGCTTCAGAACCTATGGGCGCCGATGACACGATGAATATGGATACAGATCTAGACTCACTTGACTCAGAAACAGATGCAGAGACAGATGAGTTTGGAGCCTCTGATGCCGAAGCAGGTGGCACAGAACCTGAAGGCAGAGAGCAAAGAGAATCCAAAGAAGTATTTGAACAATCAAATAGAATCTATGGCAAACTAGCGGGGAAGTAAATCCCGTGAGATTTTTTGAATTTAAACCTAATAAAGATTTAGAATCAGCATTGGTTAACACCTTAATGAATATGAAAGGTGATGCTGACGAAAAAGATCAATCAAGTGAAATAAGTTTTGATGCTGTAAAAAGCATAATGTCTAACACAGGATATCCTGCGTTCAATTACGATCTGTTTAAACAAATGTATGACAACGGTGAAACATTAAAAAATGTTGTAGCAGATTTCGATCAAGAAAAAATAGTAATCAAAACAGACAAAGAATCAGAAGCAGATCCAGAAATGGATTTTGATAACCAAGGTTCTACAGATAAAGTTAAGCAGATGGCCAAGTCTGCAATGAAACGTAGACAGTAATCAATAATTACTAATATGCCTAGCAACTATATAACGGTTGATACCATCAACCATATCAATGCCGAACTATCTAATTACTGCAACGCGGCTTGTCCAATGTGTGCAAGGTTTGATGCAGAACAAAATTTGGTAAAAGAAATTACCAATAACAAGCATACTACACTAGATGATATCAAAAATAAAATTGGTAATAGAGTTATAAAAAATCTTATAACTTTTAGGTCTTGTGGCAACGTTGGTGATGGCACTATGAATCCAGAATGTGAACAGATATATGATTATGTAAAATCTGTTAATCCTACAACCAATTTATCTATTAATACAAACGGTGGGGCAAGGAACACAGACTTCTATAAGGAACTGGCCAAAATTGGAGTAAAGGTAATTTTTTCAATTGACGGATTAGAGGACACTAATCATCTGTATAGAAGAAATGTTAAATGGAACAAACTAATTGAAAATGTTAGTAGTTTCATCAGTATGGGTGGCAAAGCATATTGGGACTTTCTAGTATTCAAACATAATCAACATCAAATTGAAACTGCTGAAAAGTTAAGCAAACAATTAGGTTTTACATTGTTTAATAAAAAGACCACAACCAGATGGAACGACTTTGACAAGGATGGCAACTGGTTACAGAGAGATAAAATAGAAATAGATGATTACACATTAGAAAAACCACTAGAGAAAACTATTAAACACGTAACTAGGCAAAGAGTCGTTAAGAGTTTTCCTATAAAAGATATTGATAACAAAAGAGATGTCAAAGTACAAAAGGTAACCACTAATAAAATTCGTTGTCATTCATTTGCAAACAATAATATAGAAATATTTTTACACGCAAATGGTAATGTAAGTCCTTGCTGTTGGTTGGGAGATTTAAAAATACACGAATCAAAAAACATTATCAAAGACTATGCAAGTGTTAATATACGTCATACACCATTACAACAAATACTAGACGGATATTATTTCAACGAGATATGGAAGGGCGTACAAGGACAAGTTCAAAATTATAAATTAACTACTTGTCAAAATGTATGTAGATACAATGGGTAAAAGTTATTGTGCTAAACTGTGGAATCATCAGTACATTCACATGAGCGGAAGTTTTAGATTGTGTTGTGCTACAATGGATAACATAGAAGATGGTAATGGCAATCGTCTACATATCAACAATAATTCTCTTGAAAATACTTGGAACTCTAATCAAATAAAAGATATTAGATTAAAAATGATTAAGGGTGAAGATATTTCTTCTTGTTCTAAATGTGTTGAACAAGAATCTAGAGGTTATAAGTCTATGCGTGAATCACAAGACATGGAGAAAAATTTTGCCTTAACCAAAGAAGATGGTGCAGTAGATGTTATGCCCACAACAATGGAATTACACTTTGGTAATCTTTGTAATTTAAAATGCAAAATGTGTGGACAACAATATTCAAATCAAATAGGAAAAGAACTGCTTGAAATAGGAAAAGATGATAATGATTTTCTAAATTGGATTTACAAAGAAAGTGGTAATGTTAATATATGGACTAACAATTTATCTGTAGAATATAAATGGTTTCAAAATAAAAAAATTAAAAGTAAATTGTTTGAATACATTTCTCAACATATTAATAGTTTAACAGTTATAGGAGGAGAACCTACTGTGATTCCAGAATTCTGGGAACTGTTTGAATACTTAGAACAAAAGGATACTTTAAAAAACTTATCTATTACCCTTACAACAAACCTTACTAATGTAAACCCTAAACTAACAAACTGGCTACCCAAACTAAAAAGTTGGAAGGTGTGGGCGAGTGTTGATGGTATTGATAAACGAACAGAGTACATAAGATATCCTAGTAACTTTAAAAAAGTTTGTGAGAATCTAGAGTTTTACAAAAACCTATTAGGAACAAACGGTAACATTACATTAAGTCCAGCAATACAATTATTAAACATAGATCAGTTAGATGAAATTCTAATATGGTGGCTTAAATTTTGTGATGGAAAACTTGGAAAACAATTAGATGTTTCTTGGATGGCTCAAGTTTGGTATCCTACAATATGCAATTATGATATAGCACCAAAATCTTATAAGATAAAAGTTGCTAATAAATTAAAACAATCATTAACTTTGTTTAACCAGTATGATCAAATAAAGACCTTTTATAAAAACCAAATTGATAACTTATCTCAAGATGTTTGTAACTTCACAGATAGAAAACACTTTCAAAAAGCATTTATTAGATATAACGATACGCAAGATAAACACAGAAATAATACTACTTGGAGAGAGTTATTGCCTGAACTAGAATTAGCATTGACAGATAGTATATCATAAACTATAATATATAAATGAAAATTACCGAAGATGTGTTAAAAAGTAAAGGCATTGCCTACATACAGAGATATCCTTACGAGGAACTAGAAAAAGTTACCAAAAATCGAAAAAGGCATTATGAAACCCCAGATGGTAGACAAGTGCCCAGTGTAACCACAGTGCTATCTGCTACAAAAGATATGACACATTTAAACGCCTGGAAGAAAAGAATAGGCGAACAAAAAGCACAACAAATTGCAACTGAGTCTGCAAACATAGGAACAGTTATGCACGGCTCATTAGAAAAACACGTAAAAGGTATTGAAAGAAAACCTGGTTCTAATCTTATACATCAAAAAGCACACGCAATGGCTAATGTTATTATTGATAACGGATTAAAAGATGTAAGTGAAGTATGGGGTTCTGAAGTTTCATTACACTATCCTGAACTGTATGCAGGTACAACAGATTTAGTTGGTGTGTACAAAGGTGCTCCAGCAATAATGGATTTTAAACAAGCACGTAAATTAAAAAAGAAAGAGTGGATTGAAGACTATTATCTTCAATTAGTTGCATATTCTGAAGCACATAATAAACTTTATGACACGCAAATAAGTGCAGGTAGGATTTTTATATGCACACAAAATAACGAATTTCAAACGTTTGAAATAGACAATTACGACCATTGGGTTGGACAATGGTATGCTAAATTAGAACAATACTACAAGTCTATCCTTTAATAAATAACTGTATTATGCCGATAGTACAGATATCAAGAATACAACACAGACGTGGAAAAAAGACTGATTTGCCACAATTAGCCGCTGGAGAATTAGGCTGGGTAGTTGACGATCAAAGACTTTATATTGGAAACGGTACTGTGGCAGACGGTGCTCCAGCAGTAGGCAACACAGAAATAATGACTTCTGGCTCAGCAGGTTTTACAACATCACTATCATACACATACAAAGGATACTTGGGAGATTCAACACCAGTAGGAACAGGTGCATCAGGCGATGTTTCAAGAACTTTACAAGCAACATTAGATGATTATGTTTCAGTAAAAGCCTTTGGTGCAGTAGGTGATGATTCAACAGCAGATGCAACTGCAATACAAAGAGCATTAGACGAATTATATTCAGACACAGATCAAGATGATACAAGAGCAAGAAGAATATTATTTTTTCCTGCAGGCATATACAGAATTAGTACAGCATTAACTATACCACCTTACGCACATTTAGTAGGTGAAGGTCCAGACAAAACAATTATAAGAAACTCAGGTAACAATGCAGTTATAGTTACTGAAGATGATGACGGACAAACTTATGGTAGCATTGGTGGAAGTAGTGCAACAACTCCAACACAAATTCAAATAGAAAACATGACTTTTAGAAACACAGTTGCATATGGTGGAGCATCAATTGATAATGCAACTCATGTGTATTTTAATAAGTGTAAGTTTCAAGGTTCATATGCATCAGGTGGTGCAGATGCATCAAATTCAAAAGGTATAACAGTTAGATCAACAACTGCTCTACCTTGTTCAAATATAGTTTTTGATCAATGTCAATTTACAAAATTTGCTAGACTGGTTGATCTATCATATGATGTAACAAATATGAGATTTTCTCATTGTGATTTTGCAACTTCTTATTACGGTGCAATGGTTGGTGAATCCATGGACGGATCAACAAACGGATTAACTAAAGGTCCTAGAGGTGTACACTTTGCAGGATCAAGTTGGAGTGATATAGGACAACAAGCAATTTATGTTAAACCGGCATCAGGTGCTGACTCAGGAGTAGGTCCAAGAAATATTGTTTCATATGGTAACTGGTATGCAGAGACAGTTGGAAATAATTTTGAAGGTGTTCAATCAATAAATGAAGTTCCTGTAATACAATTTGACAATGACGAATGTACATCTATACTAGACTTTTTTGAAAGAACTTCACAAAGAGATACTAACTTTGGAGATTCAACAGATCCTTCAAACACACCACCAGAAGTACAAGGAATAGGATTACATACAAAAGCAGTTAAACAAATTACTTTATCAGACAACACATCGTCGGCCACCGATACAGGAATATACCTTCCTGGACTAAATGATAAGGGTGTAAAAATTACTTACAAAATAAACAGAGGTACAAATTATAGAACAGGAATATTAACTATAAGTGCCGCAGGTGAATATGCATCTTACAATGATGATTATGAAGAATCCAATGGTGATGCTGGTGTAACACTGACAGCAAAAACTTCAGATGGTGATTCAACTGCTGGTAACGACACTATAAGAGTACAATACACAACCACATCTTCGTCAAGCACAGACGCAACGATGGAATACCAAGTTCAAATCCTAGTATAAAATCACAAGTTGTGATAATTAATCCGTAGACAAAAACTTTTTTTTATCATATTATTAGCATATAATAAAAAAGTCAAACGATAACCGAGTTTGATGATTACGAACCATGATAAAAATTTTAAAATACGCACAAAAAACTTATAAACCGGAAAACAGATAAATATGGATACAATAAAAACTAAAATCAAAACGAGGCTAACGAAAACTCACATGACGACCACCAACTCTTCTAGAATCAAAGTACAAAAAAGAGATGGTAGGCTTGAACCGTTAGACATTAATAAAATTCATTTCGTAGTTGAAGAGGCTTGTGAAAACTTGCCTGGTGTTTCAGCATCACAGATTGAAATGAATGCCAACATACAATTTTATGATGGCATGACTACAAAAGATATTCAAAACGTTTTAGTACGTTCAGCAAATGATTTAATAACTTTAGAAAATCCTAACTATCAATACGCCGCGGCAAGACTTTTATCCTATGACGTAAGAAAAGAAGCACACGGACAATACGAATACATTCCATTATTAAAATTAGTTTTAAGAAATATTAGATTAGGTGTCTACGATAAAGGCATTGTAGAAAAATATACTAAAACAGATATTAAAAAACTAAACACATGGATACGAAGAGACAGAGATTTAAACTTTACATACTCAGGATTAAGACAAGTTGTTGACAAGTATCTTGTACAAGACAGAAGTTCAGGACAACTTTATGAAACACCGCAAGATATGTACATGATGATTGCGGCAACATTGTTTGCAGATTATCCTGCAAAGAATAGAATGAGTTATGTTAAAAAATATTATGATGCAATTTCATTACACAAAATTAATATTCCAACTCCGGTTATGGCAGGAGTAAGAACACCTATTAGACAATTTGCTTCTTGTGTTCTTGTTGACAGTGATGATACACTTCCTTCTATCTTTTCAAGTGATATGGCAATTGGATTATATGTTGCCAGAAGAGCAGGTATAGGAATTAATGCAGGACGTATTAGAGGAATTAATTCTAGAATAAGAGGTGGTGAAGTACAACACACAGGAGTGATTCCATTCCTTAAAAAGTTTGAATCAACTGTGAGATGTTGCACACAAAATGGAGTACGTGGTGGAAACGCAACTGTACACTTTCCAATATGGCATCCTGAAATAGAAGACATTCTAGTTTTAAAAAATAACAAAGGTACAGAAGACAACAGAGTAAGACGAATGGATTACTCAATACAAATTTCTAAATTGTTTTATGAAAGATTTATTAGCGACGAAGATATTAGTTTAATATCACCGCACCTTGCTCCAGGATTATATGATGCATTTGGTACAGAAGACTTTGATGACTTGTATGAAAAATATGAAGCAGACAAAAAGATTCCTAAAAAAACAGTAAAAGCACAAGATTTATTTTTTGAACTATTAAAAGAAAGAGCAGAAACTGGTCGTATCTATATAATGAATATTGATCACTGTAACTCACACTCGTCTTTTAAAGACAAAGTTTCAATGTCAAACTTATGTCAAGAAATTACATTACCTACTGTTCCAATACAACACATAGATGACGACCAAGGAGAAATTGCACTTTGTATTCTTTCCGCTGTTAATGTTGGATCATTAAAAGATGTAAGTGAACTAGAGAACTTATGTGATCTTAGTGTGAGAGCATTAGATCAAATTATTGATTATCAAGACTATCCAGTTAAAGCGGCAGAAGTTTCTACAAAAGCAAGAAGAAGTTTAGGTATTGGTTACATTGGACTTGCACATTATCTAGCAAAAAACGGTGTTAAGTATTCTGATCCAAAGGCTTGGGAACTAGTTGATAGACTATCTGAAGCATTCCAATATCATTTATTGAGAGCAAGTTGTGATCTTGCAGAAGAAAAAGGAAAATGCACAGGATTTGATAGAACAAAATATGCAGATGGTCAACTACCAATTGATCACTATAAAAAAGAAGTTGATAAAATTGTACCACACAAACAAAGAATGGCTTGGGAAAGTTTAAGAAAAGATATTGCCAAATATGGATTAAGACATTCAACACTATCAGCACAAATGCCAAGTGAAAGTTCTTCCGTAGTTAGTAACGAAACAAACGGAATTGAACCACCAAGAGCATTACTATCAATTAAGAAATCTAAAAAAGGTCCACTGAAACAAATTGCACCAGGTTATCCTAAACTTAAAAATGATTATACTTTGTTATGGGATATGCCTAGCAACGAAGGTTATATTAATGTTGTTGCAATGATGCAAAAATATTTTGATCAAGCAATATCGGGTAACTGGAGTTACAATCCATTACACTATGAAAACAACGAAGTACCGCTATCTGCAATGGCTCAAGATATGTTAACAGCATATAAACTTGGTTGGAAAACATCATACTATCAAAATACATATGACTTTAAAGGTGAAGAAGAGGAAGTACAACCAGCAGGATTAAGTGCAGTTGTTGAAGAAGACGAGGGAGAAGACGTTATACTAGAGCCAGAACAACCTGTTAATGGCACTGTAAACGGACACAGCAAGGTAAGTACTACCGCAGAAGAAGACGGTGAGTGTGAAGCCTGCACAATTTAACAAAATTATATTATGACAAAGACAGTTTTTAATCAGAAGGTCGTTGACTTCACAAAACAACCAATGTTTTTTGGAGAAGATGGAGGAGTACAAAGATACGACAATATGAGATATCCACAGTTTGATAAGTTAAATCAAACTATGTTAGGATACTTTTGGAGACCAGAAGAAGTATCACTACAAAAAGACAGAGGTGATTATCAAACATTTAGACCAGAACAAAAACATATATTCACATCAAACTTAAAATACCAAACACTGTTAGATTCTGTACAAGGCAGAGGACCAAGTCTTATGTTCTTACCTTATGTTTCTAATCCAGAACTTGAAGGTTGTATTGTTACTTGGGATTTTTTTGAAGCACTACACTCTAGAAGTTACACACACATTATTAAAAATGTTTATTCTAATCCAAGTGAAGTGTTTGATACAATATTAAATGATGAAGAAATATTAAAAAGAGCAAAATCAGTTACAGACAACTATAACAAATTTGGACAAATGGCTCAAGACTATGCAATAGGAAAGAAAGTTGATATGATTGAACTTAAAAAACAATTATATCTTGCAATGATGACTGTAAACTTGTTAGAAGGTTTACGTTTTTATGTTTCGTTTGCTAGTACTTTTGCATTTGGAGAACTTAAACTTATGGAAGGTTCTGCTAAAATACTTTCGTTAATTGCTAGAGATGAAGCAACACACTTAAACTTATCCACACACGTAATTAAAAATTGGTACAAAGGTGATGATACTGAAATGACCAAAGCAATTAAAGGCACAGACAAAATGGTAATTCAAATGTTTAAAGATTGTGTTGATGAAGAAAAAGCATGGGCAAAACACTTGTTCAAAGATGGATCTATCATAGGACTAAACGAAAGACTGTTAGGAACATATGTAGAATGGATAGCAAACAAAAGATTGAGAGCATTAGGCTTTGATCCATTGTATGACATTCCAGCAACACAAAATCCACTACCATGGACACAACATTGGCTATCATCTAAAGGTATGCAAGTAGCACCACAAGAAACAGAAGTAGAATCATACATTGTTGGTGGTATAAAACAAGACGTTAAAAAAGGTCAATTCTCTAAATTTAAGTTATAATAACAGCCGTTTTCTACTACTATAAATACTGTTATGCCAGCACGAGGAATATGTAGACACAGAGATATAGGAAGAACAGGTCACAAGTGTGACAGTAAGGCTCCGGTTATAGCCAGCCAGAGAAGAGTGTTTGCTAATGGTAAGCCAATTGCCAGAAGAGGCGATAGAGCAGGTCGACATACCATATTAAGAATGTGTGGCAAGAGGCCTTGTTGTAAACCTCACAGTGCAAAACTTAATAAAGGTTCTCGAACAGTTTTCATTTACGGAATAGGAGTTGGCAGAGTTCGTGATTCTTTTGATATGAAACATATGGTACAAGGATCACGTAATGTGTTTGCAGGATAAGTCATGACAGTTAATAAAGGTCTTAAATCAGTTGTTGAATCCAGTCCAAACTTTTCTAATCAGGCTTTAGAGAATGCAATTAATGAAATTAAAAATGTTGATAAGGACGATGGCTATTTGTGGATCAAATCTGCATTTGATATGGACACAGCAATACACGATAATACCGTATTAACTACAACACAAAAAAACGATGCACTAGAAACTTTATATAACGCACAGCCTCATCTACAAATTGGACGTTATCTTAACGATGTAATTAGACATACAGATACTATACTAGATGGTTCTATCATTCCGGGTGATTCTACAATCACAGGTACACCTGAAGACCAAGGACAAGGTACTTTCCTTGAATTATTACAATCAGTACAAACTATTCAAAATACAATACCAGATTTATACGGAGTACCTGCATCAGAAAAAAATAGAGATGTTAATGACCATTTTGGTAGTATTAATAATAAATTTTTAGAAACCGAAGACAGTTCAGCACCTGTGTTCACAAGATTAAAACAAACATTAGAACTAATAGACACAAATTCGAGAAGAATCAGTGCTCTAGCCACTGCCACAGCGGCGGTGAGATTTTCAAATAATGCGTTGGTCACTTTTTTGAATTCTCTAGTTGCAGACTCCACAG
>CETM01201295.1_pt1 | contig 17117 bp, 15 predicted proteins | sample 361451 | NCBI WGS metagenome assembly CETM01 (sample SAMEA2622690, study PRJEB7988) | marine metagenome | isolation source: saline water (ENVO:00002010), including
TCTATTGAGTCTGGATTATTTGAAAGGTCTTCAAAAAAAGAACATCTCATTGCAAGCTCGCCTATATCCACCTCACAATCAGGAAGATCCATTTTGCTTAATCTCTCCAGTAATGGATATGTTTCTAATTCACTTAATTCATTTTCCTCAATTTGCCTTACGAATCTATGCGCATGCATAATATCGATGGGAGATTTATTAACAAGAGATTGTCCGTAAATCATAATATGAATACCATGTCTATAAAGTCTTCCTACAATTGGAACCATTAATTCAGCTAAACCCTCTCTCCACTTCCAATCACCAAAGTAATCATCGATTTTTTCTCGAGAACGTAAATCAGGATTTTTAGTAAGATCAGTCATTATTTATTTTTCTTTATATTTATTGATATGGTATTGAGTATTACCAAACATAGAATCAATAGCTGTGAATCTCTTTAAGTAGTGACCAATAGACATTTCATTGCTGACGCCCATACCACCATGCAATTGCACCGCATGTTGCCCGACCAATCTTCCGGCCTTACCAACCTGAACTTTTAGTGCTGAAATGGTATTTCCAGTTTCAGGATCATCTGCGTCAAGTTGAAGAGTTGCCTTAATCAGCAAGGATTTAGTAAGCTCAGTTTCGATAAACATATCAACCATACGATGTTGTAAAACTTGGAAATTGCTAATAGGTTGAGCAAACTGTTCACGTTCTTTTGTATATTGAACTGTTTTCATGTATGAGGCAGTCATCGCGCCGACAGCCTCTGCACTTATACATAAAATAGACAAATTTACCATTTTGTTAAACAGTGATTCAGCCTCATCTCCTATGGACAAAATTGATTCTGAGTTCAGAACGACATTTTCAAAGGTTAATTCCCCACATGTTTGTCCATCCAATGTCTTAAAAATTTGGGTAGATAAACCCTCAACATCAGCTTCAACAAGAACCAAGACAGGAGATTTGTCATGAGTAGCAAGAACTATAAATTGATTCGCATTACCCCCATTCAATACTAACGATTTAGAACCGTTAAGACTGTAAACGTCTTCATCCTTAGATACTGTCGTATTACAATCTAAAAAATTATAGCCAATATTGGGTTCGGCATATGCAACTGATACTTGGTGCTGACCCGAAATAATTTTTTTAATAATAGAGCTCTTTTCCGGATGATTTGACCCCTCCAAAATAGTGCCACTCATAACCACAGAACTTAAATAAGGCTCCACAACCAAAGCTTTGCCAAATTCTTCAAACAATACAGTTAGTTCGATTGGTCCAAAATTAAAACCTCCATTGTCTTCTTTAAACGGAACAGCTAACCAACCCAGCTCTGCAAATTGCATCCAATTGTCCTCGCTATAACCAGAATCAGAGTCCAAAATTTTCTCTCTATCAATAAAATCATAATTAGTTTCACAAAATTTAAGCACTTGATCGCGAAGCATGTTCTGCTCATCAGAATAATTTAAATTCATGTTTATACTCCTAATATAGCTTTAGCGATGATATTCTTTTGAATCTCGTTACTTCCACCATATATAGAAGTTTTTCTATAGTTTAGATATTGAGCAACTGATGGGCTGGCATAGTCAGGACCAGCCGGTGTTCTATTTGATTCAAATCCATCAGGACCCTCATATGGCAGAATATATTGACCTGCTGCTTCAACAAAAAGTTCAGTTAATCTTTGTTGAATTTCAGTTCCGCGAATTTTTAAGATAGAAGATTCAGCACCGGGGTGACCTCCCTCAGCGATTGCGGCCAAGGTTCTTAATTCAGTAAATTCTAGAGCTTCAAGATCAATTTCTAATTCAGCAATTTTTCTTGATAAATCTGCATCATTATAATCAGAAGTAATATTTTTTAGTTTTTCAAGCTGGACCTTTACTACGGGCACACCTGCAATTCCAAACCTTTCATGAGCTAAAAGAAATTTAGCATAAGTCCAACCTTTACCCTCTTCACCTATTAATTGATCCGCTGGAACTTTAACATCGGTAAAGAAAACAGAATTAACTTCATGATCTCCATCAATTGTAATAATTGGTTTAACCTCAATGCCTGGTGAATTCATATCAATCAAAAGAAAAGAAATGCCTTCTTGCTTTTTTTGAGTGGTTTCAGTTCTAACTAGACAAAAAATCCAATCTGCATTTTGAGCAAGCGTTGTCCAGGTTTTAGATCCATTAACAACATAATGATCGCCCTCTAAAACTGCCTTTGTTTTTAATGATGCTAAATCAGAGCCAGAGCCTGGTTCAGAGTATCCTTGGCACCACCAAGTATTGAACTCAAGAATATCAGGCAAAAATCTATCTTTCTGTTCTTGGTTACCAAATGTGTATATAACTGGACCAACCATGCTTAATCCAAAAGGTAAAATTGTTGGGCATTGAGCTAATGCCAATTCGTTTAAAAATAAATAGATTTGCACAGGAGACCAGCCAGTTCCACCATACTCAACAGGCCAGTTATATCCCATCCAACCCTTGCTATGAATAAATTTATGAAAATCAATCATGTCTTGTTTTGAAAGAGCTGTACCCATTTTCTGTTTTTCCCTTACATGCGCAGGAAATTCTGATCCATTTAAACCAGCTCTTATTTCCTCTTGAAATTGAAGATCTTGTTCTGAAAAACTTATATCCATGTTAGTGTTCCTGTTTTTAAGATTATTTTTAGGCGCAAATTATACTGCACGATATGTTAGAAAAAAAGCATGAACCTATAGCATTTGAGTTGGCTGAATGTGTAAAAACACAGAATCATCAGATTCTGTACCTTTGTGAATCAGATAAAGAGGCTAGATTAATCAAAAATGAGCTAGAACTTTTTTTAGATAAGGGTTTGATTGAATATTACCCTGAGAGAGAAATATTACCTTACGACAGATTTTCTACTGCAGATTCAGTGATTCAAAAGAGAATCAAAGTATTAAATTCAGATAAAACAAACCTCAAAATCGTCATTACTAGCTGCATAAACTTATTTGAAAAATTACCATCAAAGAATTTTTTTGTTGCTAGGAAGAAATTTAAAATTGGTGACTCATTAACAATTAAAGAGTTAACAACAAGTTTAGAGGCGTTAAATTATGAACGAACTGACAAGGTTAGTTCAATTAATCAATACACTGTTAGAGGAGGTGTCGTTGATTTTTATTCTGGGTTTTGTTTTAACCCTATAAGAGTTGATTTCTTTGGGGATCAAATAGATGAAATAAGAGAATTTGATCCATCAACTCAAAATATGATAAAAAAATTATCCGAATTTCAGTTATTCACCGGTTCCGAGATTCAGCTAGACGAAGACTCAATAGGTAATTTTAAAAATGCATGGAGAAATTATTTCCAAAATCATGATGAAAGACATTGTGAAATTTTTCAAAGTTTAGTGTCTGGAAAATATCCTGAAGGGTATGAAATATACAACCCTCTTATTCAGATAGGTAATTCTAATTTAATTGATTATTTTTTTGGATTTAGCTTAATTAAATCTAACAAAGTTGATCAAATATTATCTTCTCATCAAATTTTTGTAGAAGAAAGATATCAAGAAGAATCAATAGACTCTTCTAGACCAATATTAAAACCAGAAGATTATATTTTTAACATTGAAGATCTAAAAGTATATATGGAATCAGCTGAATTGCTTAAACTTTCAACTGATAATTCATTGATTGACTTCTCTGAAAATAAAGACATTCAATTAAAAACTGCAATTGATAAACAAGGAAATGGGGAGATAAATACGCTCTTAATCACTTCATCTGAACAAACCAAATTAGATCAAATTAACAAACAATATAAAACAACTATTGTCACTCTTCCATTCACTCTTTGCAGTGGAGTATTTAGCTGTATTTCTCTTCCTGTACGATCATTTACAAGTAAAAATAGAAAGCTTATTCATTTAAATTTAGATGAAATGGTAGGCTCAGAAATTTTGAATTCAAAATTAAGTCTAACAAACCAAGATTCATTAATCGAAAAGTTCGAAAACCCATTTAATGACGAGGAATTTGTTATACATGTTGATTACGGCGTAGGAATTTATAAGGGTTTGAAGCTTTTAAAAACGAATTTAAGCGAAGAAGAATATATTCAAATCGAATACTTAGAAAAAGAAATTCTATATGTTCCAATAAGGCAAGCATATCTAGTTTCTAAATTTCAAACATCACAAACACATGGGGTGCGTCTTGACTCTTTATCATCTACAAAATGGAAAGTTAAAAAAGAAAAAGCAAAAATAAAAGCTCATGATCATGCTGCAGAGTTATTGGATATAGAGTCTAGACGCTCGATAGCGACCTCATGCCAATTAATTTGCGAGGATGAATCTTACAAAGAATTTGATAAAGATTTCCCTTATGTCTTAACAGCTGATCAAGTTAATTGCATAAAAGATGTCTTTAAGGATATGGCTCTAATCAGGCCAATGAATAGGGTTATATGTGGAGATGTTGGATTTGGAAAAACTGAGGTTGCAATGCGCGCTGCATTTGTAGCAGTTGATTCTAAGAAACAGGTAATGGTTCTTGCGCCTAGCACTGTCTTAGCAAAACAACATCTAGAAAGCTTCACTAGAAGGTTTCTAAACTTTCCAGTAAATATAAAGTTACTAACTCGACACACCTCACCAAAAAATAAGACAAAGATATATGATGATTTTGAGCATGGGAAGATCGACATTTTAATAGGTACTCATGCATTGCTAAATAATGATATTTCTTTAATTAATCTTGGTCTATTGGTAATTGATGAAGAGCACCGATTTGGAATAAAACAAAAAGAAATCATTAAATCAAGACAATCCAAAATTCATATTTTATACATGTCTGCTACACCAATACCTAGAACCTTGAATCTTGTTTATTCAGGATTGAAAGATTTTTCATATTTGTATACACCTCCATTAGAAAGATTGAGCATTAAGACTTTTTTAAATACACAGAATCAGCAAATTATTAAAAATGCCATAGATAGGGAGTTAGCTAGAGGCGGTCAAGTTTTTTTGGTTCAAAACGACATATCTAAAATGGAAGGCTTGAAAAATCAAATTAAAAATTTAGCACCAAATGCAAATATTGATATTGCACATGGGCAATTATCTAAAAAAGATATTACCAATACAATGAATGGTTTTAATTCAAACTCAATAGATGTTCTCATATGCACAACTATCGTTGAAATGGGGTTAGATATACCAAACGCAAATACAATAATTGTTATTGATGCTCATAATTTTGGTCTATCTCAATTACATCAACTAAGGGGTAGAGTTGGAAGATCAATGCGACAAGCATACTGTTATTTATTAATCCCAACTCAAGACTTAAAAAAATCACCTAAAGCAAAACTTGAATCACTGGTAAGACACTCAGACCTAGGTTCAGGTTACTTTATAGCCCAAGAAGACTTAGAAATTAGAGGCGCTGGAGATTTTCTTGGTGTCAAACAAACCGGTCATATTGAAGCTATAGGTCTAAGCATGTATCTATCAATATTGAAAAATGCAGTTAATAATTTAAAGGGCTATGAACAAGAAACAATATTAGACACTGAAATTAATTTTAATGATCGAGCCTTAATCCCAGAATCCTATTTACCTGTTACCAATGAAAGATTAAAAATTTATCGCTCTTTAAATGATGCTAAAAGTAATCTAGAGGTTAATAAAATTTTGGATGATCTTAAAGATCGATGCGGTAAACCAAATGATGATCTATTAAATTTAATTGAGAGTTCGAAGCTTAGAATACTTGCTAGAAATGTGGGTATCAAAAAAATTTACTCAAACATAGAAAATGCAATGATTACATTTAATGATAATTTAAATGATCGAGTCTATAAAAAATTAATTGGATTGATTCAAGCTGGATCAGCTAAGATAAAACTAAATAACGAAAATAAAATAACACTAGATGTGTCTGAAAATAGTAATAGAAGAGCTGCCGTTGCAGAGTTACTAAATGAACTTGTATAAATTTTACATTACATTATTTTTTTTGAGCCTTAGTTGTATTGCTCAAAATAAAAATCAAGAAGAATTCAGGATTGAGGTAATTGTTTTTGAGCAGCTTGAAATAATTGGCAATGAAAAGCTTGAGCGAAAAAATTTAAATCTACAGGATATCAATACCATCGCTTTGCTAGATAAGCCTAACATTGCACTCAATGAGCAAACAATTTTTCAATCTTTTAACTATGAAAAAACTAACTTATCAATTGATCAGTTAATCATCAATAAAAACAAGAATGAACAAGTACAAGATAGCGATCCCCCAAAACCAGGAAAGCGAATAAATGAAAATAAATGGTATGAGAGACAGCAAAACCTTAACAAGCTTGATAATATTTACCGCAGGCTTAATCGAAGAAATGAGTATCAAATACTACATAAGGTGTCTTGGCTTCAACCCGCCCTACCTGAGGATAATTCTCCTTTTGTACATGAAATATTTAGCAGTCATGGATTTTTAATTAAACTATACCAAAGCAGATATTTGCATCTTGATGTAATTGCATATCTTGAAGGTAATTTCAGACCAGAAAATGATCAAGAACTTATAAAAGAAATAAAATTTGATGCTTTGACAAGCTCTATTCCAGATAATGTTTTACAGCATGATTTCAACATAGGGCCTGAGATAATGAACTCTAATAAAATATTTAAAACTGAGCCTGAAATGGCTGAAACTAAAACTGAATCATTGGAATATATAGAAATTGGTGAAGTGAGATATTTGCTAAACGAAGGAAGGAGAATTTTTAAAAATGAATCTCATTATTTTGATCATCCAAAGATAGGTGTAATTATTTCGGTTTACGATTCATCCTTGTAAAAAGCATTTTCATCTAAGCTATGATCTGTCATATCTTTAACGCCTGATAATTCTGGCAAGGTTTCTAAAAGAGTTTTTTCTATACCATCTTTTAATGTCACGTCTACCATCCCACAACCTTGGCAACCTCCTCCAAACTGAAGGACAGCATACATATCATCTGTTATTTCAATGAGACTTACTACGCCCCCGTGAGATTCAAGCATGGGGTTAATTTCATTATAAATAACGTAATTCACCCTATCTTCTAACGGACTATCAGGTGATATGTTTGGCAGTCTAGCATTTGGTGCTTTAATTGTTAGCTGCCCACCAAAATTATCAACATCATAGTTAACTTCTGCATCCACAAGAAATGGAATACTTCTTTCCTCTATATACACTGACATTTTTGCCAGCGAGATTAAAGTATCGGAGGGAACAATTTCATCAGGCTTACAATAAGCCAAACAAGTCTCAGCATTGGGAGTGCCCGGATCAGAGATAAAAACTCTTACAGCTGTACCAGGCTCATTCTTCTCAGCTATTAACTTAGACAGATAATCTTCGGCAGTATTTGTAATTGTGATAATCTTGCTTGTCATAATATGTGGTTCAAAAGAATATTAGCTTCGTTAATGGGTGTTCGCACCTCAAAAGATTTAGAGAATGATTTAAGTAATCTCACTATTCCTAAATTTATTATTTTATTTATAACCTTAAATGTAGTGTTTATAAGTTTTATTATACTCGCAATTAATTTGATATGAATAAGTTGTCGAAATTCTGTCACGAACTGAGTAACTATAAGCAAATTAAGCCTGAAATTTTTTTGTCACCAGCAACTGGTTATAGAGCAAGAGCTGAGTTTGGTTTTAGCAAAAACTTGTACACGATGGTAGAGAATGATCAGAAAATATACATGGATAATTCATCAATCCCTCATCCCTGCATTCAACAGCTGATGCCAAATTTACTCTCTAAAATTAATGAATCTGATGTTTTGCAAAAGAAATTATTTCAAATAAATTTTAGAACCTCAGGATCAAAAGTTTTAGTTACACTGATTTACCATAAACTGCTTGAAGATGATTGGATTAAAGCTTCAAAGGATATTCAAAATAGCCTAGGAAACTTATCTATTACTGGAAGAAGCAAAAAACAAAAAATATTAATTGGTGAAGAAGATTTAGAAGTTATCTGCAATTATGCTAACTCTAGTTTTAAGATCTTGCAAAATGATTTAGTTTTTTTTCAGCCTAATTTTTTTCTTTACTCTTTAATGATCTCATTTATTACTAAGCAACTGGATGATTCCAAAGATTTATTAGAGCTATATTGCGGATGTGGTGGCTTTACTCTTCCATTGGCATCAAAATTTAATAAAGTTTTTGCTACTGAAAATAATAGACATTCAATTAGGCTGCTTAAAGAATCCATTAAATTAAATAATCTTTCTAATATTGAAACTGCAAGACTCTCAGATAATGAAACAGCATCTGCACTTGCTAATGAGCGGCCATTTAGAAGATTGGAAAATATTGATATGCAATCCTATGAATTCAGTCATATTTTAGTAGATCCACCTCGAGCTGGGTTAAGTGCTGAAACAATCAAACTATCAAGGAAATTTAAAAACATGATTTATATTTCATGCAACCCAGAAACATTTCTAAGAGACATAGTTAAACTAGATAGAGAAATTGAATCGATTGCTATTTTTGATCAGTTTGCTAATACGCAACACCTAGAAGTTGTTGCATTGCTGAAATAGAAAATTTTAGACTTAATCGTGAGTTTATTTAGACTTGTTTATAGTTGAAGTAGTCTTTTGATCATTCTTTTCTGAAGCTTGCTTTAACTTAGCTTCTGCTACCATCCAATCAACTATTTTATCCTCTTGATCTTTTGTGGTGGCTTGCAAAAGTTTCTTGTGAAGAAAATCCATTGTTCGTGAGTAACTAGCCATATTTAAATAATACACTAAGATATTGCCTTGAGAAATGAGAATGAGATACTAAGATCTTAAATGTTAATACAATTAAACCAAGAACAATTAAAGCTACAAAATGAACTTCAAGAGTACTTTGAAGATTTAATTTCGCCTGCTCTAAGAGCAGAGTTAACCCAGCCAGAATATTTTGAGGGTGGAGGACCAGAATTTAAAAAAGCAATGAGGGCCATGGGGTCTGATGGGTGGATAGGTTTAAGCTGGAAAAAAGAATTTGGTGGTAAGGAGCTAAGTCCAATTGAACAATACATCTTTGTGGAAACAGTCATGAGAACTGGTTTCCCCTTCCCTTTTTTAACAACTGAATCTGTTGGTCCTATGATTGCAGAACATGGCTCTGAATGGGCGAAGGAAGAAATTGCAACTCAAATTCTTAAAGGCGAGCTAATTTTTGGTATTGGATACTCAGAACCAAATTCAGGTACTGACTTGGCATCATTGCAAACAAAAGCAATTAAACATACTGATGGGTACCTAATTAATGGTCAAAAGATGTGGACAAGTTTGGCTAATTTCTCTGACTATATTTGGTTAGCAACAAGGACTGACTTTGAAGCCAAAAATCATAAAGGCATATCAATGTTTATTGTTCCAACTGATGATCCTGGATTTTCCATGTCTGCAATAAATACATTGGGAGATGTAAGAACCAATGCAACATTTTATGAGGATATTCATGTGCCAGAGACTCACCTCGTTGGAGAACTTAATCAGGGCTGGTCATTGATAACAAGCCAACTCAACTTGGAACGCCTGGCGCTTGTTAATCACGGACCTGTAGAAGAACTTTATAAGGATGTCCTAAGAACTGCGCAATCTACAAAAATTAATAATAATCAATACTTGAGTGACCTGTCATGGGTTAAGCATAACTTTGCTCAAGTTCATTCGGGCATAGAAGCTCTAAAATTAATTTGCTGGAAGCAAACTTGGATTATGGAATCAGGCCAGTTAAATATGGCTGAGGCATCTGTTGCAAAAGTCTATGGATCTGAATTTTTTATTGAGGCCTACAGACTATTGATGGAAATCATGGGTGAGCTCAGCATTTTAAAAAATGACTCTGCATTAACAATCTTAAATGCGAGACTTGAACGCATGTACAGAACTGCGTCAATTTTAACGTTTGGTGGTGGAACCAATGAGGTCCAGCGAGATATTATTGCAATGGCTGGATTGTTAATGCCAAGGACACGCTAATGGATTTTTCTGAGCAATCTCATCAAACTGAAATCAGAGATTCATTAGATAAAATACTCAGCGAGCATTGTTCACAAGAATGCTTAAAAGAATATGATTCAGGCTTCAAACACGATAAAGATTTACTTTCTTTATTGTCTAGCAATGGTTATTTAGGATTAGGCTTGAATGATAAATATGGAGGAAGTGGAGAAGATCTCTATGATCTGGGTATATTATTTGAACGGCTAGGATATCATGCTACGCCATTAAGTTTAATTGGTTGTTTGGTGGATGTAGCTCAAACAATTCAAAAATTTGGTAATGAAGAATCTTGCAATGAAATGCTCAGTTCAATAATTGCAGGTGAAATCTATACCTCAGCAATTTTAGAACCCTCCAACCAAGATCCAGAAAATCCAATCACTTCAGCTAAATTAGATAAAGACCAGTTAATAATTACAGGAACAAAATATTTATCTGAAATAGCCTCAATTGCTAAAAGCATTCTCATTTCAGCTAATTCAAATGAAGGTGTGCTATTAATTATGGTTGATTCAGATCAACTTCAGTTAACAGAGTTAACTAGCACAGCCAACTCCCCTCTTTTTAAAGTAGAGTTAAATTCAGTAAGAGTAGACAGAGAAAGCATTATTCATGAGAAAGGCCGAGGTTTAGAGGCTTTGAGATATCTCATTCAAATAAACATGGTAATGAGAAGCTATATTGCACTAGGTGTTACTGAAAAAATGACATCATTAATATCGGAATATACATCCGAGAGAGAGCAATTTGGAAGAGTGATCGGGACTTTCCAAGCTGTATCACATAGAGCTGCAGATTGTTTTATAGAACTTGAGTGCTTAAGACTTGTTAATCAACAGGCGTCTATTAACTTAAATACCAACCTTGATTGTGAAAATGATGCTTTGGTATCTAAGATTTGGGCTGGTAATGCTTGTCATAAAATTAGCTACTCAGCTCAACACCTTCATGGGGGAATGGGAGTTGATAAAGATTATGTCCTGTGGAGGTATTGCTTGTTAGCCAAAGAATGTGAGCTTATTAACGGGTCAGCCAGCCAAAATATTGACAGGCTGGGAAAAAATTTAACTACAAATCAGTAGGTTACAGCTGTTCTGCCAGCTCAGGTAATGCGTTAAATAAATCAGCAACCAAGCCATAATCGGCTACTTGAAATATAGGCGCATCCTCATCCTTGTTTATTGCAACTATAACTTTTGAGTCTTTCATACCAGCTAAATGCTGAATAGCTCCGCTAATACCAACTGCAATGTATAAGTCTGGAGCAACAATTTTTCCTGTTTGACCAACTTGATAGTCATTTGGAACAAATCCTGCATCTACAGCTGCTCTTGAGGCACCGACTGCGGCCCCAAGTTTATCAGCAATAGTTTCTAATAGATGAAAGTTATCTCCTGATTGCATTCCTCGTCCGCCAGATATAACAATGCTTGCTGCAGTAAGCTCTGGTCGATCACTCTGGGCAATTTCCTCATTTACAAATGAGGATAAATCAGAAGCCCCTTCAGCAGATATTGATTCAACAGATGCAGAACCTCCACTAGCATTTACTGGATCAAAGGCAGTGGCTCTGACAGTTATAACTTTCATTGAATCATTCGATTTAACAGTTGCAATACAACTACCAGCATATATTGGACGTTTAAAAGTATCGTTTGATACAACTTCTGTGATTTCCGAAATTTGCTGAACATCAAGCAATGCACTTAATCTAGGCATAACATTCTTTCCAAAAGTTGTAGCTGAAGAAAGGATGTGAGAATAATCAGCTGAAATTGATTTAATTAAATTTGCAGTACTCTCAGCTAGTTGATTTTCATATGCAGAATCATCAGCTAATATAACCTTTTCCACACCATCTATAGCTGCAGCTTCATTTGCAACAGATTGACAAGAATTTCCAGCTACAAGTATATGAGCTGCACCACCAATTTCATTTGCTGCTGCTACAGTGTTAAGTGTTGCAGGCTTCAGGTTAATATTATCGTGTTCTGCTATAACTAATATACTCATGAAATCACCTTTGCTTCATTTTTTAATTTACCAACCAATTCATCGACTGACTCAACTTTAATGCCTTCTTGTCGTGCAGCTGGCAATTCTACAGAAAGCAACTCCATTCGAGGTGTTGTATCTATGCCCATGGCATCAATTGGTTGAATATCTAATTCTTTTTTCTTTGCCTTCATAATATTAGGTAATGATGCGTAACGTGGTTCATTCAATCGTAAGTCTGTTGTGATAATTGCTGGGAGTGATACCTTGATTGTCTGCAGACCACCATCAATTTCTCTTGTTACTGAAGCAGAATCGCCCTCAATAGATACTTCTGAAGCAAATGTTGCTTGCCCATAATTCAAGATTGCAGCAAGCATCTGACCAGTTTGATTATTATCTCCATCAATTGCTTGTTTGCCTAATATCACAAGTTTTGGCGCTTCGGCTTCTATTACTTTTGCCAAAGATTTTGCAATGGCTAGTGGTTCTAATAATGAGTCCGTTTCAACCAATATTGCTCTATCTGCTCCCAATGCTAAAGCTGTTCTTAACTGCTCCTGAGAATCTGATTTACCAACAGTTACTGCAATAACTTCAGAAGCGGTTCCAGCTTCTTTTAATCTTACAGCCTCCTCTATTGCTATTTCGCAAAAAGGATTCATTGCCATTTTTACATTATTAAGATCAACATCTGACTGATCTCCCAGAGGTCTAACCTTCACGTTATAATCAACAACACGTTTGATGGGTACTACTATTTTCATATATTGGGCTCGTTTTTTGATATTATTATATTTAGTTATAATTATTTATCAATTTTTTATATAATAATATTCGTTCGATTGTTATCTAAGGGATATAATTGTAATGTTTTTTTACCACTAAAAAAAGAGGGAACTTGTTCATGGAAAGAGAAGTAATGGAATACGACGTTGTGATAGTTGGAGGTGGTCCTTCAGGTTTAAGCGCCGCCATAAAACTTGCACAACTTTCTAAAGAGCATAGTAAACCTCTTGAAATTTGCTTGCTTGAAAAAGGCTCTGAAATAGGCGCTCATATTCTTTCAGGTAATGTTTTTCAACCCACTGCTCTTAATGAATTAATCCCAGACTGGAAAGAGAAAAACTGCCCATTAAATGTTCCTGTGAAGAAAGACAAATTAATGTTCCTATTTAAAAAATTTGGAATATCAATACCCTCCTTCGTAATGCCTCCAATGAATAATCATGGCAACTACGTAACAAGCTTGGCAAACCTTTGTCGTTGGCTTGCTAGTCAAGCTGAAGATTTGGGTATAGAAATATTTCCGGGATTTCCTGCCAGCGAGATTCTATATGAAAATGATAAAGTCGTTGGTGTAAGAACCGGAGATATGGGGGTTGGATTAGATGGAGAGAAAAAGCCTGGGTTTGAAGCTGGAATTGATATTAAAGCAAAATATACAATCTTTGGGGAAGGATGCCGTGGTCATCTAGGCAAACAACTTATCGCTAAATATAAATTAGATAAAGATAAAGATCCCCAACATTATGGAATTGGCTTTAAAGAAGTATGGAAAATAAGTGATGAGGTCCACGAAGAAGGATTGGTAATTCATACTAATGGATGGCCTAGTGCTAAAAATACTCCTGCAGGTTCTTATCTATATCATGCTGATAATAATGAAGTATACCTTGGCTACGTAGTTCCTCTTGATTATGAGAATCCACATTTGAGTCCATTTGATGAATTTCAAACCTGGAAAACTCATCCATCAATAAGGCCTTATCTAGAAGGCGGTGAAAGATTGACCTATGGAGCAAGAGCACTAATTAAAGGTGGAATTCAATCATTGCCAAGTATGGAATTCCCTGGTGGAGTATTGGTCGGTGATAATGCTGGCACACTTAACTTTTCAAAAATTAAGGGCTCACACACTGCAATGAAATCAGGAATGGTTGCTGCAGAGGCAATTTTTAATAATCTTGATACTGAAAGAACCCTCAATTTTAATGAAATGATTGCTGAAAGTTGGATACATACAGAGCTTCATAAATCGCGGAACTTTGGTCCAATGTTTCATAAATTTGGTGCGTTGATTGGAGCAGCTTTTAACGCAATTGATCAACTTATTTTTAGAGGCAATTTACCTTTTACCTTGCATCACACAACACCAGATTATGCTTGCCTGAAACCTGCAGCTGAGATGCCAGTGATAAACTACCCAAAACCAGATGGAAAAATTAGCTTTGATAAATTAAGTAGTGTTTTTCTTTCTAATACCTACCATGAAGAAGACCAGCCCTGCCATCTAACCTTGAAAGATGCATCAATTCCAATACTACAAAATCTTCCAATATATGCTGAGCCAGCTCAAAGATATTGTCCAGCTGGAGTTTATGAGGTTGTAGAAAAAGACTCTGGTCCAGAATTTGTTATTAATGGACAAAACTGTGTGCATTGTAAAACATGCGATATCAAAGATCCCTCACAGAATATAACATGGGTAACTCCCGAAGGAACAGGCGGTCCTAATTATCCAAACATGTGATGAACAAAATAAAAATAATTTCGTTATTAATTCTTGTTGCCGGTTGCTCATATGAGTCTCAGCAAATTCAATTCGAATCATTGCTTGATTCAGAATGGTCTAAAATTGTTAATGACAATCCTGTATATGCTTCAAGCATGGGTGATATTAGTCAAAATACCGAATGGTCTGATACTTCAGTAGAAAAAATTAACTCAGATCATCAGCATCAATTAAATGTTCTTAATCAATTAGATGAATTAGATATAAGTGATTTCACTGAAGATAATAAAGTGAATTACTTATTGTTTAAACAACAGTATGAAAATTCCATAGAATCTCATGCATACAAGACCTTTTTGATTCCCTTTAGTCATAGAGGCGGCATTCAACTGCAGCACGAAACTACTAGCATAGTACCCCTTAGAAATAAGCAACACTACTTAGATTGGATAGAAAGAATTTCAAAGATAGATATATTGGTAGATGCAGCAATTGAAAAAGCCAAAATAGGTATTGCTGAAGAAATTGTTCCTCCAAGATTTCTCATGCAAAAAGTTTATAAGCAACTAGAGCTTCAAGCTTTTATAGAGCCAGAAGATAGCCCGTTTTACAGAGCTTTTCTTGAGATGGATAGATCAATTGATAACATTGAAACTGAAGAGATTCAAAAGCAAGCTATTGCAGTTATTAAGTCAAAAGTTATTCCTGCCTATATAAAACTTCATAGATTTTTTAAGGATGAGTACCTGCCAGCTTGTAGGACATCTATTGGAATTAAAGAAATTAAGAATGGCAAAGAATACTATGAATTTTTAGCAAGAAAATTTACAACCACAAATCTTAGTCCTCAAGAGATACATGAAATTGGATTAGCTGAAGTAGCAAGAATAAGAGATGAAATGGATGCCATTATTAGAGAGGTTAAATGGGATGGATCGTTTAAATCTTTTCTAGATGATTTACGTACCAATCCTAAGTTCTACTATGATACTTCTGAAGAGCTTTTTGAGTCATATCTTGCAACCTCAAAAAGAATTGATCCAGAACTAGTAAAACTCTTTAAAGTACTGCCATCCATGCCATATGGATTAAAACCGATTCCAATGGAGAGCGCGCCTGACACAACAACAGCTTACTATCAACGACCGGCCGCAGATGGATCTCGAGCAGGTTATTATTATGTCAATTTATACCGCCCTGAAGTTAGGCCAAAATACGAAATAGAAGTTCTAAGTGTTCATGAAGCGATGCCTGGGCATCATTTGCAAATAGCGCTAGCAATGGAGTTAGATTTACCAAACTTTAGAAAATATGGAGGCGTCACTGCCTTTGTTGAGGGTTGGGGACTTTACAGTGAAAGACTGGGTTATGATCTTGGTTTATACAAAGATCCTTATTCAAAATTTGGCCAACTGACCTATGACATGTGGCGGGCTATTAGACTGGTTGTAGATACAGGAATGCATTACTTTGATTGGAGTAGACAGGATGCAATTAATTATTTTTTAGATAATTCTGCAAAAACAAAACAAGATGTAATGAATGAGGTGGATAGATATATCAATTGGCCTGGACAAGCACTAGCCTACAAAATTGGTCAACTGAAAATACTTGAACTGAGAGCAAAGGCAGAATCTGAATTAGGCGACAACTTTAATATTAAAGATTTTCATCATGAGGTACTTAAAAGAGGGGCCCTGCCGCTAGATATTCTTGAGGAATATATTATCAAATGGATTGAACAAGAGTCGAACTAATCGTTCATCTTGCCCAAGTCAAATATACAATCAAAACTTTTAAGAGATAACTGATTTTGAGAATTATGATCTTGCTTAAGAGCTATTTCTATTAATGAATAGTAAACAGAACGAGATATAAAGCCTTCAATATTATTTCTAACATGCACAAATGGAATATGTTCATCACCTATTTTCTTAAGTTCTAATTTATGCTCATGATCTAAGGGTATGGATAAGTCTAAATTTGTTTTTAAAATTATATTTTGATAGTCTGAATCTACCTCATAATCAACTATCATGTACGGAGCTAAATCTGCATTTACAGCTACCTTTTCAACAGGTGTAACTAAGTAATAATTACCATCCTCAAATTTTAAAATTCTAGAAAATAAGATCTTCAATTTATCCCTACCAATAATTGAGCCTTGATAAAACCAATTGCCTTCCCTATCAATTTTCATCTCGACGCCCTCACACAAATCTGGATTCCAAAGATGTACTGGGGGATATTTTTCCTCAATTGAGTTTACAGATTGCAATAGATCAGAGAAGTTCATATAAAGTTTGTAGTAAAATTAATAATCCTAATCCAGCTATAAAGGCTGATGAAACAAACTGTATATTATCAGAATGCTTATTAAATATATCGCCCATTGAATCGTGAGTTAATGCATAAGTTACAAAGGAAAACCATGCTGCAGTAATTAATGGGAAATATAACAAATAGATGATGGACATTAATGAACTTGGATCAAGATTTATAAAAGAGAACAAAGATACAGTAAATAAAAATGCTTTTATATTTAA
>CETM01069310.1_pt1 | contig 17101 bp, 15 predicted proteins | sample 361451 | NCBI WGS metagenome assembly CETM01 (sample SAMEA2622690, study PRJEB7988) | marine metagenome | isolation source: saline water (ENVO:00002010), including
TAGAAACAACAGACCTGCACAAGGTTACTGGTTTGTACCTGGTGGGCGTATTTTAAAAGATGAAACCATGGACGATGCGTTTAAACGCCTTACCCTTAGCGAACTTGGCGAAGTATTCACGCGCGATAGCGCACAATTTTTAGGGCCGTATGAACATTTTTACGACGATTATGTTTTTGGGGAAGGTGAATCAACCCATTATGTGGTACTTGGTTACAAGTTAGTTAGCGATATAGATATCAGCCGTTTACCCAGCGCCCAACACAACCAATATAAATGGTTCGATAAAGCGGAATTATTAGCCGACGATACCGTTCACAAGCATAGCAAATGGTATGTGCAATAGTGCTTAATTGTTGTGTAATAGGCCTACTAAGATGGTGAACACGTTTAGCATTTAAGGTAATATCGCACCACGCACGGATAGGAAGTAAAACGAAGCATGAAACAAAAGTTAAAGAATGTAGTAAAACGCCTAATGGGGCGAAGTGAACTTAACTACCATATCGATGCAGTTTCGAGCGATTTGGTAACAGGTTGGGCGGTAAATACTACAGCACCGGCTAGCCCTTGTAGTGTAGAACTTAAGGTTGGCGATAAAGTGTTGGCCCGCACTACAGCCGCTACTTTACGAGAAGACTTAGTTGCTGCGGGAGTAGGTAATGGATGTCATGGGTTTACCTTGCAACTTGATATGCTGCCATTCTCAGCCGAAGCGCGCGATGCTCATTTATATATAAATGGTAAGCGTGTAACAAGCGAACCTATTTCTCTTAAAAGCAGTTTCACCGATGTGCTGGGTGAATTCTCTGTTGAAGTTGAGCGCAGAATGGATGCCTTGCTTGCAATTCAAAACGAACGTATGCAACGTGAATTCGACTACATTAAGAAGCAGTTAGAATCAGGGAAATAATGACAAATTTGCCATCTGAGGTAGTAGTATTTTGTCCGCTACCACCTAAGCCGAACGGTATCGCCGACTATTTTGCTGAACAAATCCCGCTTTTTTTAAGAACCACGCAAGTTACTGTGGTCATAGAAAATACGCACCCAGAACCTATTAATATTTCGCCGAGGGTAACTATTCTTCGACTTGAAGAATATATGTGGCAGCAAAATGCATACGCGAATGTGCCTCATATTTATCATGTAGGTAATAACCCCGATACGCAATATATGCTAGCGGTATTGCTGAGTAAACCTGGGTTAGTGGTAGTTCACGATCTGAATCTTCATTACCTTATTGATCTAACGAACTTATCGCTAGGTGACAAAGACGGCTATACCTTGGCATTGGCAAATAATTATGGTGAAGCTGGCTCAGCCATTGGTAGGCAATTAACGAAGTTTGGCTGGAAAGGCAAGTTTATGCCTCACGAGCTTACCATGAACGCCAGCATTATTAGTGCTGCCGAGCGCATATTAGTACACTCAGAATACTCGGCAAACAAAATAGCTGCGTTAGGCCACCCTAATATTAGCGTGGTTCCCCATCATTTTTCGCCAGCGGCGAGAAAATTTCAGCCTAAATTAAAAATGCAGTACCGTGGCGAACTTGGCATACCCGGCAATAAGCCAGTTATCACTTCAATGGGCTTTATTGCCAAAGCTAAACAGATAAAGGCAGTGCTAAAAGCCTTATCAGCGCTAAAACAACAAGGGCTCGATTTTACGTATGTGTTAGCCGGGCAATGTAAACCTCACGAGTACGATGTTTTTCAAGATATAGCAGAGCATGGCCTTACCGACAATGTAATCGTAACGGGCTTTTTAGACGAAGACGCATTTTTCAAATATATGCTTTCTTCCGACTTTATTGTTAACTTGCGTTACCCAACAGGGGGTGAGTCTTCAGGTACATTAACCCGTGCCATGGGTATGGGGTTGTGCTGCGTGGTAGTGAATATCGGGCCGTTTGCCGAACTGCCGGAGCACTGTGCCGTGAAGCTAGACTGGAACGATGAATTTGATAGCAACTTGCAATCACAGCTATCACGTTTAATCTCAGACCAGCAATATCGCGCCACAATCGGCATGAACGCGAAAAAGTGGATAGAAAAAACGCACAGTATTGCTACCACTACGAAGGCCTACCTAGCGCAAGCTGGTAAGCTTACCAATACAACTGTATTTAATAGCCGAGTGCTAAATAACCAAATAGATACCTATTTAACGCAGGCGTCTATTCAACAATGGCAGTTGGATAACGCGCCATCTAACGACAACAATAACCTTTGGTGGCAAGCGAACTTACTCCCTGTAAATGCACCCTCGGTGCTGGTTGTTGCTAACAAGGCGCAAGTAACGAAGCAAGTACTTAGTGCTTTGTATGGTTATAGCGCTAAGCAGTTGTCAGCGCTTTCTACCTCTGAACTATTTAACGTGAAGGGTAAAAACGATCTGTTCGGCGCGGCAGTGGTAGAGATAGATATCGCTGTACTTGCGAACGACCCTGTTCAATGGCTGTGTCAGTTAAATACACGTTTAGCATTAGGCGCTACCGCCATTGTGTCGCTGGCAATTTCTGATATCGAACCTAATCTATACGCACTTGATAGAGCCAGTATGCAAAGCTATATGGAAGCCGCGGGTTTCTCAGTGGATAAAACCGTAGCAGGGCCTCTCGACATAGATATGAATATGAAAGCAGAGCAGCACAATGAACAGTGGGTTTTTGCGTTAACAAAACGTTCGTGGATGGCCAATATTAATCCGCCCGCTTATAACAATGGGGCCAGCGAACTTCAATGGTTAATTACACATTGCGAAGCAGGTGGCTGATATGAATAACAATCAAAGTTTGTTGTCTTATAAGCCCTTAAATTCGGCTGCACTACGCCATAGTATTAACTTAGATATTCTGGTTACTAGCGCGTTCATAAGAAGTATGCCTCATATTGAAAGTGTAATATTAGAGGTAATGCCGCAAAGTATTATTGCCAATTTAGCAGTGGCGGCAGGGGCTCAGGTTAGTTACCTTACCAATGCGCAGCTTTGCGACCAATTGGGCATGCCTTTTGTGCAGGCGAGTAAAAGCGCGAACGTACTTCCTATCGCCTTAGCCGCACAGCCACAGCAACGCGTATATAAAGCAAAAGTGGAAGCAGGGTTTGAAAGTTTATCTGCTCAGCCAGAACAAGTTTCCTTTCAAACGCCCGATTCCTTTTTAGGCGGAATGCGCAGTGTAAATTGGTTGGCGCTTAATACGGTGCACCCTAAGTTATTAGTGGCAGCTAGCCACACCGTAAATAAACATAGGCCACTTATTAGTGGGCGCATTCTAGCATCTGATACAGCTGAAGTTTCTGCCTGGTGCTTAGATAACGGCTATACCCTTGTGGATAATTACTTAGACCCTATTAGCGCGCTAGCTAGCCCCAAAAGCTGTTGGCTAGTTCCGTCTAAAGCCCAGCTTCAAAAAGTAGAAAGCTTGCTAGGTAATAATGCCAACCAAGTAAGTGCGCGGTTACCTATGGAAATGATGATTGCCCAATGCTGGCCTGCGTTAGCGGGTGAACAGGATTTGCTTGCACGGGAAACGTACGACCTTCTGGTTCACCGTAGGCGCTGGTATTATCTCGATAACTTACTGAATATTGGTTTGTACGATGTAGACTCCGATGGTGAAAACTATTGGCGCTGGTTAGGCGATAAAGGTTGTCGGTTATTTTTACCGCTTCGCGCTAAAGGGCATTATACATTGTCGTTTTCTATCTTTTCACTAGTTGAAGGGCTATCTAATACACCTGTACGTTGCTTCATAAACGGTAGGCTTGCCAAAACGTGTGAAATATACGGCGGCGACACTATTTCAATTCCGTATTATACCAATGAAGAGGGCGGTATGGCTGAAATCTACATAGCGCCTGAGAAAAGTGTAGATGTGGGCGATCGCAAGTTAAGCATTTCGCTTTCTGGTATTGTTGTAAATTGGGAAGAGGCGCCACTATGAACAAACACGTATTAATAGTGTCACCTATACCCTCACATCCGCAATTTCAAGGCAATAGCGCGCGTATCTTTCGTTTGAATAGAATGTTTCAGCAAACAGGTTATCACGTTCATTTTCTTTATTTCGGTATGGAAGGGCTAAGTGATGAACAGCGAAGAGATATGGAGCAGCAGTGGGACTATTTTCATTTTATTAAACCCGAAGGGCCTGCTGCCGAGCCCTCCTTTGGCGACTATTTTGATATAGATGATTGGTACGACAACAGAGTATCCGACTACGTAGATGAATTGTGTCAACAATGGCATTTCGATGTCTGCGTAACTAACTATGTATGGTTTTCTAAAGTGCTTGATGTGCTGCCAGAAACCACGAAAAAAGTTATAGATACCCATGATGTATTTGGCGATCGTCATATTGTGGCTAAAGCGGCCGGGTTAGAACCGGTGTGGTTTTACACTACCAAAGAGCTAGAAGCATATGGGCTAGCGCGGGCCGACTTAGTGCTTGCCATTCAAGATGAAGAAAAAGCGTATTTTGAAGGTATAACCCATACCCCTGTTGAAGTGATGGGGTATGTAGTGCCAAGCCAGCCATTAGTCAGCAATAAGAATGAAAAGTTGACAATAGGCTATATTGGCTCTGGCAATCCGTTTAATATCGAAAGTTTACGCGTATTCCAACAAGCGGTAATGGAAAACCCAACGTTAATGCAGTCATTTAACTTTCTGCTAGGCGGCACCATATGTAAGGCGTTGTCGGAAATGAATGAAATATTTGATATAGTTGGGATGGTGGACGATTTAGACGAGTTTTATCGTCAAATAGATATTGCTATTAATCCGATGGTGGGTGGAACGGGGTTAAAAATCAAATCGCTAGAAGCGCTAGCTTACAATAAGCCATTATTGGCTACAAACGACGCTATGGTCGGTATCCCCTCGAAGGACCCATATCATAAAGCGGCTTCAATAAAAGTCATGGTTGAAAATCTAGGCGCGCTTGATGATAGCCGTTATGAGCTTTTAGCTAACAACTCCAAGGATGTGTTCCAACAATATAACGTGCGACATATCAGCAATTTTATCAATTTATTCGGTTAAGTTAATGGATTTCCAGTTATACAAAAAGATGTTGAAAGAATGGGCCTATGAACAGGAGCCCGTTTTTATAGTAGGGCCGGAAAGAAGTGGAACAAGCCTTTTGTTCCAACAGGTTTCTAATCATCCAAAATTTTGTGACTTTTCTCATGCCACAGTAGAAACCTTCTGTTTTGTAAAGCCTTGGTTGTTACTAGAGCCCGCTGGTCCAGAAAACTATGAAATGCGTGTCTATTTAGGGCAGAAGAATTTAAAGGTATTTCAAGACAGCATAGTGCCACTAATTGAAAGAAATAAGATGCTTTCACTAGAAGGAATGTCACGTCAATATTTAAACCACCCCAACAGGGAGAAAATTTGGTTTGAAAGGCGCTACAAGCACATAAACCGAGCATTCTTTTATAGTTCTTGGAAGCATTTGGGGGAAAAAAGACTTGTAGAAAAAACCCCAGCGCATATCCGTTGTGCTAATGAAATATTAGAAACTTTTCCCAAAGCAAAACTGCTTATTTGTACTCGGTCTCCAGGTGAGATAATCGCCTCACATAAAAAAAGGTATAAAAAGGAAATAGAGTTAGGTAAGTCAGCAAACGATCCGTCAATTGCGTGGTTGGCTCATTCAACCGAAGACTACATGAAGTACCTTAATAGTATTAATAACAATATTAATACACTACTTGATGAAATGCCTGAGAGCGTAAAAGTGGTTCCCTATGGAGATTTAACATCATCGCCTGATAAAACATTGAAAAATGTGTATCAATTTATAGGTGTTGATTACATAGATCCCAATAATATGACCCGTTCTCGAGATGAGCAAGCATGGGATCCGCTGTTAAATAAAGCGCCCCAAAAAAACGAGGTAGATCTTGCTAAAGAGCTAAGTAGTGATGAAATCGACTTTATCAAAGTTAAAAGCCAGACTCTTTCGAATTTTTGGAGGTAAGCAGATGAACCTTTCAGTTCTAGAGAGCCGAGTGATAGAAGAGCCTTCATCAGTAGTAGAAGAGTTGAAACACTCAGATAACTTAAGCTTGCCAGAAGAAAGGCTTTTTGCACGTGCATGTATTAGGGCTGGGATGCACGATTTACTGATTGAGCGTCTAGCTAATAATAAGGCTTACGAAAAAGACCTGGGTGTACTTAATTTTTATGTACGGGCTTTACAAGCTAAAAACAAATGGGAAGAAATAGCCCAGTTAAATTCGTTACTACTGTCATCTAATAAAAGTAACGCATTAACACTTATCAAAGCATTTTTACGCACTAAGCGATTTGCAAACGCCGTAGAACTGGCGGAAAAATTTGAGTTTTCTGGAGAGGATAAAGCTCGTGCGTCTTTCTTAGTGTTCCAAGCTCTAGTAAAAGAAAAGAAATACGACTTAGCTATTTCTAAGTTGCGGCATTTTGAGAAAGTTGAAAACGAAAACATTTTCAAGTGGCACATACTTTCAATTGATGAGTTAAAAAAGTTAAAACCTTACGATAATGGCTGGGTTGCTTTTGCGCTCGGTAGATTATTATTTAAAAAGCGTCAATTTATAAGTGTGGTTTCTATATTAAAGCCTTTTATTGGTAAACCTCTACCTTCGAACTTAATTCGAAATTATATATATCGGTATTATGGCGAGTCGTTGTGTAATACTTTGGCGAAGCAACCTCTTTTAAGTGAATTACAAGTTGTTCTTGATGCTGCAAAACAGAATGATGGTTTAGAAAGCTTTATCTCTTTATATTCAGGCCATAAAATTCACCTTAATGGAGACTTTGACAGCGCTGTATATCAGTTTAACAGTGCAGTGGAGTCACAATATAGTCTACCTAGCGATAAAGGGGCAATAACGGTAAGGTCTTCTGAACAAGTTGATAGCCTGCCGGTGGCAGCACACGAAACGATAACTTTCGATGAACGAAATAAGCGCGCTGCTAATGACTTAGTAACAGTTGTAGCAAGTGACAGCAAATACTTTTTATTGTTTTTCGAGATTTACAGAACGTCGTTTCAGACAAAGAATCCAGGTTATTTGTTACATTTTCACATAGTAAACCCCTCTGAGGAAGTTTTGAAAATCGTTGAACAGCACCAAGGTAGAGTGGAAAGCGTAAACTTTTCATTCAGTAATGCTAAAAGTTCAACAAATATAAAAGCGCTATATGCTTCGATACGCTTTTTAATAGCACCTCAATTACTCAATTACTACGAATCCCCCATTCTAATTACCGATATAGACGTAGGATTCGCAGGAAAATTATCTGAATTTAAGTTTGAAAAAGAAACTGCCGATGTGTCTTTTAAGTTGAGAAATGAGAGTACTTTATTTCCTTGGAGGTTAATTCCAGCCAATACTGTTGTATTCAATAATACAGAAGGCGCGCTATCATTCTTGGCGTGTTTTTCAAATTATTTTTATTCTATATATGGTGATGGAGAAGGTAGTAATATTTGGTGGATCGATCAATCTGCATTGTATTCACTATATAGATATTTTAATAACCCAGAAGCTCGGGTAATGTTCAACAATTTATATGAATCTAGCGATATAGACTCGCTTTTATTGTTTCATCAACCGTTTGAAACTAAACAAGAATTTATAGATAGAGTTTTTAGTGAGTAATAATATGAAATTAGGGATTTTAGGGTACTTTGGTTTTGGTAACTATGGCGATGAACTCTTCCATCAAGTGTGGAATAAAGAGTTTTCAGATGCCGAGGTAATTACGTTCGAGGAAGTTACAGGAATCCCAAAATGCATGCACTCAGAGCCTGCAGACAGAGAAAAGTTTGTTGACAGCATCGACGCTCTACTTATTGGTGGAGGGGATTTAATTCGTCCACAAGGCAAAATCAATTATTGGTATAAAGAGCTTTTAAGCAAACCTGTTTTTCTCTATGGAATTGGTGTAGCTACATGGTTGGGCCATGAGAAGAAAGTGATTGCTCAAATAGTCGAGTTTCTAAAAAATGACGCTGTTAAATATATCGGAGTACGTGATATTGAAAGCTATAACTGGATAGCTAAGCAAGCACCCTCGGTAATTGAAAAGCTGTATGTAACACCTGATATCGCTTTTTCTATGGACAGAGTAAGCACCCCAAAGCCCAAGCAAAAACGTGTAGGTATAATTACTCGTCATCAAAAGAATTACGAGCCAAATAGAATTGAGCAAATGCGAAAGATTGTTGATATCTATGTAGAATGTGGCTACGAAGTTGTTGAAATTCTGGCCTCAACTGGCCCAGAAAAAGAGTGGGATATTGAAGGAAGTCGTTCGTGGGACTTGAAAATCCCAGTTATGACGTTTGAATCAGATGAAGAAGTTACCAAAGCTATTGCTGAGTGCTCGTTAATCTATAGTATGAAATTTCATGGTTGTGTAGTTGGGCTAGCTCACCACGTACCCACAGTATCTTTGCTGAAAACAGATAAGTTCGTGAACTTGTATAAGTACCTTAGGCTTGACACTTGGTTAATTGGTGGAGATAAAACCAAAATAAAATTTGAGAATCCTGAAAGCCCAAGACCACAGCTTTGGAATAACATTGACACCCTTATAGGCTTTTCACGTAGCTCTTTACTCAGTCTAAAACTGCAAATTACAGCTGAAGTTAATAAGTAGGTTTAAGATTGGTTTATTATGTAAGCTGCTCACTGAGCAGCTTTTTTAGTTGAGTTACGAAAATTGAATATACTTATACATATAGGCCCCCCAAAGTCAGGTACATCAGCTATTCAAAAATGGCTATTAACTAATGTTGAGAAACTCAAAGACCAGGGCGTTTATTATCCAAAGCATTCAATTGATCCCAATGGTGTTAGTTCTGGCAATTTATTGTCTCTGTTCACTCGAGTAGAAAGTGGTAACCTTGAATTTTCTGAATCCAAAAAACAAAAATTGCTTCGCGATTTCGAACTCTCAGGGTGTTCCACATTATTACTATCGTCTGAGTTTTTCTTTCTTCAGCATCCTATTTTGGCTAAAGCATTTCCTGCGGCCAAGTTTATTGCATACCTTCGCTACCCGGTTGAAGTTATCGAATCGTCTTACAATCAAGGTGTAAAACGGCATGGGGAAATAAAAAAGTTAGGTGTTCCTGCTAAACCGAAGTCTTTTCAGCTTAAAACACTAGAACGATTTATTAAAAGTGTAGGGAAGGAACGCTATATATTAAGGCCATATCATGAAGCTTGCTATAACGGGGGCTCACTCATAAGTGACTTTTGTAGTGTGTTAGGTTTATCAAGCTCAGTATGCTATTCAGAAACTAACCAAGAGCGCGTAAATACTTCTTACTCTATTGATGCGTTAGAGTTTAAACGTTGGTTCAATCAATTTCCTTTAGGTGAACTTCAACCCATTCTGGACAGGTTTTTACAGTCTTATTCAGCTAGCGCAACAGGTTATTCTTTAATTCCCGCTAAAACTTTTAATTTATATAAAGAGGAATACGTTAGCGTTCTACAAGGCTTTTGCAAGAATTATGATGTACATGCTAGTGAACTGTTTGTGAAAGAGTGTAAGTCTATAAAGCAAAAGCCTTTTAAAAGGCAAGAGATCTCCGATGAAGATTTTGAATGCTTGCTAAAACACTTCCTTGAATACAAAAATGTGTCGCGGCATAGTCTCTATTCTAAGTTAGTTAACGAATGGGATATTAACGCCGACATCAAAAAACCTGAGCGTGTAGCGATGATAAAAAAGAATGTTTCTTTTTTCACTAAGTTTAGTGTTGTATGGTTTAGTTCCATTCGAAAGTACTTTAAAAAGACTTCTTTTTCAAAGTGAGTATAAGGGATTATAAATGAAAAAATTTGCGATTATAGCTAACTGCCAACGACTCCCCATAGCTCAAGCTTTAAAGTTAGGGTTTTCACACACTGAAGGTAAGTTTGCTGGTGAGTATGTAACTACAGAAGAATGGATTGATAATTGTTTTGCTATGTACAGCAGGGTGCCTGAGTACGTTGCACATTTTATGGATAAATAAAAGACCTCTAGCAAAGTTGCTTATTTCCGCTTAATTAAACACAAACTTCCCTTTAAAGGTTTTGAATAAAGCTATGGATTCATTTAACCACTTTCTTCCATGGACCTTGAAGAGGGTTAAACAAATCGCTCCCGAAACGTGGGAGCTTTTACTTTTGCCCAGCCAAAATGTAGAACAAGACCAAATCATCCCAGTGACTAATCTTATCGTGCTGCTTTATAAAAAGCTGCATGGGGACGTGGATTTAACAACTTTCAGTAAGCGCGCGGGACTTATAAGTTGGTTCAATCATTATGGTAGAAGTATTTATAATATTGATGAACTTGAAAAAATACTTTTTAGTGAAACTAATGCACCTCCTAAGCTAAAACCGGGAGGGGTAAACCTAATAGGCTATAATCGAGGGCAGTTAGGGTTAGGCGAGGACATCCGTGGCTATGCTGCCTTACTCGACAAGATGAAAGTAGACTACTCTATAGTACATATTGGCCATCCTACTGATGATCCCATTAATTACACCCATCCAAAAGAAGGGCCACCAATATTTGATCGCTCTCTTTTCTTCCTAAACGCGATAGAGTTAGAAAAGTTAGTTAAACTCTACAATAACTTTGATAGCACATTCGGGCGGGCTATTGCTGTCCCGCCTTGGGAGCTTGATAAAGCCCCAAAAGAGTGGTTTTATATACTGTCTCATTTTGAGGAAGTGTGGGGGATATCTAATTTTGTCACACATGCGCTAGAGGAAGTGCACCATAGTACGATATACAGTGCGCCAATTGTTTTGCCTCCTGTTATTAGGGAAATGCATAGTAACGAAAGTAACAAACCGTTCCGTTTTTTGTTTATCTTTGATGCAGGTTCTTTCATAGAGCGTAAAAACCCTCTTGCCGTTGTTAAGGCATTCCAATCTGCTTTTTCACGGTATGAAAATGTAGAGCTGGTAATTAAAGTTTCTAATAGATCTATCAGTCCGCACTGGAATGAAGTTGAACAAAAAGCTGCTTCTGACAGGCGCATTAAACTGGTTAGAGGCTTAATAACAGAAGAGGAGCTTTGCCAGCTTTGGGGGACTGCCAACTGTTATGTCTCGCTACATAGATGCGAAGGGTTTGGAAGAACTATAGCCGATGCAGTGTTGCGAAAGTTGCCAGTTATTGCAACTAACTATTCTGGTAGCACAGACTTATTTCCTGAAGGCTATGAGCTTTTGGTTGACTATACGCTAGTGCCGATAGAGGTTGGGCAATACCCCTTAGCAAATGAGGCGGAGTGGGCGTCTGTGTCTATTGAAGATGCCGCTAAGAAAATGAAATTTGTTTATGAAAATCGATGCACTTCAGCACTAAGTGAAACCGTGTTGTTGGCATATGAGCACGTACAGCAAAAATTCGGTCTGGATAATCAACATCGTCCATTGAAAAAGTGGTTATTATGAGAAAAGGAATAATTTTAGCTGGTGGATCTGGCACGCGTTTGCACCCGTTGACTAAGGTAGTAAGTAAACAGTTAATGCCTGTTTATGACAAGCCGATGATTTTTTACCCGTTAACTACTTTAATGATGTCGGGTATTCGCGATATACTTATTATTACTACACCTAATGAGCAGCGGCGTTTTATCGATCTTATTGGTGATGGTTCTGTTTTAGGAATGAATATTCAGTACGCGGTTCAACCATCGCCCGATGGTTTGGCACAAGCGTTTTTGATTGGTGAAGAGTTTATTGGAAACGATAGCTGCTCACTGGTTCTTGGCGACAATATATATTACGGCCATGACTTAAAACTTTCTTTGCAAAACGCATTTAAACAAGAACAAGGGGCTACGGTTTTCGGTTATCACGTTAACGACCCTGAGCGCTATGGCGTGGTAGAGTTTGACGATGATTGGAATGCACTTTCTATTGAAGAAAAACCCACTGTGCCTAAATCAAACTATGCGGTAACCGGTCTTTATTACTACGACAATCGTGTAGTAGATTTCGCAAAACAAGTGAAGCCATCACATCGTGGTGAACTAGAAATTACCGACCTCAATAATCTGTACCTTCAAGATGGCAGTCTTAAAGTAGAGCTAATGGGGCGAGGCTCCGCTTGGCTTGATACGGGCACGCTCGATTCATTGCTTGATGCCGCAAATTTTGTGGCAGCAATCGAGAAGCGCCAAGGCTTAAAGGTGTGCTGCCCAGAGGAAGTGGCTTATAGAATGGGCTACATAGATGCAGAGCAACTTGAAAAGTTAGCAGAACCACTCAAGAAAAGTGGCTATGGCGATTACCTCTTAAAAGTTCTTAAAGACAGAGTGAAAGTTTAACCTATATTCAAATGTAAGAAGGTGGCATTGCCACCTTTCTTCTTATATTCGTTTACACGTTTGTACGGAAAGTAAATGCAAGTCATTAAAACAGATATCCCAGATGTTAAGATTATTGAGCCAAAAGTATTCGGCGACGAGCGTGGTTTTTTTTTAGAAACCTTCCGCACCGACTGGTTTAAAAAAGAGTGCGCAGATGTAGACTTTGTTCAGGATAACCACTCGAAATCTAGCCAAGGTATTCTGCGTGGCCTTCATTATCAGATGGAGCAAACCCAAGGTAAATTAGTGCGTGTAGTTAGCGGTGAAGTGTACGATGTAGCCGTAGATATGCGTAAAAGCTCACCTACTTATGGAAAGTGGGTTGGAGTGATTTTATCTGCAGAAAATAAGCGCCAACTTTGGGTACCTGCGGGCTTCGCTCACGGTTTCTATGTAACCTGCGAATCGGCTGAGTTTGTGTATAAGTGTACCGACTATTACCACCCAGAATCTGAGATATCAGTAAAGTATGATGACCCTACATTGAATATCGACTGGCCATTAGTAAATGGTGAAAAGCCTTCTTTGTCGGGTAAAGACGAAGCTGGGTTGGCATTTGTTGACGCACCTACGTTTTAACCATTTAGGCTTTAAGGGATAACAATGAAAATTGTAGTTATTGGAAATGCTGGGCAGTTGTCTTACGAGTTGGTGCGTATTCTAGGCGAAGATACTATTTGTCTTGGGCCGGAAGATACTGATATTACTAAATTAGATGTACTGACGGAAACACTGTCTAATTTAGCGCCTGAAGTGATAATCAATGCCGCGGCTTACACAGCAGTTGATAAAGCAGAAGATGACCAAGCCCTGTGCTACGCCATTAATTCTACTGCGGTAGAAAATTTAGCAACATACTGCAAGCAATCGGGCGCGTTTCTAGTGCATGTGTCTACCGACTATGTGTTTAATGGACATAAAGGCTCCCCATACCTACCAGACGACCCTATAGAGCCGCAAGGTGTGTACGGTAAAACAAAAGCTGACGGCGAAAAAGCGATGTTTGAACTATTGCCTGATGCGAGCTGCTTAATCCGTACAGCTTGGGTCTACTCGTCACACGGTAATAACTTTGTTAAAACCATGCTGCGCTTGATGGTTGAAAAACCTCAGTTAACTGTAATAGATGATCAAATTGGTACACCAACTTGGGCTAAAGGTTTGGCTGAAGCTTGTGTGAGTGCAGCTATAAATAAAACGGCTGGCGTTTTCCACTGGACTGATGAAGGCGTGGCCAGTTGGTATGACTTTGCACTAGCTATACAAGAGTTGGGGCTTGAAAAAGGGTTATTAGAAAGTGCAATTCCTTTATTGCCTATTCCAAGTAGCCAGTATCCTACGCCAGCTAAACGCCCTCATTATAGCGTGTTGGACAAACAAAGCACACGTGAAGCGTTTGCAACATGCAACCCAACTCACTGGCGCAAGCAGTTGTCGTCCATGATGGACGAGCTTAAAGCGGCACAATAAACCGCAATACAATTCAAGCTTGGTAAATAAAACATGAGTAAAACGATTTTAGTAACAGGTGGCGCGGGCTTTATTGGCTCTGCAGTTGTTCGCCATCTTATAAACGACACTGACCACACTGTGGTTAATTTAGATAAGCTAACTTACGCAGGTAATTTAGAGTCACTAACACCTGTTTCAAGCAGTGACCGCTATAGCTTTGAACAAGTTGATATTTGTGATGCTGAAGAAGTAAAGCGTGTTTTCAATACGCACCAGCCAGATATCGTAATGCACCTTGCGGCAGAATCTCATGTAGATCGTTCTATCGATGGCCCAGGCGAGTTTATTCAAACTAATGTTGTTGGTACATATACCTTGCTTGAACAAGCAAGAGCATATTGGTCAGAACTGGAAGGCGATAAGAAAGCAGGGTTTAAATTCCACCACATTTCTACCGACGAAGTATATGGCGACCTTCCTCATCCTGATGAGGTTGAGCCAGGAACGGAGCTTCCGCTCTTTACAGAAACAACCCCGTATGCACCAAGCTCGCCTTACTCAGCAAGTAAGGCAAGTTCAGATCAGCTAGTGCGTTCGTGGCTTCGCACATACAAGTTACCCACCCTTGTAACTAACTGCTCAAATAATTACGGCCCGTACCACTTCCCAGAAAAACTTATCCCATTAGTAATTTTAAATGCTCTAGCTGGAAAGCCGCTACCTGTATATGGCAAAGGTAATCAAATTCGAGACTGGTTGTATGTTGAAGATCATGCACGTGCATTGGTAGTGGTTGCACTTAATGGTGAAATTGGTGAAACGTACAACATTGGCGGACATAACGAAAAGCAAAATATTGAAGTAGTGCAAACTATTTGCGCTATTTTGGATGAAGTTAAGCCAAAAGATAGCAGGTACGCTGAGCAGATTACTTACGTTCAAGATCGCCCAGGGCACGACATGCGCTATGCCATCGACGCAGGCAAAATAGAGCGTGAGCTTGGCTGGAAGCCACAAGAAACGTTCGAAAGTGGTATTCGTAAAACTGTTGAGTGGTATTTAGCAAACGAGGGCTGGTGGAAAGCGGTTCTTGATGGAAGTTATCAAGGTGAGCGTTTGGGTACAGGTAGCTAATACTCGTCACTTTAAAACGTGATATCATATAAAAGCCGCATACAATTGCGGCTTTTTGGTTTGTGTTAGGCAATGCTGGTAGGGATTGAATTAGCTGTATGAAGAAATTGGCCATGTTAACCGTTAAAGGCGCTGTTGGTTTAGTGCCCAAATCGGTAAGAAATAAGCTCAAAAATAATCATAAACTTACTGAGTTTTATAGCCGCTCTCTACAGCGTTCGGGGTTATTTTATGGCTTTCCTTCTGAAAAGAAGCGAATGGCGCTATATAAAGACTACTTGCAGCATCAAAGCAAAGTATTAGTTAGTAAAACAGCTAGCCATAAAACCAAGTTAGACTTTACATTTATTATCCTCGGTCATCAGAATTTATCTATTTCTCTCGAAAGTTTGAGGGAAACTGGAAATGATCAACTTGATATTAGAGTCGTTACCGACAAGGCACTGAGAGCTGAAGTTTCTCAATTTTCAACTCTTACTGGTGCTTTAAGTGACGTAGATAATAACAAGGAACTGTTTTTCCTAAATAGTGGTGACACTATTACTGATGAGGCGCTAAAGGTGTTTGCAATAAGTGACAGCGAAGCTGACATAACTTACTGCGACACAGACAGAGTTGATCTAAAGAAGCGTAGAGTTTCGCCCCATTTTCTACCAGATTGGAATCCAGAGTTGCAATATTCCACGGGATATGTTTTTACAGGAATCAAATGCAAAGCCAAATTGGTTAAGTTAAATACCATTAAATCGCAGACTATAGCAGGATTAGTAACTGAGTTGTGGCTTAAGCAGGCTGATTTGTTGATTAAACACTTGCCATTTACGCTGTTAAATAGGACTACAAATAAAACTGTAGTAGATAAAAGCCTTCAAGATATAAGAGAGAGATTGTCAGACTCTACTTCAGCAGTAGCATCGTTTAACGCTGAACTCGGGGTAAACCATCTACAATGGCCAATAGTTTCTGAGCCTTTAGTTTCTCTCATTATCCCTACCAAGAATGCTAAAAACTTAGTTAAAGCTTGTATTGAGTCTATTCTGGATAAAACCACATATCAAAATTATGAAATATTACTCATTGATAATGGATCTGATGAAACCGAAAGCCTCGAGTACTTTGCGAAGTTAAACAAGCATCCAAAAGTTCGCGTCCTTAGTTATCCGGGAGAGTTTAATTATTCCGCAATAAATAATTTTGGCGTACAACATGCTAGCAAAAAGAGTAGGTTGATAGGGCTTATCAACAATGATATCGAAGTCATCAACCCTTATTGGCTTAGCAGTATGGTCGGACACGCACTGCGGGACGATGTTGGGTGTGTAGGTGCCAAACTTTTGTATTCAGATGGAAGAATACAGCATGCCGGTGTGGTACTAGGGTACGGTGGTGGTGCAGGTCATGCACATAAATATTTCCCTCGGTATCATCCGGGGTATATGAAACGCTTAATAGCAACGCAAAACTATTCAGCGGTAACTGCGGCCTGTTTATTAGTGAAGAAGTCGCTGTTTTTAGATGTTGGCGGGTTGAATGATAAAGATCTTACTGTCGCATTTAATGACGTTGATTTTTGTCTTAGGATTAAAGAAACCGGGGTGCGCAACGTTTACTGCGCTGAAGCCGAACTATATCATCATGAATCGGTGAGCAGAGGATTAGATCATGCACCGGAAAAAGCGGCAAGGTTTAATCGAGAGCTAGAATACTTAAAAAAACAGTGGGGCAAGTATATTGAACATGACCCTGCATACAGTCCAAACCTTACACTTATGCGAGAGAACTTTTCCATTAAAGTAAAGGAAGAGTTTTCTAGTTAAAACTAATTTTTGAGTTAAGTTAAAAGTTGGAAATTGTTAAATAAATGGAATCAATAATGAGCAATTACAAAATAGCGGTGGCAGGTACTGGGTACGTAGGCTTATCAAACGCCGTGCTACTAGCACAACACAATGAAGTGAAAGCGGTCGACTTGGTACCTGAAAAGGTCGAGATGCTGAATAACAAAAAGTCTCCCATTGAAGACAAAGAGATTTCTGAGTACCTAACGACTAAAGAGCTTAATCTTGAAGCTACGTTAGATGCACAGGTAGCATATAAAGATGCCGATTATGTGGTTATTGC
>CETM01016708.1_pt1 | contig 17078 bp, 13 predicted proteins | sample 361451 | NCBI WGS metagenome assembly CETM01 (sample SAMEA2622690, study PRJEB7988) | marine metagenome | isolation source: saline water (ENVO:00002010), including
AGACTGGTCCGACATGCTGGCAACGCTTGCGCAGGTCGCTCAAGACGGCGATGTGCATGAGCGGGTCCTGAGCAACCCTCAGCTGACCAGCACCCAGAAAGCGGATCTGCTGCTTGATGTTTGCGGCGACGCCGTAAACGACGAGGTCGGCAATTTCCTTCGCTTGGTCGGCTCCCAGGCTCGCCTGGCCGCGCTGCCGGCAATCGCCGAGCAGTTCGAGCTGCTCAAGGCCCAGCAAGAGAAGCGCATGGACGTGAACATCGTCTCTGCCTTCGCGCTGGACGACGCACAGCAAGAAAAGCTCGCGAGTGCACTGGCCAAGCGTCTGAACCGCGAAATCTCCATTACCACTCAGGTGGATTCCACCCTCCTGGGAGGCGTCATCCTGCGCGCCGGCGACACCGTCATCGACGGGTCGGTGCGCGGTCGACTGAGTCGCCTCCACGAGGCCCTTTCCGCCTGAGTCTGAGGGACATGGCATGCAGCAACTGAATCCTTCCGAGATCAGCGACATCATCAAGCAGCGTATCGAAAAGCTGGATGTCGCATCCGAAGCCCGTAATGAGGGCACCATCGTCAGCGTGTCTGACGGTATCGTGAAGATCCACGGTCTGGCCGACGCAATGTTCGGCGAGATGATCGAGTTCCCCGGTGGCATCTACGGCATGACGCTGAACCTCGAGCGAGACAGCGTCGGCGCGGTAGTGCTCGGCGACTATCAAAAGCTCGAAGAGGGCATGACCGCCCAGTGTACCGGCCGCGTCCTCGAAGTACCGGTAGGCCCGGAGCTGATCGGCCGCGTAGTCGATGCACTGGGTAACCCGATCGATGGCAAGGGCGATATCAACGCCAAGCTGACCGATGCGGTAGAAAAGGTCGCGCCGGGCGTCATCACCCGTCAGTCCGTCGACGAGCCGATCCAGACCGGCCTCAAGTCGATCGACGCCATGGTGCCGATCGGTCGCGGTCAGCGTGAGCTGATCATCGGCGACCGTCAGATCGGTAAGTCGGCGATCGCCATCGACGCGATCATCAACCAGAAAGGCAAGGGCATTACCTGCGTCTACGTGGCGATCGGTCAGAAGCAGTCGACCATTGCCAACGTGGTGCGCAAGCTCGAAGAGCACGGTGCCATGGAACATACCATCGTGGTTGCGGCTGGCGCAGCCGACCCGGCCCCGATGCAGTTCCTCGCCGCTTACTCTGGTTGCACCATGGGCGAGTACTTCCGCGACCGTGGCGAAGACGCCATGATCGTCTACGACGACCTGTCCAAGCAGGCCGTGGCTTATCGCCAGACCTCGCTGTTGCTGCGTCGTCCGCCGGGTCGTGAAGCCTTCCCGGGTGACGTCTTCTATCTCCACTCTCGTCTGCTGGAGCGCGCCGCGCGCGTCAACGCCGACTACGTGGAGAAGTTCACCAACGGTGAAGTCAAGGGCAAGACCGGCTCGCTGACCGCGCTGCCGATCATCGAGACCCAGGGTGGCGACGTCTCGGCGTTCGTTCCGACCAACGTGATCTCTATCACCGACGGTCAGATCTTCCTGGAGACCAACCTGTTCAACTCGGGCATCCGTCCGGCGATCAACGCCGGTCTGTCGGTATCCCGTGTCGGCGGCTCGGCCCAGACCAAGATCGTCAAGAAGCTCGGCGGCAGCGTGCGCCTGGCCTTGGCTCAGTACCGTGAGCTGGCGGCATTCTCGCAGTTCGCTTCCGACCTCGACGACGCGACCCGTAAGCAGCTCGAACACGGTCAGCGCGTTACCGAGTTGATGAAGCAGAAGCAGTACTCGCCGATGTCCGTGGCCGAGATGGCGCTGTCGCTGTATGCCGCTAACGAAGGCTTCCTGGATGATGTCGACGTGAGCAAGGTGCTCGACTTCGAGCATGCCCTGCACGCCTACATGAAGGCCGAGCACGGCGATCTGCTCGACAAGATCAATGCCAGCGGCGACTACAACGACGAGATCAAGTCAGGCCTCAAGGCCGGTCTCGAGAAGTTCAAGGCCACTCAGAGCTGGTGATTTCCCGGCCCGGTAAGGGCGTGTCCCGGCCGGGCCACGGATGTTTCTGAGGGCCACGAACGAGAGGTAGATCGCTATGGCAGCTGGAAAAGAGATACGCACCCAGATCGGGAGCATCAAGAATACGCAGAAGATCACCAGCGCCATGGAAATGGTTGCTGCGTCGAAGATGCGTAAAGCCCAAGAGCGCATGTCGGCCAGCCAGCCGTATGCGCGCCAGATCCGCAATGTCGTTGGTCATATTGCCGACGCCAACCCCGAGTATCGCCATGACTATATGGTCGAGCGGGAGGTCAAGCGGGTCGGTTACATCGTGGTCTCCTCCGACCGCGGCCTGTGCGGTGGCCTGAACAACAATCTGTTCAAGGCCGTGCTCAAGGACGCCAAGGCGTGGCAGGACAAGGGCGTTGAGCTCGATTTCTGCGCGCTGGGCGCCAAGGCCGGCAGCTTCTTCCGCAAGTACGGTGGACGCCTGGTGTCAGCGACCAGTGGCATGGGCGAAGCTCCCGCGGTCGAAGACCTGATCGGCAGCGTCAAGGTGATGCTGGAAGCCTACGATGCGGGCCAGCTGGACCGGCTCTACGTGGTGCACAACCAGTTCGTGAACACCATGACCCAGAAGCCGGCCGTGCGGCAGCTGCTGCCGCTGTCTTCGGACATGGGTGCCGACAACTCGCAAGACGAAGAAAACAGCCGTCCCGCAAGCTGGGACTACCTGTATGAGCCGGATGCCAAGGTGCTGCTGGACCGGCTGCTGGTGCGCTTCATCGAATCCCAGGTCTATCAGGGGGTGGTCGAGAACGCCGCCTGCGAACAGGCCGCGCGGATGATCGCGATGAAGAGTGCCACCGACAATGCCGGCGACCTGATCGACGAGCTTCAACTGGTATACAACAAGGCCCGTCAGGCCGCGATTACCCAGGAAATCTCCGAGATCGTTGGCGGCGCGGCAGCCGTATAGCGCCACTGGGCCGGGCCGTCGCGAGGCGACCGGCCGCCCAGGCACACAGGTTTCATTTGCAGGTATCTAAGAGGAACCAAGATGAGCGGACGTATCGTACAGATCATCGGCGCGGTGATTGACGTAGAGTTTCCGCGGGACGCAGTTCCCAAGGTCTACGACGCGCTGAATGTCTCGCAGAGCGAGACCGTACTCGAGGTCCAGCAGCAGCTGGGCGACGGCGTGGTGCGCACCATCGCCATGGGCTCCACCGAAGGCCTCAAGCGGGGCACCGAGGTCGAGAACACCGGTGCTGCCATCTCCGTGCCGGTTGGCAAGGAGACCCTGGGTCGTATCATGAACGTGCTCGGCCAGCCGATCGACGAAGCAGGCGAGATCGGTGAGCAAGAGCGCATGCCGATCCACCGCAAGGCGCCGGGCTATGCGGACCAGGCAGCGACCAGTGAGCTGCTGGAGACCGGCATCAAGGTCATCGACTTGGTTTGCCCGTTCGCCAAGGGCGGCAAGGTCGGCCTGTTCGGCGGCGCCGGCGTCGGCAAGACCGTCAACATGATGGAGCTGATTCGCAACATCGCCACCGAGCACAGCGGTTACTCCGTGTTCGCCGGTGTTGGCGAGCGTACCCGTGAGGGTAACGACTTCTATCACGAGATGACCGAATCCAACGTTATCGACAAGGTATCGCTGGTTTACGGTCAGATGAACGAGCCGCCCGGGAACCGCCTGCGCGTGGCCCTGACCGGCCTGACCATCGCCGAGAAGTTCCGTGATGAAGGTCGTGACGTGCTGCTGTTCGTCGACAACATCTATCGTTATACCCTGGCTGGCACCGAGGTGTCCGCACTGCTGGGCCGTATGCCGTCAGCGGTAGGCTATCAGCCGACCCTGGCCGAGGAGATGGGTGTCCTTCAGGAGCGCATCACCTCCACCAAGGATGGCTCGATCACCTCCGTGCAGGCCGTCTACGTGCCCGCGGATGACTTGACCGACCCGTCACCGGCGACCACCTTCTCGCACCTGGATGCGACCGTGGTACTGGCGCGTTCGATCGCCGAGCTGGGTATCTATCCGGCCATCGATCCGCTCGACTCCACGTCTCGCCAGCTCGATCCGCTGGTGGTGGGTGACGAGCACTACGACACGGCCCGCCGCGTGCAGGGCGTGCTGCAGCGTTACAAGGAGCTCAAGGACATCATCGCGATCCTGGGCATGGACGAGCTGTCTGATGAAGACAAGCTGGCCGTGAACCGGGCGCGTAAGATTCAGCGCTTCCTGTCGCAGCCGTTCTTCGTGGCCGAGGTGTTTACCGGTGCGCCGGGTAAATACGTGTCTCTGAAGGAAACCATCCGTGGCTTCCAGGGCATCCTCAATGGCGATTACGACGAGCTGCCGGAGCAGGCCTTCTACATGGTTGGCACTATCGACGAAGCGGTCGAGAAAGCCAATTCCATGCAGTAAGGTCGTCCACCCTACGGGAGCCCCAGAGGGGACATAGCTATGGCGAAAAGCTTCAAGTGCGAGATCGTCAGCGCCGAGGCTTCGATCTTTTCCGGAGCCGTCGAGCAGGTGATTGCCGCGGGTGTGATGGGTGACCTGGGGATTCTCCCGGGTCACACCTCGCTGCTCACAGAGCTCTCGCCGGGACCGGTGCGGGTCATCCACGACGGCGGTCAAGAAGATCATTATTACGTCACGGGCGGCTTCCTCGAAGTGCAGCCCAAGATTGTAACGATCCTGGCCGACACCGCCGTGCGCGCCGACGATCTGGATGAGGCGGCTGCCGAAGAGGCCCGCCAGCATGCACTGAAGGAACTCAACGACAGCAACGCCGACCTCGATTATTCGCGCGCTTCTTCAGAGCTCGCCGAGGCCGTTGCCCAGTTGCGGACCATTCAGCAATTGCGCAAGAAGGCCGGCAAGGGCTAAGTCTTACCCTTAGCCGTCCGCGACGCCCCTTGGACTCCCGGTTCAAGGGGCGTTTTTGTGTCGGCTCCGGCCGTCTTGTCACACCCGGCGAGGTATCGTTGGGCAGTTGTCCAGAGACAGAATCGGAGTCAGGAGGAGGCGATGGCAAAGACAGATAGCTTGCAGGCTGACAAGGGGCTGCTTGAAACCGCCCTTGCGCAGAAGGATCAGATCGCTCTCGAGGCCTTGCTTGGCAAGCGGCGCTCTGCGGATGTGGCCGAACTGCTCGAGACGTTCATCGACGATGACGATGACGAGGCAACGGCGCTTGCACTGCTCGAGACGCTGTCGTTCGAGCGGGGCGGCAATGTCTTCAGCTACCTGCAGGATGAGACCCAGCAGCGGCTTGCCGCCGGCATGGCCGACAAGCGATTGGTCAAGCTGCTCGAGGAGATGGGGTCGGACGAGCGTGCCGATTTCTTCAATCTGGTCGGTGAGGACCGACGCGAGGCCCTGCTGCGCCGAATGGCGCGCCACGAACGCGAGGAGGTCCTGCTGCTGGCCAGCTACGAGGAGGGCACCGCCGGGGCGCTGATGACCGCTGACTATGTGGCGATCCCGGCTGGGTTGAGTGTGTCCCAGGCGATGATGCGGGTCCGCCAGACGGCGCCGGATGCCGAGACCGTCTACCAGATTTATATTCTCGATGGCGATGGTCGGCTCATCGGCACCCTGTCGCTGCGTCAGCTGATGGTGGCGCGTCCTGGTGCCGCGGTTGACGACCTGATGATTCGCGATGTTATCCACACCCAGGTGGATGCCGAGCAGGAAGACGTGGCCAAGCTGGTGGCTCGCTACGACCTCTTGGCTGTCCCGGTGGTCGATAACAGCGAGCGTCTGGTGGGCATCGTGACCCATGATGACGCCCTGGACGTGGTCGAGGCCGAGGCCACTGAAGATATCCACAAGGGGATGTCGATCGGCCAGCTGGAGACCGGTGTCAGCCGAGTGCCGCTGCTGAAACTGTATCGCAAGCGCATTGTCTGGCTGGTGCTGCTGGTGTTCGGCAACCTCTTCTCAGGAGCCGGCATCGCCTTCTTCGAGGACACCATCGCCGCCCAGGTAGCGCTGGTATTCTTCCTGCCGTTGCTGATCGGCAGTGGCGGCAACGCCGGCGCCCAGGCGGCCACCTTGACGGTACGTGGCATGGCCACCGGCGATGTCGGCGTGCGGGATTGGGGCAAACTGATGGGCCGCGAGCTGCTGGTGGCCGGCGCCCTGGGCCTGACCATGGCATTGGCCGTGGCGCCGATCGGCGTGATACGCGGTGGCGAAGCGGTGGCCCTGGTGGTGGCGATCAGCATGATCACTATCGTGCTGTTTGGCAGCCTGCTCGGCATGTGTCTGCCTTTCCTGCTCGACCGCCTGGGCTGGGACCCGGCGACGGCATCGGCACCGCTGGTGACCACCGTAATCGATGCCTGTGGAGTGGTGATCTACTTCGGTATCGCCAGCCATTTGCTGGGGCTTGGCTAGATTACTCCGGTAGCCCGCCCGGCTAGATGATTCGGCCAAGCCGACTGGCCAGGTTGAGTTTCAGGTTCTGGAGAAGAACCCGAGTCGGGGGGCGAGGACAAGACTGGGTCTGACGTGTATCCTCAAGCCCCACTTGGCGCAGGCGTAAGAGGCAAGAGGCGTCTGGCGGGTTAACCCGATCAACGAAAGTGAACCGCATGGATTGGCTACAGGTCGTCGTTTTGGCCCTGGTACAGGGCATCTCCGAATTCTTGCCGGTCTCGAGTTCGGCCCATCTGGTGCTGGTTCCGGCCCTCACTGACTGGCCCGATCAGGGGCTGGCTTTTGACGTGGCGCTGCATGTCGGCAGCCTATCGGCGGTGGTGGTGTATTTCCGCCGCGATCTGATCAAGATGATGACCAGCTGGTGTGGCTCGCTCGCGGGGCGCGGCCAGGATGAGAGTTCGCGGCTCACCTGGTGGGTGATCCTTGCCACCATCCCGGTCGGCCTGGTGGGGCTTGCCTGCAAGGACCTAGTCGAGGACAACCTGCGTTCGGGCTTGGTGATCGGGGCGAGTCTGGCCGTCTTCGGGCTGGTGCTGGGCTGGGCCGATCTTCGTCATCGCGGACATCGCAATGAGTTCGATCTGACCTGGAAGGATGCCCTGCTGATCGGCCTCGCCCAGGCGCTGGCGCTGATTCCAGGCACCTCGCGTTCGGGTATCACCATGACTGCGGCCCTGATGCTGGGGCTGAGTCGAGAGGCCTCGGCGCGCTTCTCCTTCCTGTTGTCGATGCCCGTGATCGTACTGGCCGGCGGTCTCAAGACCCTCGATCTGCTCGAGTCTCCCGTACCCGTGAACTGGATAACGCTGGCCGTCGGCACCCTGTTGTCAGGTATCAGCGCCTATCTGTGCATCCATTATTTCCTGGCATTCATTCACCGCATCGGTATGCAGCCCTTCGTGATCTATCGCGTGGTCTTCGGGCTGTGGCTGGTGTGGTTCTTCTGGTAGGACAGCGATCATGACTCGACGCCTTTCCCTGTTTGCGCTTGCGGCGCTGTTGCTCGTGGTAGCGCTGAGCGGTTGTAGCGAGCCCCTCCGCGAGGCCCCGATCACGCTCAAGGGGCAGATCTTCGGCACTTACTATCAGGTGATTCTGGCCAAGCCGATGACCCGCGACCAGGTCGCCGATATCGAGGCCGGGATTCTCGATGAACTCGAGGCCGTGGATGCCTCGATGTCGACCTATCGCGATGACTCTGAGCTTTCGACCTTCAATCGCTCTCCGGTCGGCGAGTGGCAGCCTCTCTCACCTGAGCTGATGCAGGTACTCGAGATCAGTCGGCGGGTCTCCCAGGCAAGCGATGGTGCCTTCGATATCACTGTGGGTGGCCTTGTGAACCTGTGGAGCTTCGGTCCCGAGGCGCGCCCCGAGAAGGTACCGCCTGAGGATCAGCTTCAGGAGCGCCTGGCCCAGATCGGTCCCGACAAGGTCGAACTGGATATAGACGCCGGCCGAGCTCGGCGCCTGAGCGATGTCTATGTCGATCTCTCGGCGGTGGCCAAGGGCTTCGGTGTCGATCAGGTCGGCGACTATCTCGAGGAACAGGGGATCGAAAACTTCCTGGTCGATATCGGCGGCGAGCTGGTGCTGCGTGGTCATCGCGACGATGACGGCGACCCCTGGCGGGTCGGGGTGGAAGTGCCGGACGAGCATCGCCAGGTGGCGCAGTACGTGCTTGCCCTGACCGACATGTCGGTCGCCACCTCGGGCGATTATCGCAACTACTTTGAAGAAGACGGCAAGCGCTACTCCCATACCATCGACCCGCGCACTGGGCGGCCGGTAGAGCATGCGCTGGCATCGGTGACGGTGCTGGGTGAGACTACCGCCTACGCAGATGCCTGGGCGACCGCGCTTAGCGTCCTTGGCCCCCGGGCCTCTCTCGAGACGGCGCGCCGCGAAGGACTGGCGGTGCTTACCCTCGAGCGCGAGGGCGAGGGCTGGATCAGTCGGGCCAGCCCGGCCTTCGCCGAGCGGGTCGGCGATGCCGCGCTCGACAAGCTAGGGATTCCGCGGCCGGATCAGGATACGGCGCAAGGCTCGCTTCAAGACTCGGACCAAGACTCGGACCAAGACTCGGACCAAGACAACGAGGAGACATGATGACACTCGACGTGGTGATTCTCGCCGCTGGCCAGGGAACGCGCATGCGTTCTCGCAAGCCCAAGGTCCTGCACACGCTGGCGGGTAAGCCGATGGTGCGTCATGTGATCGATACGGCGGCTGGCCTCGGCGCCGACAAGCTGCATGTGGTGATCGGCCACGGCGGTGATGACATGCGTCAGTCGCTGGGTGACGCCGGCGTGCATTTCGCCGTGCAGGAGCAACAGCTTGGCACTGGCCATGCCGTCGCCCAGACCCTCGATCAGCTCGGCCATGACAAGGTCCTGGTGCTCTACGGCGATGTGCCGTTGATTCGCCGTGAAACCCTCAGAGAGCTGCTGGCTCGGGTCGACGAGGATCATATGGGGCTGCTCAGCGTGACCCTCGATGAGCCCAAGGGCTATGGCCGTATTCTGCGCGATGCAGACGGCCAGGTGGTCGCCATCGTCGAGCACAAGGACGCCAGCGAGGCGGAGCGTGCGGTCAAGGAATGCAATACCGGCATCATGGCCATGACGGCGGCCCAGCTGAAACGCTGGCTACCGCAGCTATCCGCCGACAACCAGCAGGGCGAGTATTATCTGACCGACGTCATCGCCATGGCCGCCGCCGAAGGGGTAGGGGTCGTCACCGCCCAGCCGGCCACGCCGATCGAGGTCGAAGGCGTCAACAACCGCCTGCAGCTGGCGCGCCTGGAGCGGGCTTACCAGCACAGCGTCGCCGAACGGCTGATGACCGAGGGCGTCGCCCTGGCCGACCCGTCGCGGATCGACGTTCGAGGGACTCTGACCTGCGGCCGTGACGTCGAGATCGACGTCGGCTGCGTCTTCGAAGGCGACGTGGAACTCGGCGAAGGCGTGCGCATCGGCCCCTACTGCGTGATCCGTGACAGTCACTTGGGCGCAGAGACGGTGGTCGAAGCCCACAGCATGATCGATCAGGCGGTGGCCGCCGGCCACAACCAGATCGGCCCTTTCGCTCGGCTGCGCCCCGGCACTCAGCTTGCCATCAAGGCCAAGGTCGGCAACTTCGTCGAGACCAAGAACGCTCGGGTCGGCGAAGGCAGCAAGATCAATCACCTGAGCTATGTCGGTGATGCGCGCCTTGGCGAGGGCGTGAACGTTGGCGCCGGCACCATCACCTGCAACTACGATGGCGTCAACAAGCACCGTACCGAGATCGGCGACGGCGCCTTCATCGGCTCCAATACCGCCCTGGTCGCGCCAGTCAGTATTGGTGAGGGAGCCACCGTTGGCGCCGGCTCGACCATCAGCAAGGATGTCGCTGACCACGCCCTGGCGGTGTCTCGAGCGCGTCAGATCAGCAAGGCCGACTGGCCGCGGCCGAGCAAGAGCGCCAAGGACTGAAATAGCGTCAAGGACTAACGGCGCATCATAAAGTGAATTTATCCGGCCCCGGGTGTGAGGCGCTGAGTCAGTGCCCGCCGGGGGCCGACTCGATGGCTCGACACGAAGGTCCGGCCGTCGGCAAGCATGAGAGGAGAACGGCATGTGTGGAATCGTCGCAGCGGTCGCCGAGCGTAACGTCCAGGGCATCCTGCTCGAAGGCTTGAAGCGCCTCGAGTATCGGGGCTATGACTCGGCCGGAATGGCCGTACTGACGGCCGAGGGGCGTCTCGAACGCCAGCGCGCTGCCGGCAAGGTGGCGGCACTCGAAGCCTGCCTCGATGCCTCGCCGCTGGTCGGCAGCGTGGGCATCGCCCATACCCGCTGGGCGACTCACGGCAAGCCCAGCGAACACAATGCCCATCCGCACCAGTCCGGCGACAGCCTGGCGGTCGTTCATAACGGCATTATCGAGAACTTCGAGGTGCTCAAGGCCGAGCTCGAAGGGCAGGGCTACGCCTTTACCTCGCAGACCGATACCGAGGTCATCGCTCACTTGGTCGGCCGCGAGTTTACCCTCGGCCAGGATCTGCTGGCATCGGTGCAGCGCGTGCTGGCGACGCTGGATGGCGCCTACGCGCTGGGGGTGGTTCACCGCGGCGAGCCCGATACCCTGATCGGCGCCCGCAAGGGCAGCCCGCTGGTGGTTGGCGTGGGCATCGAGGAGGCCTTCCTGGCCTCTGACCCGCTGGCGTTGCTGCAGGTCACCGATCGCTTCATCTATCTGCAGGAGGGCGACGTGGTGCGCCTGCGTCGTGGCGGCAGCATCGAGATCTTCGACGCCGCCGGGCAGGGCGTCGAGCGGCCGATCCAGGTCTTCGAGCACGGCGACGGTGCCGCCAGCAAGGGCGAGTATCGCCACTTCATGCTCAAGGAAATCTACGAGCAGCCTCAGGTGATTGCGGCAACTCTCGAGGGTCGTCTTGGCGAGCGCAGCGCACTGATCGAGAGCTTCGGCAATGGCGCCGAGGAGCTGCTGTCGCAGGTCAAGCAGGTGCACATCGTCGCCTGCGGCACCAGCTATCACGCGGGGCTGGTGGCGCGCTACTGGCTCGAGCAGTACGCCGGCATTCCCACTCAGGTCGAGGTGGCGTCGGAGTTCCGCTATCGCCGGGTGGTGGTGCCCGAGGGCACCCTGTTCGTGACCCTGTCACAGTCCGGGGAGACCGCCGATACCCTGGCTGCGCTGCGCTTCTCCCGAGAGCTCGGCTACTTGGGAAGCCTGGCGATCTGCAACGTACCCGGCAGTTCCCTGGTGCGGGAATCCGACCTGACGCTGATGACCCAGGCAGGCCCCGAGATCGGTGTGGCCTCGACCAAGGCCTTTACGACACAGCTTGCTGCCCTGATGCTGCTGACGCTGGGCCTTGGCAAGGTGAATGGCATGGACGAGGCTCGCCAGGCCGAGATTGTCACGGCGCTGCGCGGCCTGCCCACCTTGATGGGCCGCGTGCTGGGACTCGACGGCGAGATCGAGGCACTGTCCACGGCCTTCGCCGAGAAGAATCATGCGCTCTTCCTGGGCCGTGGCGCCCACTTCCCGATTGCCCTGGAAGGTGCGCTCAAGCTCAAGGAAATTTCCTATATCCACGCCGAGGCCTATCCCGCCGGCGAGCTCAAACACGGCCCGCTGGCGCTAGTCGACAGCGAGATGCCGGTGATTTCGGTGGCCCCCAACGACGCCCTGCTCGACAAGCTCAAGTCGAACCTGCAGGAAGTGCGTGCCCGTGGCGGCGAGCTTTACGTGTTCGCCGACGAGAGCGTGGGCCTCGAGGAAGCCGAGGGCCTGCATGTGCTTCGCCTGCCACACATCGACGAGGCCCTGGCGCCGATTCTCTACACCCTGCCGTTGCAGCTGCTGTCCTATCACGTGGCGGTGCTCAAGGGCACCGACGTCGATCAGCCGCGCAACCTGGCGAAATCCGTGACCGTGGAATAACGCCAGCGGCCTGTGTCTTTCTTGGGCGCGTGGGCGAGTAAAGGCCTTTAACGCCGGCCTCCCATGCCGATCTGCTCGGCGAGGGAGGCCGGCGTTTTATTGCCAGCCAAAGGAATACTCAAGAAAGAAAGCCGAAATGCCGCTGCCAGGTCGCTGTGCGTGCCTGATCCCGTGCCTCGTAGTCGGCTAGCGCCTCCTCGAGGCTGCCAGGCGATTCGGTGTCTCGATCCTCGCCGAGCCGGGTGAGTCGCATGGTGTACCAGGCGGTAACGCCCCCCTCTGGTGGCGTGTCGAAGCGCGGAAAGGCAAGCTCAGCGCAGTGTCCATGGCGCCACTGGTGGGGCAGATCAGGCGCGAGCGCCAGGCCGCGGGCCAGGCCGATGATATCGGCGGCGCCTTCGGCGACGACATCGCGGGCCTGGGCCAGGGACTTGAAGCCGCCGGTCAGCATCAATGGCAGCGTCGTTTTCTGGCGTGCCTGTCGGGCGAAGTCCAGAAAGTAGGGGCCGCTCGCCGAGCCGTCCGAGGCCGATCGCGCGCCGGGGAAGTAGGTGCCGCCACTTATGTCCAGCAGATCGATGGCCTCGCGGTCCAGTGCCTCGACCACCGCGAGGGCGTCGACCTGACTCAAGCCGCCTTCCAACTGGTCCGTGGCATTGAGCTTGACCGCGATCGGAAACGCCGGCCCTACGGCTTCACGTACTGCTTGGATTACCTCGATCAGCAGGCGCTGGCGGTTGTCGATGGAGCCGCCATAGGCGTCTTCGCGCTGGTTGAACAGGGGAGACAGGAACTGGCTCAACAGGAAGCCGTGGGCCGCATGGATCTGCACGCCGCCGAAGCCAGCGCCCTTGCCAAGACGGGCCGTGTGGGCGAACTCCTTGGGCAGGGCGTGAATCTCGGCAAGGCTCAGGGCCTCGCAGCTAAGCCGAGGCAGGTCCAGGGCACTGGGGCCCCTGGGGACGCTGGTCGGCGGATAGGCCAGCGCTCCCGCATGGCCCAACTGAAGCCACAGGCCGCTGCCGTGCTGGTCGCCAGAACGCGCGAGTCGCTGGAAGCGTTCTATATCCGACTGGTCGTTCAGGACCAGGTTGCCAGGTTTCTCGGCGACATCGGACCTGCCTTGCACCTCACCAATCAAGGAAAGGGCAACCCCGCCTTCGGCCCAGCGCTCGTATAGCCGGCATTGGGTAGTCGTTGGGTGGCCGGTGCCGTCGCCGAGGGAATCCGACATTGCCGACTTGGCGATGCGGTTCTTCAATACTCTGCCGCAGGGTAGGGTCAGGGGGATAAAGAGGACGTCGGCATCGTTCATGGACGCTGCCCCGGCGCTGAAGCTCGACTCGGTCATGTTGCGCTCCTTGGACATTTCAAATGCTGTCCTCATCGTGACAGTCGCCGCGGCCGCCGATAATCCGTTGCCGAGGCACAGGATCTGTGAGCATATGGAACAGATGAAACCGGATACCGAACTCGCCATCTTCCACGCGGTCGTCGAGGCAGGGAGCTTCTCGGGAGCCGCCCGCCAGCTGGGTATCACTCACTCGGCGGTCAGCAAGCGCATTGCCCGCCTGGAGCAGCGCCTGGGGACAGCCTTGCTGGTGCGTTCCACCCGACAGATGCGCCTGACAGAGGCCGGCGAGGCCTACGCCGGCGAAACCCGGGAACTGCTGGCCAGGCTCAGGCAGGTGGAACAGGAGATTACCGAGGGCACGGGGGCGCTCAGAGGCCGCATCCGGATCACCGCACCGACGGCGCTGGGCAAGCAGCAACTGATGCCGCTGTTGCTGGCCTTCATGGATGATTATCCGGCGGTGGAGATCGACCTGACGCTGACCGATGCGATCGTCGACCTGGTGCATGAGGGCATGGACCTGGCGGTCCGCAGCGCCTTTCTGGACGATTCCGGGCTGATCGCCCGACGGCTTACCACCCATCCTCGCCTGATCTGCGCCGCGCCCGGCTATCTGGCGCGACACGGCTGGCCGGCAAGCCCCGGCGACCTGGCGCGGCATACCTGCCTGTTCCTGAACCTGTCGCGGGGCATCTCCATGTGGGGGCTGCGGGAAAGCCCTCGCGGCCAGCCCGGCTTCCTGTCCAATTCCCTGGAGACCCTGCATGCCGCCTGCCTGCATGGACGGGGGATCGCCTGTTTGCCCCGCTACATGGTGGCAGAAGATCTTGCGGCCGAGCGGCTTCACCCCCTGCTGGATGCTTACCGTGACACTCAGGTCGGCACCGCCATTTCGATTCTACGCCCCGAGACCAGCCTGCTGCCGCGGCGGGTACGCGCCCTGATCGACTACCTGGTGGAACACTTTCCCTGAGGGCTCAGCGTTTGAGCGCCTTCGAGGCTAGTTCCTGGCGTTAACCCTTCCCCACCAAGGACGGTATCGGCGCTGACTCTCTGGGTTCTGTCGCCATCAGTCTGGGGCTTTAGCGTTGCTGTTGTCCTACGTTGGCGTGCCGTTCAGCGTCTCTTCCAGCCAGCCCAGCAATGCCCGTGTGGCGTAGCGTTCCGATGATCTGTGGCGTGTGTACACGGCGATCGCCTCCGGTTGATACAGGCTTTCGCGCACGGGACGCACCAGCTCATCCGACGCGATCAGCCGTGCGTCGCCAACCCAGTGCCACGCCGTGGCCTTCCAGCGTTGCTTGAAGCATCAGCGGATAGCTGTCGAAGGTCTTTCCCGGCAGGGGGGCCGTCAGCGGATGCTCCATGGCGCGGAACCAGTCGGCCCACTCTATCCAGTCCGGTGGCTCCACTCGATGATGGAGCAACTCGGCTCCAGCGAGCGACGCCAACGAGAGGGGTGCCTTTACTGCCGCAGGATGGTCTGGGCTGCAGATAGGATAAATCTCGTCGCTGGCAGTAAAAGCGAGGTGATGGTTGCCGCTGGGCCTGCCGTTGGTTTGCAGTGCGATATCAAACGGATCGGGATATTCGGTCAAGGAGCGTGTCGAGGTGGCCAGCTTTAGATCAATGTCGGGGTAGCGGCGATTGAAGCTGGCCAGGCGCGGCATCAACCAATAGAACGCCTCACAGAGCTGACAGAACAGAATCACCTGAGCACCGTGGCTGGGGCCGCGCAAGTCGTTGGCCTGATCCGCCATGTTGCCTAACGAGCGAGAGACGATATGGGCAAACTCGCGACCCTCTGGGGTGAGAAAGACGCCGCGATTTCGGCGCTCGAATAGCGCCTGGCCCAGGTCTTCCTCCAGTGCGCGGACCTGGCGGCTGATCGCGGCCTGGGTGAGATGCAGTTCATCCGCCGCTCGGGAGAAACTCTCGAGGCGTGCGGCTGCCTCGAAGGGCAGCAACGTCGACAAGGGCGGAAGTGATCGGCCTAGCCAATTCATAATCTGAGCTCATGGATGGTGACGCAGAAGTCGTTAGTCAGGTGAAAGGCGCCCCATGCATGCTGATTCCCTCTCAATCCAGAAAACACAGGGATCATCATGCACGACACACGCCATGACAATCATCGCCAAGGGGTGATGTTGATCGTCGGCTCGGTCTGTCTGCTCGCTTTATCCGATGCTCTGGTTAAGTATCTCAGCGCAGCTCTGTCACTTTGGCAACTGCTCGCATCGGCATCATTGGTGTCACTCCCCATGCTGGCGGGATGCTTGGTCTTGCGCGGAGGGCTTGCCGCCCTTGTGCCCGAGAGGATCGGGTGGGTGGTACTGCGAAGCTTACTGTTGTTGGCGATGTGGTTGTTGTTCTACGCCGCGCTGCCATTGATTCCGCTCGCCACCGCCGCGGTGGGCATCTATACCACGCCACTGTTCATTGCGATTATCGCCTCTCTGGTGGGCGATGAAAGGCTGACGCTCCATGGCTGGGCGGCGATCGGTATCGGTTTCGCAGGCGTCCTGTTGGTGCTGCGTCCAGGAACGGGATTGGTCTCTTTCGCCGCGATATTGCCGGTGGCGGCCGCCTGTTGTTATGCCGTTGCCATGGTCTTGACGCGTCGTCACTGCGCCGGCGAGCGCCCGCTGGTATTGGCGCTGGGCCTGAACCTCTCCTTTGCGTTGGCTGGCATAGTGGGCAGCGGCCTGACGGTGGTGATCGATGACGCAGCGAGTCAGCAGGGCTTCTTGAACCGTGAGTGGCAGCCACTCGAGGTCATCGAGATAGGGCTGATCCTGCTTTATGCGCTATTGATGGTGACCGTCAACACGGGCGTCGCGCGGGCCTATCAGATTGCGCCGTCTTCCCTGGTGGGGACCTTCGATTACGCCTATCTACTCTTTGCAGCCGTCTGGGGCCTGGTGTTGTTCGATGAGGTGCCTGACCGGCTTTCCGTGATGGGGATGGGGGTGATCCTGATCGCAGGCGGGCTAGTCATGCGGCGACGAGGACGCTGACTCGGTTAATCTGCACAAACGACGCAATGACCGGTGGGATGGCCTTGCTGTGCCATCCCACCGCGTTTTTTCTCTCGCCTTTATCCCGCCCTTTCTCAGTCTGCCGTGGCGCTCCCCAGGATCTTCAGCACCCTTTCCTTGGAGACGGCCTCGCGCTCGGCGTAGAGAGCGAGCTCATCGGTGACGCTGGCGCCCAAGGCGGCTTCGAAAGCTCCCTTGTTGGCGTGGCCGGCATAGGCGTCGTTTTGTGCGCCGCCGAGGTTCGACTGGAAGATGCCCGCCGCACTGACCGGCAGGAAGTCCTCATAGGTGATCGGCCGAGCCGTGACCAGACCCTGCGCGATCAGCGCGTCAAGGTCCGTTTCATGACCTGCATCGGCGGCGTGCCCGGCATCGGTGAGGCGGTACTCGAAGAAAGCCAGCTCCTCGCGGCGCAGGGTCGCCTCATCATCCGGGAACTCGGCGAATACCTCGGCCAGCGCCTGCTGGTGGGCGTCGTTGGCGAGCCCTTGGGTCTTGTCCCGGGAGGCGGCGAGCAGGCGATCATAGAGCGCTCGACCCTTGCCGGTCAGCGCCACGCCGCGCTGTTCGATCTCGCCGAAGCGGGCGGTGTGGGTCCCCTGACGCTCGCCCTTGAAGTGAGTCGGTTCCTCCAGGGCCTTGAAGCTGGTCTGGCGCAGCAGGATCGGGCAGTGACGACGGGGCGGCCCTTCGATGATTTCCTTGGCATTCATGCCGGCGGCCGGCATGCGCTTCTGAACTTCATCGATATCCAGGGTGCGCGG
>CETM01204788.1_pt1 | contig 17078 bp, 19 predicted proteins | sample 361451 | NCBI WGS metagenome assembly CETM01 (sample SAMEA2622690, study PRJEB7988) | marine metagenome | isolation source: saline water (ENVO:00002010), including
GCAGGTGCTATGAAAGAACAAAACGGAGTATCGTCGACAACATTCAACAATACACCTTTCTCATCAGCTTCATCGTATATCACTTGATTTACTTTTCTAACATTTGTAGCCGCAATAGCTACAAATATGCCATCGAGATCACCTCTAATATATTCTCTTTCAGTCCAAGTGACCTTTCCGGAAGCAGCATATTCTTTGAGTTCTTCGGTTACCAAAGGGCTTATAATTTCAATTTTTGCACCTGACTCTAAAAGTGCCGGGATTTTTCCTGTGGCTATTTCTCCTCCTCCTATAATAAGAACTCTCCTATTTTTAAGATTTAGATACACTGGGTAATAAGCGTCCATTATTTCTCTATTTATCCTTTTATAGTATTTTGGGAATTAATAAATCGATCGTAATCATCGACAAAATATCTCACTCTAGTCTTTTTATATTCTCTAGTGCTATATAGCATCAACCTATTTTCGATTCCTGATAATTCTTGGATCTCATCAGCAATGTCTTGGCATTCATCTTTTGTCGTCGCATGAATCATAGTGAAGTGTGTGTATGGCCAATCTGGAAACGTAGGCCTCTGATAACAATGCGTTACAGCAGGATGTTCCGCCATTTTCATTCCTACTTCTGTAGCCTGTTCTTCATCTACCTGCCATACCACCATAGCGTTAGCCATAAAACCAGATCTTCTATGATGTAACACAGCACTAAATCTTCGCATCAAAGTTTTATCTATGTATTCTTTCGCCTTGCTGAACAATTCAGAGGTGGTCATACCCAACTCAGATGCCATACCGTCATAAGGGCGAGATTCTAATTTGATGTCTTCTTGTAAAACTCTAATCACATCACGATCCTTATCGTTCAGTTCTTGAGCTTTATTCCATGTCTGCATAGCTGTGGTATTACTGAATCCATCAGGGCTGTAATTATGTGACAATCCCTTCTGATTTACCATGTCAAAATTAACTCCGATCTTAAAGAATTTAATCGTTGGCATGATTCTACATTCAGTAGCACCGGTATTTTGATACATGAATTGAATAGTATCTTCTAAATCATGATCTGGCGGGACTGCAATAGTAAACCAAAGATTGTAATAAGAACCTTCCCTGGCATAATTATGACTTACACCCGGATGTTGATTGATGAACATCGCACCTTCGTGTAGCAATTCTTCAGGGAATGCGAAAGCGACCAATGTAGTCTTGTAACCTAATTTCCTGGTATCAAAAATGGCCCCGATCTGTCTAACAACATTCTGTCTTTTAAGTTCGGTTAACCTAGAAAGCACTTCCTCTTCCGAAAGGTCTAAGTCATTAGCTAATTCAAGAAAGGGAGTATCAACAAGGGGGAATTCCGTTTGAATCATATTTAGCAGTTTTCTATCGATTGCGTCCATTTGCACCTTTACTTAGGAACCATGAATCGACAAACATGCATCTATTCATCATTATAAATCACTGCCCCTCGCAATTTATTTTGTCACATCCCTTAATTATACCGAAATCTTTGTTGATTTTGTAGTGTTAAATAACCTAATACAAAAATCCATCCCTTATAATTTGTGGACCAAAATCTTCGATAGACAAATATAAACTCAACTAATATCATTATGCATATCCACATCAATCCATATCAAATAGTGGAGGAAGCATGTTCACAAAAATACAGCATCTAGGATACCAAGTAAGAGACTTAAACGAAGCAGCCGAATGGTTCAGTAACATATTTGGAGGGAAATTCTTGCCCGGAAGACAATCACCTGATGGAAGTGGAAATGGATTTATGCATTTTGGGCAAATAGAAATCGAATTAATACAGCCATCCGATGTATCTTTCATCCCTGAAGGAGAAATGGTTATGCACCATGTCGGATATAGGGTAGATAGTATATCGAGCGAAGTAATTGAATTAAGCGCTAAAGGGTTCAAATTTGTATCCGATACCCCTAATACGAATCCACTAGGACAACAAGTCTTATATTTTGATAACAGCACAACTTTAAATTGCAACATACACTTAACTGAACTCCCTGAAATCCCAAATGTTGATGGTTTTGGAGAAGGTCTTCCTGTAATAGATATTGTCCACGCAGGCTACTTAGTCAAAAACGTGGATACTATTGTTCAATGGTATGAAGATAAATTTGACGCTGTAGCAATTGGAGGAATTGGTAAGTCCGTGAGAGGAGCTCGCAATGGTTATGTGAATTTTGGAAATGTACAAGTGGAATTAATCGAACCATTAGATCAATCATTATTAAAAGGTGAGGAAATAATAATGGACCATATTGGGTTGGTAGTAGAAAATATAGGCACTCAAATAGAAGCATGTAAAAAATCTGGAGTCACTTTCGTAGCAGATGAACCTATCACCAATCGCATTGGCCAACAATTGTTGTATTTTGACAAGCCAAGTAGCTTATGCACAGGCATGCATCTCACTCAACTTCCTGATTAGATTTAAATCTCCAATCATAATGAACATTACTAAAAACAATATAATTTTGGTAGGGTTTATGGCATCTGGCAAAACCACCATTGGAAACCACCTAGCAAAGCTTATTAATCGTACTTTCGTTGACACAGACTATCTACTTGTTCAAAACTTCGGCATTTCAATTGCCCAATATTTTGAAACCCACGGCGAAAAACTATTCAGAGAACATGAACAAGCTGTGATTCAAAGCACCTGTAATCGATCAAATCAAGTAATATGCACTGGGGGCGGAGCATTTATCAACCCAGAGAACCAGCGTATAATGCTGTCTTCAGGAAAAGTCTTTTGGCTTGATGTAAATAGGGACACTGTTTTAAAAAGAATTAATCACAACCAAATAGATCGCCCTCTATTAGCGCATCCAAATCCTACGCAACAAATCGACAAATTACTGAGTGAGAGAAAACCATCCTATGAAAAGGCTCATATTAGGATAGATGCAAATTCAAAAACAGTAGAAGAACTATCAAATCAAATTTTGAGCCACCTAAAGATTTAACTAAGGGAATTATTTATGTCAGATACAACTCTAGCAGCAACTGTTAATCATTCTACGGGTTCCTACCCAGTCAAAGTTGGATGGGGGATCATCGAAGAGCTAGGAAACATCGTAACAGACATGGGGTATGCTGGTCCTGTATACATTATTAGTGATAGCAATGTAATGAATCCTTACGGAAGACAAGTACAATGGGCACTCCAAAAATCAGGGATAAAAGCCCATAGCTTCGTATTCCCAGCAGGTGAACAAAGTAAGAATCAAAACTCTGCTAATGAAATATACAGATGGCTTGTCGAGCGGAAAGCTGAGAGAAGACATTTAATAATAGCCGTTGGTGGAGGCGTAGTGGGAGATTTAGCGGGTTACGTAGCAGCAACCTTTTTGCGAGGTGTACCATTCATACAAATACCGACCAGTATGGCTTCAATGGTAGATGCTTCAATTGGAGGAAAGGTAGCCGTTAATTTACCTCAAGGGAAAAACTTGATAGGAGCGTTTTACCAACCAAAAGCTGTAATAGCAGATGTATCTGCTTTGCAGTCATTAGGGAAACGTGAACTATCAGAAGGTTGGGCTGAAGCCATAAAACACGGTTTCATTGTAGACAAAGAGTTAGTAGATTTATTCGAAGAAAATGCCCAAGCCTTAATGGATCTAGAACCAGAACTCTCTACAGATATAATCAGAAGAAGTATGGCCATCAAAGCCAACATTGTAAGCCAAGATGAAAAAGAAACTTTAGGACTACGTATACTACTGAATTACGGACACACAGTAGGGCATGCTCTTGAAGCATCGACTGAATACGGCCGGTTCATGCACGGAGAGGGTGTTTCTGTAGGTATGGTAGCAGCATCTAAGATAGCCCATCACCTGGGATTAATTGACGAAGACTTAGTACAGAGGCACATAGATATATTGAATCAATATAACCTACCAATTAAAGCAGACAATATAAACATGAACGCCTTCAACAGCGCAATGGCTTTAGACAAAAAGAGCCTTTCAGGCAAAAACCAGTGGGTCTTACTAGATTCGATTGGCAACGCTATTGTGCGACATGACGTCCCTCCAGAGATAGTGGAAAACGTTGTCTCAGAATTAATCAACTAGACTGCGAGTTATCATCCCTTTGACACACATGAAAAGAATCCAAATAGATACACATGCAGAAAATCCAACTAACATTATAATTGCTATCCTGCCTAATATTTCCTCGTACACCACAAATTCAGAGATATATTCCAATCCAACTGCCAATCCACCCACAATTAACAATAATCCATAAACCGCTCGTATTCTGCTCGAATCAACAAACCTGGTTGCCAAAGCACCAATCTGCGAGAGGAAGAAAGCGGGAATCAACATGAATACAGCCATCAAAAGATCAACCTTACCTGATAGTGCATATAAAAACGTTCCCAGGGATCCTGTAACTATCACTTGCATCAAATCGGTTCCTATTGCCACAGTTGTAGGTATTCCAACCAGATATATCAAAACAGGCATCATTATGAATCCTCCGCCAGCTCCCAATAATCCAGCCAAAAAACCAATACAAAAACCAATAAGAATTACCACAAAAATGGACATTGATTCTATCTGGGCCACAGGGAAGCTCGAATAAAGAGACCGTTTACCCAAAAAAGGTAATCTCACAAATTCAGGACCTATCTTTAAGTTTCTAAGAAACATATTCCTGGTCTTGACATCACCTTGACCCTTATTGCGAATTGAATCATAAGTTATAAAAGAACCAATCCCGCATAGCATCAATAAATACAAACCTTGTATAACAGGAGACGCTATGTCATTAGCGTCCAGTATTTGATTCAATCTTTCAGCGATCACCACTGCTGGTATTGTCCCGCAAATCAGGCAAAATCCAAATTTGAAATCAACATTACCCAATTGTCTATGCTTAAGAGTACTAATGATCGCAGTACCCATGACCAAAGTAATACCTGTACCGACTGCATATAAAGGTGGTACTCCTAAAACCAAAAGACTGCCCGTAATTAAAAATCCGCCGCCTATTCCAAAAAAACCACTTAAAGTCCCCACAATTAATCCCAATACAACCAGCATAATTGGGTTCATTACAATTTCAGCATTGGGAAAGAACATCACGTTAAACCATTTTCTTGGTAGCTATACTTACCAATTTCAAGATAAACCAAAGCCCGATAGATATAACCACAATAGTAGACATCACGAATAAAGCCCATACAAGACTGTTCATATTAGAAATGTTAGTGATTATATCTATTATCAATTCTGTAACCAGTGTTTATAATGATAGCCGTGAAACCCCGAAGGTTTTGTAATTATGGATAAATTTAAATTAGTAGCCACGTCAGGTACGGCTCGCGCTGCGGAGTTTAACACGCAGCACGGCCGGGTATCAACTCCAGTATTCATGCCAGTAGGCACACAAGCGACTGTTAAAGCATTGTCGCCTGAAGAGATAAAAAATACCGGAGCCTCCATTATATTAGGTAACGCATATCACTTATCATTACAACCCGGAGTGAAGCTAATCCATGATTTTGGAGGACTTCACTCATTTATGAACTGGGATAAACCCATTCTGACCGACAGTGGAGGCTTCCAAGCTTTTAGTTTAAGCGAAACCAATAAAATAACCGACGACGGAATAACTTTTAAATCACCATCAGATGGTTCCTCTCATTTCATTAATCCTGAGCAAGCCACATTAAACCAAATACAAATAGGAGCCGATATAATAATGTGTTTTGACCACTGTATAGAATACGGTGCGTCATTAATTGAAGTAGAAGCGGCTATGGACCGAACTCATAGATGGGCTTCTATTTGCCAACAAACATTTCAGAATTATGGGAATGAAGATAGGCAATCACTATTTGGAATTATTCAAGGAGGCACTTCCAGAGATCTAAGACTAAAGTCTCTGGAAATTCTTTCTGCGCTAGACTTCAAGGGGTACGCAATAGGTGGATTAGCTGTAGGAGAGAGCAAATCTACAATGTACGAACTTGTGAATCTCTGCAATCAATATTTACCACCCGGAAAACCTAGGTACCTAATGGGAGTTGGATCACCAGAAGACTTGATTGAAGGAGTTGCTTCAGGAGTGGATATGTTTGATTGCGTCATGCCGACTAGGGTAGCGAGAAATGGGTCTCTTTATACTAGATCAGGAAGAATTAATATTACTAACCAAAAATTCAAATCCTTGGATGCCCCTATTGATGATGAATGTGAATGCATGCTATGTGGCAATTATTCAACAGCTTATATACATCATTTGTTTAAAGCTAAGGAATTACTCGCACTTAGGTTAGCTAGTATCCACAATCTGACCTTTATGGCTAATCTTATGAAAGAAATCAGACAATCAATCACTGAAAATACTTTCGAAACTTACAGGAATACTTTTTGGGGAACCTATAAAACCGCAAATAACATAAAAAATGATGCTCAGTCTTAATTATGCTCCACCTGCAACTGCAGGAACTATACTAATTTCATCCCCATCTTTAGTAAGTGTATCTAAACCTTCCAAGAATCGTACATCTTCTCCATTAAGATATAAATTCACGAAATAGCGCATTTCACCATTCTCATCGATCAATCTTTCTTTAAATCCAGCGTAATTAGATTCAAGATTTTCTACTATCCCAGATATGTTGGAGCCTTCAGAATCAACAACGTCTGCGCCTCCGGTTAATCTTCGTAATGGGGTAGGAATTCTCACCTTAATACTCATAATTTCTCCTTACTGTAGGTTTATCTATCCTTGGATTAAATCTCCGCTAATAGAGTCTACTCTGACTCCCTTTGAAGCAACCCAATTTAAACCTTTTTCAATCTCTTCTTCTGTTCCTTTTAATTCCAATATAACCCAACCCGTATCTTCTCGTACGTCTGCTCTCCTTATATTGGTCTCAATTTCAAAATCTTTGCCTAAATTATATATAACTGGTTCAGTAACCATCTTGGTAGGAAACGTAAATATGTACCGTTTACTTATCATAACCTAGGCGTTAAACGCAGACTCAAAAGAACCCATAGTAGGTTTGATTGGCAAAGTATTCACAGCATTCTCCACTACTTCCTGAGTCTTGAGTCCATTACCCGTGATATAGACCACAGTTCTTTCATCACGCTTAATGGCTCCAGCCTCAACTAGTGATTTCAACACTGAGATAGATACTCCTCCAGCTGTCTCAGTGAATATACCTTCAGTTCGAGCTAGCAATTCGATTCCTTCCGCAACAGTTTTTTCTGGAGTAGCTGTCGCTGAACCTCCTGATTCTTGAATTACTTTCAAAGCATAAATCCCATCAGCTGGATTTCCAATAGCTAATGATTTAGCTATTGTATCTGGTTTTACGGGTACTACATGAGTCTGACCGTTATTCCATGCTGCAGCTATGGGTGAACAACCAAATGCCTGTGCCATGTGCATCTTAGTTTTGACTTCTGGGTGATGCACAGAATTCTGATCTTCACCGAAAGACATGCCTTCTACTCCATCCAATAATCCTAGACAAGCCAACTCGTTGAAACCTTTCCAAATTTTCGTAAACATCGCCCCAGACGCAGCTGGAACCACTACATGGTCAGGTACCTGCCAATCTAATTGTTCTGCAACTTCATAACCTAATGTCTTGCTTCCTTCGGCGTAGTAAGGGCGCATATTCACATTAACAAACGCCCATGGATAATTATCGGCAATCTCGCTACATAACCTATTAACATCGTCATAATTCCCATCAATAGCCATTATTGTGGGGCCATAAATTGCGGCGTTGATTACCTTTCCTTTTTCCAAATCTCCTGGAATAAATACGACAGCTTTAATCCCGGCTCTAGCCGCGTGTGCTGCAACACTAGCAGCCAAGTTACCAGTCGAAGCACATGAAAGAACTTCATATCCGAACTCTAAAGCCTTAGTACACGCAACAGACACCACACGATCTTTGAATGAAAATGTTGGATTCACACTGTCATTCTTGATGTACAAATTATCAAGACCTAATTCTTTACCCAAATTATTGGCTTTCATAAGTGGCGTCATTCCAGTCATTATGTCTACTGGATTATCTCCACTTGCTGGCAGTAAATCTTTGTACCTCCAGACGCTTAATGGTCCGGCGGTTATCCTATCCCTTGTGACCACTTCCCGGATCGTAGAATAGTCGTAAGCAACTTCTAAAGGACCAAAACAAAAATCACATACATTTAAAGGGTCAGCGGGATAGTCCCTGCCACATTCTCGACATTTTAATCCATTCAGATATGCCACTATAAATCTCTCCCGACTGGGATTTTATTACCATTGTCCAGCGAAAAATGGTAGCAAAGCACCTATACAATGTCAAATATATTAAATACAATTACTGGCAGTAAAATAAGCAAGCGAGCATATAGGAATACACATGGATACAGTTAATTTATTCACAAATACCGTAAACAATTTGGCAGCCTCTGGGGGAGGATCATCAAATATCACTCACATCGTAACGGTGTTGCTTATACAAATAGGGATTATATTAATTGCGGCAAAACTAGCAGGCTATGTAGCAAGTAGATTTCTTAAAATACCATCGGTATTAGCTGAAATAGGTATTGGTATACTCATAGGTCCATTTGCTCTCGGCGCATTCCCTCTACCGTTTTTTGGGCCACTTTTCCCGTTGCCAGGAATATTAGAGCCTGGCGCATTACCAGTCTCTAATGAACTATTCTCAGTAGCACAAATAGGATCAATAATATTATTATTCGCCGTCGGGCTAGAGACCAATTTCAGTACTTTCTTAAAATATTCTGGCCCTGCCACAATTGTTGCTTTGGGCGGGGTTATATTCCCATTTTTCCTAGGTGCATATTCAAGCGTACTTTTGGGTATAGCAGGCCCTGGAGGGATTTGGTCCCTCGAAGCATTATTCATGGGTTCAATTCTGACGGCAACTTCTGTCGGGATAACCGCTAGGGTGTTGGCTGATATCGGAAAATTAAATTCTTCCGAAGGTACAACTATCATAGCAGCAGCCGTAATTGATGACATTCTGGGTATCTTAATACTATCTATAATAGTCGGAATCAGTATATCGGGTAAAGTTGATATGTGGTCCGTCGGAACAATTGGAGCTAAAGCAATAATATTCTGGTTAGCACTAACAGGCATTGGACTCTTAACATCAAAGTACATCGAAAGGTTCCTAAACAAAATCGGTTCAGTCGAAGCGAATATACCCATCGTTTTAGGGTTAGCACTATTATGTTCCGGACTCGCAGAAATGTTCGGACTCGCATTCATAATTGGAGCATTCTCTGCAGGATTAGCGTTTTCTACAACTCAAATAAAAGAAAAACTCGAACACAGTATCGAACCAATTAAAAACTTTCTAGTCCCCGTATTCTTTGTAGTCATGGGCATGTTAGTCGACGTCAGTTCGATACATACGGCTCTAGTTGCCGGGTTGTTAATATCAGTTGTGGCAATACTTACTAAAGTATTGGGATCTGGACTGCCTGCGTTAGCCTTTAAGTTCAATATTTTGCAAAGTACTAGAATTGGCATAGGAATGATGCCACGAGGAGAGGTGGCACTAATCATTGCTGGAATCGGCCTGAGCCAAGGAATAATAAATCAGTCAGTATTCACCATAAGCATAATAATGACTATTATTACCACGATTTTAGCCCCTCTGCTATTGGTACCCTTATTTGCAAGAGACAAAGATTAGAGAGGATGTATGATTGGAGTTTTAACCCACCACTGGGCCAAACCAGATAAAATTGAAGAAGCTAAAGCTTTATTAGATCGGAATGGAGTGGCTCAAAGTAAAGCACCTGGCTTTGGTACCCGACAAACAATGATCGGACTATCGGACCCTTCTCAGATAACCACACTCGTCACCTGGGATAGCACTGATATCTACGATGCCTGGAGAGCGAGCGAAGCACGTAAGATAGCCATGGAAGGAGCTGAGTCATTATGGTCTCGGAATCCTGAATCAGAAAGATTCAGCATGGAATAATAATGCGCAACTTCCTTGGCTTTACACTAGTTTTATCAGTCTTTTGTATAGGGTGTCAGAATACCTCAGGGATAGATACTACCCTTCCTAGTAATCCTATATCCAGTACAGTAATCGAATCAAACCAACAGTCTGATAGAACAACAACTGAAAAGCCAACCCAAAAAGTTTCCAAATCATCAGAAACGCCTAGTACGACACTAACTAATGATATTCCTACCCTAGTTCCTACAGAACCATTAACTAAAACTAAATCAAACAGCAAGCCCGAACAAATTATTACCAAAACTCCAACAGTGACTTCCCAGTCACGACTGAAATACGTACCATATGAAATAATTGACTCCCCAAAATTCATCGATAAGATCGGCTACGACCCTTTCAATAAAAATATAGATGCCAAACTCTCTGAAATCTTAAAGAGCAACTTTGATTCGCTATCGACCAAAATGGGTGTTTCTGTATCCGTGGTTTCAGGTGACAATTTGTGGTCCGATACTCGTGGTAATTCGAAAGAAGGGGTAATTCTTAAAACCGATATACCTATTGGTATAATGAGCACTTCAAAAACTTTTTTGAGCGCTTTAATACTCGATCAGGTCGAAGATGGCCTTTATGGTATGGATGATAAAATATCTGATCTTCTGAAAGGACATTCACTATACCAAAAACTTAATCCTAAATTGTTCCCTGACAGCACCGTAGAAGAGTTACTCCTAATGAGAGGAGGACACGGGGATAAAGATACCAATTCTAAATATCTTAATTATGTCGTTACTAAACCCGATTGGCATCCGACCGATTACCTAGCTTTGACTACCAAGCCAGGATCTAACCCTGGAGGATATGAATATTCAAACAATAGCTCAGTGTTGCTAGGCTTAATTGCTCAGTACCAATCACAAACCCAACTAGCAAAACTCTATCAAGAGAAATTGTTTTCTCCATTATCATTACAGATCGGGTTTAGACCTGCTACTAGGATCCCATCCAATATGGCATCTCCTCACGCTCATTACTCTATGTATGGTGGACTTGGGGGATTTGGCGACTTAACCAAAATGAAGCCGATAGGTGCACCAGATTGGTACCAAATTGACTATTACGAACAAGATGGCAGATTAGCTTGGGCTGGCGCTGGAGGGTTTTCAACTGCTGAAAATATGGCTATTTGGGGTTATGAGTTATATAGCCAACACGGAGACGCTCTATCAGATGCTTCCAGAAAATCACTAATAGATTCAATAGTAGACGAGAATATAATATTAGGCGGAGTCACTCAAAATTATGGTTACCATATCGCTAGGAGATTCCATCCTATGTCGGATGGCACAAGTCTAATGACATACGGTCATCCTGGTGGTGGTGGTGGATATAGCTCTCTATTAATGTATTCACCTAAGATGGACATATCTATATCTGTACTTGCCAACTCAGAACTTGGACATCAAAGAGGGGGTTGCGATGCTCCTTACATGGCAAACGGTCTGACATGTATTGCATATGATATCTTGAATTTCTTGAATACTGAACTATAGTCCCTAATTTTGATCCAACAATTCCAAGAACCTGTCAATTCTTTCTAAACACGCCGGTTTATTACCAAAAGCCTGAGACAATAGACCTATAGCACTTTCCGTAGAACTTTCTACTGATATCATAGGCACACTATACTTCCTTGCCTCAGATATTATGTATTCTGTGGGTTCCACTTCACCTGTAAGAATTAAACATTTAGTCCCATTCATAATACTAGACATCTGGATATCTGGTCTCCCACCTCTCGTAACCACTGCTTGATGTTGATACCTACCAAAATAGCCATTCCCTGAATCCATTATATTCCCACCGATCAAAAATCTTTCTACGTAAGGAGTATCTTCAACGGATTTATCAATCACACGGCCATTAAGAGCATCGACGATTTCATGGAAAGAGAGTCCGTTTAAATACCTATCCTCTCGGATAGTTCCCATAATACTTACAGATTTATCAGACAAAGAATCAATCCATCTTTCAATATCAGAATATCTATATTCAGGAATTTTATTAAACAATATTTTAAAGTTATTCTCGATATCTATGTTATCTATATCAATCTCACTGCCCAATGAACAGTCATAAACATATATAGTCTCATTCACCAGATTCACTAGTTGATCAGGTAGGTCAGTATTAATTCCTTGATCTACTATCAATAGAGCTGTCTCTGAATTCATCAAGCCTTCATAATCACAATCTGATTGGAGACATGTATTAAAAAGTTCGTCTGAGATTATAGAATTGATGAATTCTATATCTTCCTGATGATATGAAACGTAGAGAACTGACTTGCTTTCATTGATGTATCGCTTAGCTGTACTCAATGAAGTTAAAGTACAACCAGAACTGGATCTATTAGATTTAACTATTTTTATTTCCACACCTGTCCTCTCTTCAACAGAGTATATCAGTCTAATAATCTGTGTCTTGCGGGGAGTATTCCGGATCAAATCCTGGAGGAAACAACGTTGATTCGTCATATTTGGCCATAGTCATATCTACGCGATATAAACTCGCATTTGTATAATTTGCTCCACGCATATCAGCCATTATCCAGTGTGAGTCTCTTATCATAGCGTATTGAAAATCGGCTCCTTCCATGACAGACCTACTCATGTCCGCTCCATTCATATTGGAGTTCCGGAAATTCGCGTTCCTTAAATCAGCATTCCGAAAATCTACTTCTATCATAGTTGACTGACTACAATCAGATCCAGTCAGATTTGACGCTACAAAACAAGTCCTAGTTAATCGTGAATTTCTCAAATTGCAATTAGAAACATTTGAGTTCTTAACGTCCGCCCAAAACAGGTTCGCATTATACAAATTCGCACCCAACAAACTACAACTTTCTAAGGATGCTCTTCCCAAATCACAATTCTCTAAATTAGCCCCACTCAAATCCGCATTAGCTAAATTGGCATATGAAAGTTTAGTATCTTTCAAATTAGAGTTCGTTAATAAAGCATTTCCTAGCTTAGCACCGGCTAGGTCAAAACCAGACAGGTCACAATCACTTAGATCTAATTGAACATGCTGATTTAAAACTATCTCTCGCCATTCATTAAGAGACTGTGTCCCTTGTGTTACTATTTCATAATGTTCAGAGTTCACAAAATCCCCTTTTAAACGGAGTTAGCAACCGATTCATCAATTTCAAAGATTCTGTCGGCAACCACCATTTTAAGTTCATTTACTTTAGTTAAATTTGGATACACTCCGTCCTCATCTTTTCGGTCAAATATTTTATCGCCATCCAAGTACAGTTCTAGACGTCCTCCACCAGCTGGAGTTAATTTAACCGCTACATCACCTATATCTTGTGATCTCCATATCTCTGTAGCCAACCACGTGGCTAAAGCGTGATACCCTCAAGGAACACAGTAAACGATTTCTAATTCTACTTTACCAAATTCGGCGTTAGCCATAATTCCTCCTTATTTCACAACCGCAGTGCCTTGACCTATTGCGGTTTTTTCTCCGTTTTGATTTTCGCATTGTATATTTATTGTAACTAATAAACCGGTATCGATTTCTTCCGTTGCCACAACTGTGCCACTTACATTAACAGTGTCACCTTGTATCAAAGGCTTAAGATATTTTAGATTTACCGTACCGGAATGATGAAAAGCGTCCTCACCTACAAACTTTCGGATTATTTCAGCAGCGTAGGTCACTGACATTCTTCCTGATGCAATTGGATGATCGAATTTAAGCCGTTCTCGGGCAATTTCTGGATTGTTATGTATATTCTGTCGATCTAGTATTCCACAATCCTCGAACAGTTCTATTTTTTCTTGTGTTATTGTTTTGGTTACGCTTGGTAACACATCATCAATTTTTATTTCTGCCATTTCTTTCCTAAAACCTCCGGTTTTTTAATTTGATATGTCCTTAATTTTTCAATCAATCTACCATCTTCATCTTCTGCAGTAGCTTCAATCACAATATACGGATTATCTCTTTTGGTGTATTTATCTTGGATTTTTCCTGTAACAATAATCTTTTTACCCGGTATAGGAGGGTTAAAGAATTCCACTTCATTACCTGCATTTACAGTACCTACTTTGTCGTCATATACCATGGCAAATGCAGTAGCATCATGCTTAACTCCTAAAGTAGGGAATCTAGCTTCCGGATCCTCGACCGCCTTTCGAAAGGTATCTAACATTTCCTCGGTAAGGACGTAAGAATAGGTGCCTAAAGTTTCGCCTATTACAACGTTGTCATAAACGAAATCTTTTAAACTTTCTTCGGACATAAAACCTCCAGTAAACGGTGATTACTTGAATAGACTACATAATACATGATTTTAGTTTTCTTGTTAAATATACCATCCTATAAATATGTAGACTTAAAGCACATTACATGTAGCCCTATCGAAGCAAATCTTCTATAATTTATACACGTGGTGGTAGATATATATGATTTTTGACCTTGGCGACTCCAATAATCCAAAAGGGCATGCACTAGTATACTTTACGGTCTCTACCGAGCCGGAGAAAGTATACTCATCATATATCGTTATACTTCCGCTAAAATCGGATCTGTCTAAATATGTGCCTCCGTTCCTAGCATCAACCCTTGGAGACATCCCATCTGACAACTTCACAGCCTTTTCTATGCCCCCGGCTCCTGAAGATAACTACTCCCTTCAACAACTTCGTGAATTGGCGAACATGAGATCTGACGACCTCATAAATGGAGGAAGCATCTTCTCTTACGATGTAACACGGCTCATGGAATTAGCCAATAATACTGTCCAAGAATACTCTTCTGCATATTCTGACAAAGAGATATCAAAATCAGATACTATAGAAATCCGGAATGATCTTGAACCCGCCCAAGACACCTCATTTGACGTTAATAATGTGTTGTTCGATTTGATGACAGAAAAAGATAAACTTTCGGAAGTTACAAAACTCCTAAGCAAGCTCAAGTTTTCCCAAGACAGTGACGACACCATAATGGCAGAAGAAACTACTGCTGAATTACAATCAATATCCAAGTATCTCCCATCCAACTTCAAGATTAGTGAGTTAATAGGAGCCGCCACCAATATGAAACCAAACGGACTAATCATTGCCAGTTTGTATCTTGATAGATGTTACAAAATAGCCGAAGAAGACTATGAAAGTGTAAAAAAACTCGACGAACAAATAGATTCATTAGACCGATAACCAAATCCAAAAAGGAACAGAAACATTATGTCCAATTTACAGACCTCTGACCCAACTATATATGAAGCCATGCAAAATGAAATTAATAGGCAAACTAATAATATAGTGTTGATAGCTTCGGAAAATTATGCAAGTAAAAACGTTATCGAAGCACAATCCAGTTTAATGGGTAACAAATACGCAGAAGGATATCCGGGAAGACGGTATTACGCTGGGTGCGAATATGTGGATGTGGCTGAATCAATAGCTATTGAGCGGGCAAAACAGCTATTTGAAATGCCTCACGCAAACGTACAACCACATAGTGGAGCACAGGCTAATATGGCAGCATACTTTGCTGTTTTAGAACCTGGGGATACCGTCCTTGGAATGAGATTAGACCAAGGAGGCCATTTAACCCATGGTGCGAAAGTAAGTTTCTCAGGAAATCTTTACAATTTCATACCTTACGGCGTAACCAAAGATAGTGAAACCATCGACTATAACGAAATTGAATCTCTTGCAAAAGAACATTCCCCTAAACTGATAGTTGCAGGATGCAGTGCATACCCAAGAGTACTAGATTTTCAAAAATTAAAGACGATCGCTGATAATGTCGGTGCCCTTCTTATGGTAGATATGGCTCATATCTCCGGATTGATAGCCGGAGGCGCACACCCCTCACCGGCTGGATTTGCTGACATCATAACTTCTACAACTCAAAAAACTCTCCGAGGACCAAGAGGCGGCATCATACTAACTACAGAAGATTTAGCCAAAAAAGTAGATTATGGAGTATTTCCTTATTCTCAAGGAGGACCCTTCATGCATGTAATTGCAGCGAAAGCGGTATGTTTTGGAGAGGCTTTAACTCCAGAATTCTCAAATTATGCCCACCAAGTGGTGAGAAATGCAGATCTTATGGCAAAACAACTAGCAGAATCAGGAATGCGATTGATTTCTGGAGGTACTGACAACCATCTCATTCTAGCTGACGTCACACCTTTAGGATTGACAGGCCAAGACGCAGAACGAACCCTGCAAGATATTGGAGTCATAGTAAACAAAAACTCAATACCTTGGGATCCAAAACCTGCAAGGGTAACCAGTGGACTTCGGGTAGGCACAGCCGCCATTACAAGTCGTGGCTTCACTGAACCTGAGGTTATAGAAGTTTCTGAAATCATTATTAGTGCGTTGAGTAATCACACTGATACAACACTACTCGGCCAATTAGAAGATCAAGTCAAGAATTTAGCAAGCAGCCATCCAGTACCTGGAATAGATTAATTCTTTAGTTGAGTCCCAACTTATCCTTTGGTATAATTGCGTGCATTCTCGTTTTTATATGTAGGAGTAAATTTGCGTCAATACGAATTAGTAGTGATTTTGAGCCCAATGCTCAATCAAACAGAAGATACTGAAGTTTGGGATTCAGTGAAAACATTCATATCTGGACATCAAGGCAATCTAGTGTCAGAACATTCTTGGGGGACACGCAGGCTTGCATATCCAATACAAAAAGGTCAGCAAAAATACCTTGAAGGGTCTTACCATTTATCGCGTTTTGAAACAGAGGCACCATTCAATAGAGAGCTTGAGAGTCATCTAAGATTAGACGATAGGGTGCTCAGATCTTTAATCGTGTCTATATCTGACGAAGAAGCCCAAGTCCCTCTGGACGCTGCAAATCCTGGATCTGCAGATGCTCCGCTTGGTCGACGTCCTGGCTATCAAGGTCAACGTCCTCAATATGGAGCAAATAGAGAGCAACAAACCACAACTGAAGCTCCCACTGCTGAAGAAACAACTGAAGCTCCCGCTGCTGAAGAAACAACTGAA
>CETM01082115.1_pt1 | contig 17049 bp, 18 predicted proteins | sample 361451 | NCBI WGS metagenome assembly CETM01 (sample SAMEA2622690, study PRJEB7988) | marine metagenome | isolation source: saline water (ENVO:00002010), including
GAGAATCTAATGGCCGCTGGATTCAAGGTGATCTTAATTGAAGCGCGGGATCGCATGGGCGGGCGCGCCAGTACGAGATTAGTAGGCTCCGTCCCTTTTGATGCCGGCGCATCATGGCTCGCGGACTCCCAAGTAAATTATCTCCGTACGACGGCCGATTCGATGGGGGTAAAGCTCTATCCAACTGATTTCAATCGTGCGCTGGTTCAATACAAGGGCGTAAACGTACCCGTCGAAGGCGCGGAATTTATGAAAGCAGTTGAGAGACGACTCATATTCCCTTACATCAAGCTCCGTATCCGCGAGTTTTTTGGGTTGCGTAAGACACTTCCTTCTATGGCATCCATACTAGACCCATTACTTAAGAAATATGGCGCACAGGCAGCTTACGCTAGAGAACTCATAATCGTTAACGAAGCGACCAACCTAGATCTGAATTCAATCGCGCCGCTCTTACTCGAGCATGATTTAATCGGGGACGACGGTTACGATCCATTTCCGACAGACGATGTTATGGTCGACGGTGGGATGCAAGCGTTTGTGACTTCGCTCGCTAAGAAGGTTAAGCCCAGCTTAAGAGAAGCGGCTCAGGCTGTCATTCGAACAGAAAATGGGGTTACCGTTCAAACCACTCGCCGCCGCATCGACGCCGACGCTGTGATCGTGACAGTTCCTCTTGGTTTACTTAAGGCTGGGACAATCCAATTTGATCCGGGATTACCCGTCGAACACAGAGCTGCGATAGACCGCCTCGGATTTGGCAATGAAAAGAAAACCTGTCTCGTTTACCCCAATATGAATTGGTCTAAGGAACACCACTTGGTGGCACTGCATGACTCGCCTTATTTCAATTTCATGGTCAATGTGGCAGCGATTAAAGGCCAGCCTATGGTTATGGCTTTGAGTGCTGGGGATAAGCAGATTGCAGCGGACTCATTGTCGATCGACGAACTGGCGACTGCACTTCACGTTAACGTCAGATCTATCTTGGGCTCCGACGCCCCCGATCCTATCGATTATAGTACCACCGACTGGGGGAATGACCCGTATGCACTTGGCGCTTACTCACACAGTTCATTGGATACACTCGGCAATGAGAAAAAAATACTGCAGCATCCAATCGCCGGTCGCATCTTACTCGCAGGTGAAGCTCTCTCTAATCGCAGTGGATACGTCGACGGCGCCTGGAACGATGGACAAAGGGCTGCCTCTGTATTCATAAACAATTTATGACTACGATCATAATGAGAGAAGATAGAAAAGATTTAGACAATTCCACTGCTCAAATGAATTTTAATCGATCAAAGCCCTCATAATCCATTGGTCGGAGGTTCGAGTCCTCCCGGGCCCACCATTATTAAAACCTATAAAAATATCTGGAGCTTCAACCTTTAATAATTCACTAAGTTTAGTTTGCTAGAAAGATTATTTGGGTTGCGCTGTTTTTACATCAGAACTTCTCTTATAATAGCGATTAATCTGAAGTCGCATTAAATAAATTGATTAACTCTTTTAACGGAGATAACGATGGATAAGAAAATATTCTGGTGTTCCACTTGTTTAAATATGTCGACTCGCCCTCGCATTGAATTTGATGATCAGGGAAGTTGTAACGCTTGTAGATGGACAGAAGAAAAGAAGCTCCTGGACTGGGAGCCTCGACAAGTTGAGTTACGGAGTTTATTAGATAAGTATAGATCACCTGATGGCTCAGGATTTGATTGCGTTGTGCCTGTCAGTGGAGGAAAAGACGGTTCATATGTCGCATATACCCTCAAGCATAAGTATGGTATGAATCCACTGGCAGTAACTGTTCGCCCTGCATTAAGTCTTGAAATAGGTGATGAAAATCTAACCAGCTTTATTAACTCTGGGTTTAATCACATACATATTTCACCCGATCCCAGGGTAATGCAAAAACTTAATAAATTAGGATTTATAGAGAAGGGATTTCCTTACTATGGTTGGCTAATTGCTATCAAAACAGCCGTTATTCAAACTGCAATGAATTTCAAGATCCCACTAATTTTTTACGGTGAAGATGGCGAAGTTGAGTATGGAGGGTCTCCTGAAAGCGAAAAAAGCCCACTCTATGATATTGAGTACATGAAGCGCGTTTACTTCGAAGGTGGTTATGACAAAGTTTTTAATGCAGTGCTTGCACAAGGTGACATCACTGAAGGCGACCTTGCATTCTGGAAATTTCCAACTGAAAAACAGGTTAAGTCTCATGATTTAGCTTTTACTCACTGGTCGTATTATGAAGCATGGGATTCTTACCGTAACTACGTTGTTGCAAAAGAACATTGTGGTCTTAAAGAAAAAGAAGAAGGTACAGCAGGTACTTTTACAAATTTCGCTCAAAATGATCAAGCGTTATATTCACTGCATGCCTATTTAATGTATTTGAAGTTTGGTTTTGGTCGTGCAACTCAAGATGCTGGTATTGAAATTCGTCGTGGTGCGATGACTAGAGACCAGGCTCTTAATCTTGTAATGGCTTATGATAATCAATACCCTCATGATTTTATTGATCTATATCTAGACTATTATGAAATGTCAAAAGCAGAATTTGATGCGGTGCTGGATGGGTATGCTAACAAGGAACTTTTTAAAAAAATTGAAGGCTTCTGGGAACCAAATTTTGTAGTAGGGCAAGAATTTACGGTATGAAATTAGCCATTGTTGATTATGGAATGGGAAACATACTCTCCTTATCTAGTGCGCTAAACTTTATTGGCGTGAATGAAACGTTGTTTGCTAACGATCACGATAGCCTCTCTAGAGCTGATAAGATTATCTTGCCAGGCGTGGGTAATTTTGCTATGGCTGCTGCAAAAATCCACGAGTTGGGGCTAGATGCTATCTTAAACGACTTGGTTATAGAAAAGAAAAAACCAATATTGGGTGTGTGCCTTGGTATGCAACTTCTAGGATTGTCTTCAACAGAAAGTGGATACAATAAAGGTCTCGGGTTCATTGATGGTATTTCTGAATACTTTGAGGATAAAAATTTAAAAGTGCCTCATGTCGGATGCAATCAAGTACAAGCCCATCCCAGCTCAAAACTATTGCAGGGTCTAGGCAAGAATCCAGATTTCTATTTTACGCATAGCTACAGAATGACTTGCAGCACAGAGATAGGGCAATCAGTATGTAACTACGGCTCTGATTTTGTAGCCATTTTTGAGTGCGGACATATCTCTGGGGTGCAATTTCATCCTGAGCTGAGTCAGAAAAATGGACTTAGGTTGTTGAAAAACTTTATAGACCTTTTTTAAATGCTTAGAAAAAGATTGATATTTGCATTGTTTTACAGTGAAGGTAATTTTATGCAAAGTCGAAATTTTCGCTTGCAGAGAGTTGGTGATATAAATTGGTTAGAGCGTAACTTCAAGTTTCAAAAAATTTCATTCTCGTTAGATGAGCTCATTGTTTTGAATGCAACAAAAGAGGAAAAAGATATAGTTGAGTTTGCTGATGTAGTAAAAAGATTAGTCGAAAATGTATTCATTCCCGTTGCTGCTGGAGGCGGAATCCGCTCATTGGATGACGCTGATAGGCTATTTAACAACGGCGCTGATAAAATAATTTTAAATTCAGCCTTATATGAAACCCCTGAGTTAGTTAACCAAATTGCAGAAAAATATGGCTCTCAAAGTATTGTTGCCAGTATTGATTATAGATATATCGAAGGAAATCCGCGTGTTTTAATTAATGATGGAGTTCAGCTAATTGATATGCATCTAGATGAATACTTGATTAAAGTTATTGCGACACCAGTGGGAGAGATATTGTTAAATTCAATAGATAAGGACGGGACTGGCTTTGGGTTTGATTTGAACATAATGAACTCAGCTATACATTCCATAAATATCCCATTGATATTAATGGGAGGTGCTGGTAATGAGTTACATCTTCATGAGGGAATAGAGTTAGAGAATATTTCGGCGGTTGCGAGCGGAAACTTGTTTAATTTTATTGGTAATGGTTTGCCCAATGCAAGAAAATATCTTTTAGAGCAGGGTTGTAATTTACCAAGTTGGGGTGAATGAGGAACATAAGTAATTAACCTAAAAACCCAAAACATACTTGAATTGAAATTTATTTAATATTTTCAGGCGCTGATTAAAGAAACTAGATGGAACTTTAAGGACAGTGTAAGGTTAATTGATTAGGAAATATCCAATTACAACTAACGCATTGTGTCTAAAAATTTTTCTATCAACTTTTCCTCAGAATCATCAAGAAGTTTTAAGAGTATATCCTGATCTTCCTGCCACCAAACTGTCCTTTTTCTGAAATTGTAGGGTGAAAATTTTTGATTCTCTTGAAGATTAATTTTCCATAGATCTATCGGAATTATGCCTTGTCTTAGGGCTTCACATAATGTTGTGGATGACCAGCCAGCTATAAATTTTGGCCTTTCAGATCTCATCAACTCTGCACCAGAGGTTTTGACATTTTTGCTAATTGAAAGATTCTTGTGCTTTGCAAATTCTAATTGCAGACCACCGACATAACTTATATGAAGTTTCATAATGATTTTATAGTTATATTTTTTAAACAAATCTATCAAAATTGCTAACTCTTGAAAGTCTAACGAGCTATCAAAACAAGGCATAAAAATTACTAGTTTGTTTTTTAAATTTTCAATTTTTTCAAAGTCATACAGCATGATCTGGCTAGAAACACCATGATCACTTAAGTATTTTTTCTCATCCTTGGAATATAAGTAAATATAGTCATACTGAGGGATAGGAATATAGTATTTTAAAGGGTTGTGTTCAATATCTGCACCCTGAAGTCTAGCTGGTGCTATCAATCCATGACTTAGCCAATAGGTTCTTGCTCCAGCAGTAATTGCTGCTGCTGAAATTAAATGAGCGCCGCCTGAAAATATTTTAATGTTAGAATTTTCATTTTTTAAATTTTTAAAAAGACATGTAAAATATGAAAATACAGACAAAGAAATACTGGCTTGCTTTAAGGCATAACTCTTCCTTTCCTCAGGACTAAGTCTAGAAAAGACGTGAGTGAATTCTTTAAAAGTTAAATGAAACTCATTAAATATATCCCAAAAATTTAATCTTTTAATCTGTGTGAACTGTTTGCTATTAAAGGATTCAATATAAAAATACTTACTTCGGTCATGGTTTTGATTAAATAGACTAAAATAATTCATATGCATATGGGGGGCTGCAGTTTTCACAACGACATGATCGGGCACATCTACAATATCCATTTTCATAGATTTTTGCAGAAAATATAATCGCAAAATCCTCGCAAAGCCAATAATAAAAATTGCTGGACCATATGCAAAAAATCGTGGTTTCTTACTTAAGAAGGAATGCTCTCTAGATATATATGATTCCGAAAAACTCCATATTATTCGCTGAGAGATCGACATTTTTATTTAGAGTCAGATAAAAAGTAAAATAAATATTGTACAGGAGTGTCATAGATAACATAAGGCTGTAAAACCATCTAATGTTCTTATTCTTATAAGTAATTAGCTTTGAGATTGTTGATAACCTCTTACTCAAGGATTAGGTGGCTTCAAAAAACGTAACCTATGTTTAGGTAAAGTTAAGAAAGGTTCTAGAGTGGGTCAGTCAGGCACTGATAAATTGAAGATCATTCCTGCTAGCAATAAAATGATTATTTTTAAGAGATAATTTATTGTAAAGTAAGGGTTTCAGAGTCTGGACGTCTATGAGCTTACATCCCGCTTCATTCGCAATGACGTGACTGGCAGCAGTATCCCACTCTTTGGTATCATTCAGCCTTGGATAAACATCAATAACTCCCTCAGCTAATTTACAAATTTTTAGTGATGAGCCAAACTCAATGATTTGAGTGATTCTATGTTTCTTAAAAAAATTAACCATCTCATCTGATGAGTGGAACACACTATTAGCAGCAATTAAATTCTTGCGAGTTGAATGATTGAATATAGACTCATCATTCTTAAAAGCTCCTAAACCTTTTTCTGCAAAGTACATATCACCCGTTACCGGAATATAAACTACCCCAAGAATAGGTTGTTGACCTTCAATAAGGGCAATATTGACGGTAAAGTCACCTCGTTTGGCAATAAAATTTTTAGTTCCATCCAAGGGATCTACTAACCAGTACTTTTGCCAATTTTTCCGTTGCTGAAAACCAACCTGTGACTCTTCAGTCAACACTGGAAAATCTGATATAAGGTTCAACCCAGAGATAATAATTTGGTTAGCGGTCAAATCTGCCTCTGTAACAGGCGAATGATCTGACTTGTACTGCACATCAAAATCATCTGCATGATAAATTGTAAGAATGGCATCGCCAGCCTTTTTTGCAATCGCAATTACGGATGAAATATTGCTCATGCCCTATAGGACTCTATTTCATCCATTAGCTTAATAATTATATCTAAGCACTCTTTGGGGTGCTGGCCAATAGCAGTCTCTTCTGACATTTGTACGCCATAGATACCACTAGACAGGGTATTGTAGAGGTCAATAACTTCTGGAATAGTTGGTATCGGGTTGAGCTCCATACTTTTTAGAAATTGAGTAGCGAGAAAGACTTTTTTGTTACAAAAAAGAGCTTTGTTAACAATGAATCGCTGGTAAGCAGGAATTTTTTCAATGCCTATTTCGGTTGACAGGTCACCTCGATCGATCAGTATAAACTCTATCTCCTCCAAAATTTCACCTAAGTTATCAACAGCTGATTTAGTTTCTACCTTTGAGATGATCTGGATGCAGTCATCAATTAAACGCTTGGCTTCACAAATATCTGCACGGCTTCTTACAAAAGAGAGGCCTATAAAGCCTAATTGGTGTTTATTTGCAAGTTCAATTAGCGCAATATCTTTATTAAAGAGAAATGGAATTTTCTCGTGAATTCCCCTTACATGCATGCCTTTATTATTTTGAAGATCTCCGGTTGATTTAGATAAAAATGAGATCACTTGGCGATCTATATCTATGTTTTCAACACTAAACTCAAAGATTGAATCATTAGCCCAAACAATATCACCGATTTTGAGGTGAGAATAAAATTGGCTGTAATTGGTTTGGTCAAACCCTAGCTCAAAGACTTTACCATTAGAAATTTGAATTGGCGCAGCTAGGTTAGCAGTGCGGACTTTATTACCCGGCAGGTCCATCAAAATTACCGCCTCAGGAACCTGATCTTTAATTGCGAGGATATACCCCTCAATATCATCGATTGTTCCATGAGCGCCATTTATACGATAGATGTTTCTATCATTATGCACTTGATTTAGTGATACCTTTTTCAGTAATGACGGTCCGACAGTTGCGATGATTTTTTTCATTTAAATTTTTTCCTATATGAATTTTTTTGATTTAAGTTTGATAATTGAATCTGATACTTCCTTTCTCATCATCATCTCACTGGGCCTTTTATTCTGAGACAACATAGTCCGAATTTTCGTTCCACTAATTTTTTCTGTCATTGAGTGATCGTGATTGCAAGTATTGTCCGATACGATTTGCTCGCATCGGTGACAGTAAAAGGGTTCACTAAAAAGCAACAAAGTAATGCCCAAATCATATTTAGAAATAATGTTTCTGGCAAGCTCATGGGCCTCATAATTACCATAATAATTACCTACACCAGCATGATCACGGCCTATAATAAAATGAGAGCAACCCAGATTTCTCCTAATAATAGCGTGAAAAATTGCTTCCCGCGGACCAGCATAACGCATTGGCGTTTTGATAGTATCAAAATGGATATTCAACCCACCATAATAATGCTCTATCATTGCCTGATAACCATCCACTACGGCCTGCTCGCTAAAGTCACCATTCTTTTTCCAACCAACTAACGGGTTGATAAACAAACCATCAACCAGCTCAAGAGCAACCCTTTGAAGATATTCGTGAGCTTTATGAATTGGATTACGCGTTTGAAAGCCCGCTACAGTTTTCCAGCCATTCTCCTGAAATAATTGTTGGGTCACCTTGGGGTTTAATGCCCCCTCAAGAATACTCTGCATAGTTACAACTATTTTTCCACTCACCCGATATTTGTGGCGTCTTCGCTCCATTGCTACCCCGGGATGTTCATTATCAGCAGTTTTAAATATCTTGAGTACATCTGCCTCAGTATCGACCTCAAAGCATTCTTCTACTTCGATGTACCCAATTTCAGCACCATCGAAACACAGATAAAGTTGTTTAACATCTATCGCCTTAGTGAAAGTATCATGATCGACATCGAGACTAATCGGTATAGTCCAGACCTCTCCATTGCTAAGCAACATATGATCAACAACTGAATGATAGTCAGTTGAGTTCATAAACCCATCAACAGGAGCAAAAACTCCCAGCGATAGATTTATGCAGTCTTGTAAGGTTTCTAGGTCAACTGTATAACTAACCTTCATTTTGATTTTTCTCATTAAGGAGTAAGATAATTCGTGCAAATGACTCATCAACAGTTTCTGTGTCTACTGGGATGACAAGCTCGCTCACTAGAGGCTCATCAAACTCCAGATTAATGCCGACAATTGGGGTTTTAGAAATATGGTTCTTGTAAATATTTTTTACATCATTTTGCTGCGCAATGGGCATAGATTTTTCTAGGTAAATTTGAACGTAATTATGAAACGTATCTCTGGCAAATTGTCTTAGGTCTTCAAAAGGAGAAATATTACAAACAATTGGAATCACACCATTTTGCTCCAGAACATAGGCAGCCAATAATATCCTTTTGATATTTTGTCGACGGTCAGCAACGCTATAAGACAAATCATTGTCAAAAAATGTTCGTACAACATCTCCATCGAGAATAAAACAATGTATGCCCTTGGAATCATAGTGCTTTTTAAGTCGCTTTCCGAGGGTAGATTTACCTGCTCCAGATATTCCTAATAACCATATAACCATATTACTATTACCTCATGAAAATGAGAGCACAACCAGAGAAAAAGAGAAATACGGCAAATAAATTGTCATATTTTTGAGTCGACATACTGTCGTAAATAAAAAAATCGGACAAGGCAAAAACAATCGCACCGACAAACAAATAGCTAAAGTTAAATTCTACTAATTTTCCCATCGCAACTAGCGTTAGAATTTGAAAAAGGGCGAATGTAAAATATGAAAGACTGATCGTTGCTCGTTTCTCAGCCTTGCCTATGTCCATGCTAAAAACTTTAGAGGTCAACAAAGATCCACCAAGGTTGGTCACCCCATGAATAATACCTTGAACTACAAAGTAGGTTCGATCAAAGCTGAACAAAAAAGCAATTATTTTTTCTACTGACTTTGATAAGGGCTTTAGAGAGATAAACATCAAAAATGCACCAATAAAAAATGACACATCTATGTTGAGCGTGACTGTAAAAAACAGAAATAATACTATAAATGGAATTGAGTAAATCAGCAGTTTTCGATAAAACTGCAAGTCAATTAGTTTTTGACCTTTAACGATCTGGAATAAATTAATGACCAATGAAATAGGTAGCAATACTGTTAAGGCATTTACAAAATTATAACCACCTAGCAATAACAAAGGTGTTCCAAATAAAAGAACTCCAACACCGAATATAGACTGAATAATTGCAGTGACTATTATCACTAAGAGGATATAAAACTCCATTAGCTTTCCATATTGTAGCAATTCGTCTCATATTGAGATGACAAGGACAATAGCTCCTGGAAAAGAGCGTCATTGCAGTTATCTTTAATAAACATCAATTTCTTTTCTTGCTCAGCATTTGGATTATAAATTCGGGGCAAGCGTGCATCATGGAGCGCTTTTTCAATATACTCAGTAGGCTCGCTATCAAGAAAATGACAGATCTTCTCAATTTGGTGGGATGGTTGTTGCAAAATATCTTCAAATTTTAAAAGCAGAATTTTACTTTTCTCGTCTAATGACAATTGACCGTATTGGATTAGCGTTTTATTAATTAAGCGATTATGCATAAATAAACATTTTTCCATCGGATTCAGATTTAAGTATTGATCTTCAGCGCCCAGCGCGTAGTGAGGGATTGTTTTGTCGCCATATTTATATAAGGTAGTGCCACTCCTGGGATCATCATTGTCAAAGCGCTCACCCCAGCCCCGAGCATACCAAGAGTGGACCGTATCAACTGGATGACGCATCAACTCTAGCACTTTGACATCAATATTCAAATCCTTAAAAAGAGAATAATGCGTCATTAAGTCGTGAGTCATAAACTGAAAAATATCAGCATCATTTCGAAGCTCATCAATAACTGCGTCACCATCTGCCTTGTGAAGATTTTGAAATAACTCTTTTGTGCGATAGCTATTATGAACGCTGGTCAAATCATCGTAGCGAAAATTAACATCCCGTGACAATTTGAAGTTATAAAATTGCTTATTCAAATATATCCTTAAGAAGGCTGAAACTGCATTTCTATCTATATGGCCAGTAGCGTACATTGGCAGCAATTGCTCAAGTGGATCAATCATTTGCGATGGAGAGACATTTCGTATGTAGGCTAAGACGTTGCATAACATGGTTTTACCTACACGAGTAATACCATCAACAAATACTATATTCTTGGTTAATACTTCAGTCTCAGATATTTGCAACTTACTATTTTTCATTTCTTTACTCCATTAAACTATCTTTGGTTTATTTCAGCATAGACTTTGTTTGTTCCATCTTGATAAAGAATCAGAATGTCATAGGGCGTAAAACGATCACCAACCTCCATTCCAGGAGAACCTAATGGCATTCCTGGAACTGATAATCCAATTGCATTAGGATTTTTTTCAGAAAGAAATTTTTCAATATATTTACTTGGGATATGACCCTCAAAGATATAGCCATCTTCTGATACTGCAGTGTGACATGATCTGTATTCTGGCTCGATCTTATATTTTTCTTTGACCTCTTGAAGGCTTTGATGGTTTCTTGTAGCTGGAGAAAAACCATTGCTTTCAAGATGCTTGATCCATTCTTTGCAGCACCCACAAGTTGAAGTTTTGTGAACTAAAAGGGAAAATTTTTTATTTATCTCCTGGCTTTGAATTTCAAAAGCGCTGAATGCAATTGAAAATATAAAAAATAGTTGACTAAAAAATTTAATATTCATTTTTCTATGATACCAAGAATTAGGATGGCGCCTAAAGATTTAAAAAGTTTGAGTTCATGGCATGATCACTGCTTTGGTCTCTAGGCATTCTTCTAAGCCATGAAGGCCATGTTCTCTGCCATTACCAGAAGATTTATAACCTCCAAAGGGCGCTCCTGTTCCTCTCGCACCTCCGTTAATAATAACTTGTCCAGCTCTAATCTTTCTTGCAATTTGATTAGCATGAACAGGCTCACCTTGAACGTAGCCAGCCAACCCATATTCAGTATCATTGGCCATTTCAATCGCTTCTTCTTCTGAATCATATTTTAGAATTGATAAGACTGGACCAAAAATTTCTTCTCTTGCGATGGTCATGTCATTAGTAACATTTGCAAATACAGTTGGTTTTACATAGTATCCTTTTTCATAACCCTCTGGTTTTTCAACGCCGCCAGCAACCAAGGTCGCACCTTCCTCAATACCAATTTTAATCATTCTAAGAATCTTTTCATATTGAGGTTTATTCGCAATAGGCCCAATTCTAAATTCTCCCTGTGGATCACCAACAGTTGTACTATTTGCTGTCTGAACAGCAACTTCAACTGCTTTTTCATAATTTTTCTTAGAAACTAACATTTTTGTTGGCGCATTACATGACTGTCCTGAATTTAAGAAGCAATGCCCAGCGCCACCTTTCACAGATTTTTCCAGATCAGCAACATCATCCAGAATAATATTTGAAGATTTGCCACCGAGCTCTTGATGAACTCTTTTTACAGAAAGAGCGGACGCTTGAGCGACAGCAATTCCGGCTTCAGTTGATCCAGTAAAAGACATCATGGCAACATCTGGATGGTCTGCCAAGGCAGCTCCAACAATCGGGCCGTATCCATTCACCACATTAAAGATGCCTTCTGGCACTCCAGCTTTGTCAAATATCTCGGCAAGTAGTAGTGCGCAAAATGGAGAAATTTCACTAGGTTTTAAAACCATTGAACATCCTGCAGCAAGAGCAGCTGATGCCTTGGTAGTAATTTGATTCATAGGCCAATTCCACGGCGTGATCATACCTATTACACCAATGGGCTCTCTTATTAATGTGTAATCACATTCTTTTTTTTCAAATTCATATTCTTTAAGAGCATCCAAAGTTTCATGTAAATTTTTAATTCCTGTTGATGCTTGAGCTTTTTCTGAGAGCCATATTGGAGCACCCATTTCTTCTGTTATAACTTGAACTAAATCATCGTAGCGATTTTTGTATTCAGTAATAATATTATTTAGGATTTCAATGCGATCTTCCTTAGAGCTAAATTGATATGTTTCAAAGGCATCAGATGCTGCTGATACTGCTTTATTAATGTCATCTTTTGTTCCAGAGGTAATATGCCCTATTAGCTCTTCATTTGCAGGATTGATAATCTCAATTCTTTCCTTTGAATTTGATTCAGTCCATTTACCGTTTATATAGAAATTTAATTTGTCTTTCATACGAAGTCCTATTTATTAAATAGCAATCCTAACAAATTTTTGGTTTAAGTTGGCGCAATACTTTACTTAAAGTGAGACTAAAGAATTACCAAGAACGGGTAATATGTATAGAGTCGCTAAGGCTGCCGATTGGTAACCCTAATACCTTTGATATTTCTTCAAAAACATTACTTATAAATCCGTGGGGTTCTATGTGACCCGCTTCAGGGGCTAATACCCCAACCTGATTTATGTGACCCTCTGCCAGCATCTTAATGCCGCAAGCCAATGGAATTCCTGTAATTTCTCCCATACCTATATTTTTAATTTGCTCATTCATATCTGATTCTTCAGTATCACTTGGTATGCAGACCCCAACACTTGCAGGCATTTCATTTTTGATGCCATGAGCAAAACCATACATAACAGGAGGATAATTAACGCCTTTAATCCTCTTTTTGGAGGATTGCTTACCTTCCAGCAAACCAAATAAATTAGCCGCTCTTAGCTTAGTTAGTAATCTTAAGTTTACTAAACCCATTATTGATTTAAGGATAAGAAAGTCAGCATGACCACCATGAGCAAGATTAATTGAGTCTTTGAGTGTAGGAAAATAATTTGGGAAAGTGACTGCCTCGGGATGGCCAAATATATTTCCATTAAAATTGGTTAATCCAGGATAATCGACTTTGATTTTTTGAAGAGGTTTAACCATTTTAAAGACTCCATCTTGGAATATTTTGACTTGCCCCGTCATCTGTTCGACTCCATGCATCATGGCTGCATTTTCAGATTGCTGCATTGCATTTTCATCTAGTGAAGTCCCACCAATGTCCCAACCTGTGTAGACTGTAGTTACTTCATCTAATTCACGAATGGCAATGAGTGCCATTAAATTTGTTAGTCCAGGGCTTGCTCCTAATCCAATGGTGGCAGACACACCGGCTGATTTGGCTTTAGCATCAAGCCTCATCATATCGATAGTAGGCTCCCAATCATCACAAATATCTATGTAGTTACAGCCCGAAGATATTGCGGCTGCAAGGATGGGAGCTCCAAACTTAAAATAAGGACCACATGTATTTACAACAATATCAATATCTTCCATGGCTTGTTTTAATGCGCTGGCATCATTGACATCAAGCTGAATGGCAGAAACTTTTTGATTTAAGCTTCTTGCAAAAGTTTCTGCAGCCTCGATATCAATGTCGGCGATAATGATTTTGTCAATAGAGTTATAGTGTTGAGATGCTCTCATCGCGTAACGACCCATGCTTCCACAGCCACCTATTGCAAGTATTTTCATAATTTACTCTGAACCTTATTCAATTTATTATCTGATATACAATAACTCAACAATTTTCTAATATGCAAAAAGATATAGATATTATTATTTATGGAGCCACTGGTTTTACTGGAAAGCTTTGTGTTAAATATTTTCAATCATTAGATACAACGGTGGCCTGGGCAATTGCTGGTAGAAACTTAACAAAACTAGAAAAAGTTGCTGAGGATAATCAAACAAAAGTAGAAATTTTAATTGCTGATTCAGATGATGAAAGTGCTCTTGATAATCTAACATCAAGAGCAAAAGTGATTTTGTCTACAACTGGGCCTTTTCATAGATATGGATCTAAGTTGGTGGCATCTTGCGTAAAGAATAACGCGCATTATGTAGATATTACTGGCGAAAATTTTTGGGTTAAGGGTCTTATAGAAAAACATCATGCAGAGGCATCTGCTAAAGGTATTAGGATCATTCCATCATGTGGATTTGATTCAATACCCTCTGATTTAGGAACTTTTTTTTCAGCTCAAGTCATTGGAAAGCCTATCAAAAGAGTTGAATCATTTCATTCATATGAGGGCGGAGCGTCAGGAGGAACCCTTGAGACAATGTTCTCTATGGGAGAATTAGATCTTGGTGATGATCTGACCGATCCATTTTTGCTCAACCCTGAAAACTCCTATTCGGATGAACAAAAGCAACTTAGTAGTGACAGTGTAGGCATCGCAAAAAAATCCGAAATTAACGCATGGTCAGGACCTTTTATTATGGCTACTGCAAATACCAGAGTTGTGAGAAGAACAGAGGCCTTGCTTGCATTAAGGCAGCGATCTTATGGCGCTGATTTTACTTATCAAGAGCATGCTTTTCATAAGAGCTGGTTTAGCGCCGTGAAATCACTCCTTTTGACTGGTCTATCTGTTTTAGTTCTTCTTTCACCATTAAAAAGATTGGTGAAACCTTTTTTACCAAAGCCTGGAGAAGGACCATCTGAGAGTGTGCAAGAGAATGGATGGTTTGACTGCAAATATATAGTTGAAACAGATGATGGCACTAAGTCAGTATTTAATATGAATGGAAAAGGAGATCCAGGTTATAAAGTGACCTCAAAATTAGTTTCTGAATGCGCACTTTGTTTGATTGAAGATGAAGATACTCTTCCCGGTGGAAAAGAGTATGGAGGAATTCTCACTAGTGCTTCAGGTTTGGGCTCCCCATTAATTTCTAGGTTAAGCAAAGTAGGCATAAATTTTGAGGGCCCGCTTTAATTTTTTTCTTAAGTCATTTAATCTAAAAATAAATAGACCATTTAAGAGTCAAACATGAAACTAAATACCATATTATTTATATTTTTATCTATGAATTCATTCTCTAAACAACTTAATGATCCAGCTGATTGGAAAGGAATAACTGATCAAGTGATGGGCGGAGTATCAGATTTAACAATACAGCATATTGATGATGTTTTTCTTATGAGTGGCAATGTATCAACTGAAAATAATGGAGGGTTTGTAAGGCTTTCTAATAGAATTGATATTAATAGTAATGACTTCCAAGGCATAAGGTTTATAGCGAAAGGAAATAATGAGACCTATGAAATTCATGTAACTCTTAAGGGATTAAAAATTCCACCTTGGTCATATTTCAGTCAGTCATTTGATGTCACAAATGAATGGCAAGAATACGAAATATTTTTTCAAGACCTAAAACGAAGTTCCGGGTTTTCTGCAGCATCAATGAAGGCAAAAAACATAAGAGATATAAGCATAGCTGGGTTTGGAAGAGATTTTGAAGTTGATTTAGCTATTAAAGAAATTAGTTTAATTTCAAATTAATTTATTGATCAAGCTCCTTCTCAAATTCTTTTAAGTACTTTTCATAATCTTCCCAGTCATGAGGAGTTCCAGCTCTGGGTTTCTGCATATTGCTTGCGCGCTCCAAAGCTTTAGTCGAGAGTTTGCTGGGGTTTTCTTTGAAAAATCTTCGAAATGTCTTTTTAATTAAATTTTTCATCTATCTAGAATTTTTATGAGCTTCTTCATGAAACGCTTTAACGTTTTCGCAGAATCTTTCTCATTGAAAGCCTCGACGATTTCAGATTGAGAGTAACCATCCCAAAAAGTTATTTGATGATAATGTTCAAATTTAATCAGTTCAATCGAGGCAGAATCTAGATTATTAGAATCTATTATATTGATTGAAATTTTTTTTTTATCTATCTCAATTCCTATGTTTTGATATATTGAAAAATATGATTTAAAGAGATTTTCAACTCTTTGGTTAAAACTAAAAGAGCACATTAACTATGTTTTTTACAATCAATTAGAATGAGTTAATCTGAAGATTCTGAATCTCTGAAATCTTTTATTTTTTCTAAACTAACCTTGTCTTTTAAGCTCATTACAAAAGCGGCGAAGGATAAAATTAATATTGCTCCTGCTTCTCCAAGAACTACAAGCGCATCCATTTCTTTGCTCTGCATAACGATAAGTCTGCAAAGCGCTGTAATTGCAATAATAATAGGTAGAGTAACTGGAATTCTGTTGGTGCTATAAAAAGCTCCAACCATTCCAATAATTTCAACATATATGAATAGCATGAAAAGATCAGAAAGAGTAATCTCCTGCGCTAACACCATATCAAAAATGTACATAGCTGACGCAATACAGGTCGCAATACCAATAATGGCTAAAAGTAATTTCTCACTCGCAATGGTTGTCCAATGCAAACTTTTTGTAAACTTAGATTGTTTGTTTTCCATTTAACAATAATACCAAATGAATATTGAATGAAATTTTTTTTACTTAAAAGTTTAAATTATGAAGACTTAAGATTTATTGTAGTAAGTTAAAATTATTATTCGATATTAAAGATTAAAACTTATAGTCTAACTTTAAAGTAACATTTCTTGGGCGATCATAAATTGCATCATAAGCAATTCCATCAAGAGCTCCCCCAGAAGCAAGTCTTACAAAAGTTCTTGCTAATGGAATTGTTCCACCGACAACTTTGATGCGTTCATCAGTTAAGTTATCTCCAATCAGTGAAAGTCTCCATTTTCCATCTGAGCTCTCCAAACCAAGTACTAGCCCGACTTTAGAATAACCACCTTCCTCAATATTTTTATCAAGATTTGTAGTTACATAGTATTCAGATGAATAATCAACATTTAAGTTGGCATCAAATACCATGTTATTTGAAAGAACAGTTTCGA
>CETM01121336.1_pt1 | contig 17041 bp, 17 predicted proteins | sample 361451 | NCBI WGS metagenome assembly CETM01 (sample SAMEA2622690, study PRJEB7988) | marine metagenome | isolation source: saline water (ENVO:00002010), including
AATAATGTGTGGAATTATAGGTATAGCTAGCAACAAATCAGTATCAACAAATATAATTAATGCCTTAAAAAAATTAGAGTACAGAGGGTATGATTCTGCAGGCTTAGCAACAATATCAAATGGAATAATAAATGAGAAAAAATGTCCAGGTAGGGTAGAAAGACTTGAAAAAATTTTGTTTGAAAATCCAAATGAAGGAAATTTAGGAATCGGACATGTTAGATGGGCTACACATGGAGTTCCAAACGAAATAAATGCACATCCTCACTCAAGTGAAATTGTATCAGTTGTGCACAATGGCATTATAGAAAATTCTGATGAGTTGAAAAAAAATTTAGAAAAAAATGGAAAAAAATTTAAATCTCAAACTGATACAGAGGTAATAACAGTAATGCTCACAGAAAAACTTAAAACATTAGAACCACTAGAGGCTGTATTCGAAACACTTGAGATGCTAAAAGGTAGTTTTGCATTAGGAATCATATTTAAAAATTTTAAAGATTTTGTGATAGGTGCAAGAAGAGGTAGCCCTCTAGCCGTAGGTTATTCAAATAGTGAAAATTACTTAGGTTCGGATTCTTATGCCTTAAAATCTATGACAAATAAAATATCTTATTTAGATGACGGAGATGTATGTGTAATATCTAAAGACGAGGTAAAGTTTTACGATCTCAAAAGGGTTAAAATAAATAAAGAAATATTTACTTTGTCAGAAGATAAATCTTCGGTAAGCAAAGGTAACTACAAAAACTTTATGATTAAAGAGATCTTCGAGCAACCATTTACAACAAAAACTTGTTTGAAAGAATATATTGACAAAATAAGAGAAGAAATAAACTTTTATAATTTACCTATAGAACCAAAAAAAATTAACAAAATAGTTCTGATAGGATGTGGTACTGCTTACCATTCATGTTTGGTAGCAAAATATTGGCTTGAAGAATTTACATCTTTAGATGTAGAAACAGATATAGCTTCAGAATTTAGATATAGAAAAGTAAAATTTGATAAAAATTCTCTTTATATTTTTGTTTCTCAATCTGGTGAAACAGCTGACACATTCGCTGCACTTGACCTCTGCAAAAAAAATAAGGTTAAAACTTGTTCTGTGGTCAATGTAGTTGAAAGTTCTATCGCTAGAAACTCAGATTGTGTTTTACCTATACATGCCGGTCCAGAAATAGGCGTTGCATCAACCAAAGCTTTTATTGGTCAAATGCTTGTGTTGTATCTATTATCCCTTAAAATTTCAGAGATAAGAAAAGATTTAGATAAAGAAGATTATAAGAAAAAAATATTTGAATTAAAAAAATTACCAAAATTAATATCAGATACTTTAAATGAGGAAGAAAAAATACAATTAATTGCAAAAGATATTTTTAACTCTAAAGGCTCTATGTTTTTAGGAAGAGGATCTTCTTTTCCAATTGCCCTAGAGGGTGCGCTAAAGTTAAAAGAACTATCTTACCTCCATGCTGAAGGATACCCAGCAGGAGAGATGAAGCACGGACCACTAGCATTAATCGAAGATGGTTTACCAGTTGTTGTAATAGCTCCAAAAGATAAATATTTTGAAAAAACTTTATCTAACATGCAAGAAGTAATAGCTAGAGGGGGAAAGGTACTTTTACTTACTAATTCGAAAGGTAGGGTAATAAGTGAAAACATAAGATTTCAGATTGATTTACCAGTCTCTGATTTAACATTGACACCGTTTTTATTCACTATACCGCTCCAACTTCTTTCCTATCATGTGGCATTATTTAAAAAATGCGATATAGACAAGCCAAGAAACTTAGCAAAATCAGTAACAGTTGAATAAAAACCCATTATAATATAAATATCCATCAAGAGTTGAATATGAAAAAATGGAATTTAAATAGTTGGAAAAAATTTCCAGCAAAACACTTACCTGAATACAAAGACCAAAAAGAACTTGATCTAGTATTGGGTAAAGTAAAAAAATATCCTCCTTTAGTGTTTGCAGGAGAAACAAGGTCTCTAAAAAAAGCTTTAGGTGAAGTTGTAGATGGCAAAGCTTTTTTGTTACAAGGAGGAGACTGCGCTGAAAGTTTTGCAGAATTTCATCCGGATAATATAAGAGATACTTTCAAAGCTATATTACAGATGTCTTTAGTTTTAACTGCATCAGCGAGTATGCCAGTAGTTAAACTTGGAAGAATAGCTGGTCAATTTTCTAAACCAAGAAGTTCTCCCACTGAAAAAAAAGGTGCTAAAGAGCTACCAAGTTATCTTGGAGATAATATTAATGGCATGGAGTTTACTGATAAAGCTAGAGAACCAGATGCTAAAAGATTATTTAGGGCGTATTCTCAATCAGCTTCGACACTAAACTTGATCAGAGCTTTTTCACAAGGAGGTTTTGCAGATTTAAGACAGGTCCATCTGTGGAATTTAGGTTTTATAAACAAAAAGACAAAAGGTAAGTACAAAGAAATTGAAGATAAAATTAGTGACGCACTTTCTTTTATGGAAGCTTGCGGAATAAATCCTGATAATAACAGAAGGCTACGAACGGTTAATTTTTATACCTCTCACGAGGCCTTACTTCTTCCGTTTGAAGAAGCAATGACAAGAATAGACTCTACAACAGGAGAGTATCACGCTACATCAGCACATTTCGTTTGGATTGGGGATAGAACAAGACAACCCGATGGGGCGCATGTAGAATTTTGTCGGGGTATTAAAAACCCAATTGGATTAAAATGTGGACCAACGTTAAAACCTGAGGAATTGATAAAGCTTTGTAATATTTTAAATCCTGAGAATGAACCAGGAAGACTTACACTCATTTCGAGGTTTGGTGCTGACAATGTTGAAAAATTTTTACCAAAATTAATAAGATCAGTTAAAAAAGAGGGGTTAAAGGTTATTTGGTCTTGCGACCCAATGCATGGAAACACAATTAAAGCTGGCACAGGGTTTAAAACTAGACCTTTTGAAAGTGTTCTTAAAGAGGTAAAAAATGTTTTTGGTATTCATCAAGCAGAAGGAACATATGCAGGCGGGCTTCATGTTGAAATGACAGGACAGGATGTAACAGAGTGTACAGGAGGCGCTCAAAAAATATCTGAAAAGGATTTATCTAACAGATATAGAACTCATTGTGACCCTAGGCTTAATGCCACTCAGGCTTTAGAATTAGCATTCTTAATTTCAGAGGAGATTAAGAAGAATTCAAAATATTCAAAAAATATTATTCAAGCTGCGTCTTAATAATTATTGCAATTATTAAGACCTGACCTAATAAGAAAGGTTAGTATTAATTATGGATGTAAAAAAAAGAGCTGGTATCATAACGAAATGGATCAACAACTATTGTGATGAATCATCTTATAAACCAAAATCACTAGTTGTTGGTATTTCAGGAGGAGTGGACTCTTCTGTAGTTAGTACTTTATGTGCAAGTACTGGACGTAAAACAATTGTGTTAACAATGCCAATTAAGCAAATAAAGTCTCAGCACGACTTAAGTCTGACGCATGCCAAATGGTTGAAAGAAAAGTTTAAAAATGTAGAGCACCATTTGATCGAAATAGATAAAATTTTCAACTCATTCTCACAAGTGTTGAATAATTTTAATAATGAGCATGGATATGCTAATTCGAGGGCAAGACTTAGAATGGCTACTCTATATCAAGTAGCTGCGGCTAATTCAGGATTAGTTGTGGGTACAGGAAATAAAGTCGAAGATTTTGGTGTTGGTTTCTATACTAAATATGGCGATGGTGGGGTAGACATTTCCCCAATAGCTGATTGTACAAAAACTCAAGTTTGGGAACTTGGAAAATTCCTTGGTATATCTGAAAAAATAATTAATTCAGAACCAACAGATGGACTATGGGATGATGGAAGAAATGATGTACAGCAGCTTGGGATGACCTATGAGGAGCTTGAAAAAGCTATGATCGATAAAAATGATCAAAACCATAAAAAATATTTAGAGATAAGAAAAAAAAATTTACACAAAATGAATCCAATACCGGTATGCACATTTAATGAAGAATAATCAACTTAACTTATCAAATACTATAACTGGTAAGAAAGAGACTTTTGTCCCAATTAATCCAAAAAAAATAGGAATGTATGTTTGTGGCCCAACTGTTTATGATTTTCCACATATAGGTAACGCAAGACCTTTAGTTGTATTTGACGTTTTGTATAGAGTTTTGTCTAAAATTTTTGGAAAAAATAATGTTAACTATGTCAGAAATATAACTGATATAGATGATAAAATTATAGAAAGTTCAAAAAATAAAAAAATATCAATAGATGATCTCACCTCGACTATTACAAAAAGCTTTCATGATGATTGCAAGTATTTAAATTGTTTAAAACCAAACTCAGAACCAAAAGCCACTGAACATATCAAAGGTATGATCACTATGACTGAAAATCTTTTAAAAAGTAATCATGCTTATGAGAAAGATAATCATGTATATTTTTCAATAAACTCATATAAAAATTATGGAAAATTATCCAAAAAAAAACCTGAGGAATTGGTTGCTGGAGCAAGAGTAGAGATTTCAAAATTAAAAAAACATCCCCTTGATTTTGTTCTATGGAAACCATCATCAGCAGAGGATCCAGGATGGGACTCTCCGTGGGGAAGAGGTAGACCTGGATGGCATTTAGAATGTTCAGTTATGAGTGAAAAATTTCTTGGAAAAAATTTTGATATCCATGGAGGAGGACTAGATCTTATTTTTCCTCATCATGAAAATGAGATCGCACAATCATGCTGTGCTAATAAAGTGGATAAATTTGCAAACTACTGGCTACATAATGGTTACGTTACTTTTAATAAGGAGAAAATGTCAAAATCATTAGGAAACATTATTACAATTGAAAAAATGAGAAAAACAATAAATGGGCAAGTTATCAGGTTTGCACTATTGAGTTCCCATTACAAACAACCCTTAGATTGGAATGAAAATTTAATTAAAGAAAGTCAAAATACTCTTAATAAGTGGTATACACAATTTGAAAATACTAAAGATGATGTTTTAAACCAAGATTTATTAAAACCACTTTTAGAGGATATAAATACTCCTGGTTACATAGCAAAACTACATTCATTGTATGAAAAAGCATCAAAAGGAGACAATTCTTCAAAAAAACTTTTCATTTCCGGGTGCAAACTTATTGGGTTATTAGAAGAAGATTTGGAAACATGGAATAAATTTAAAAAAACAATATCAAAAATTGATGAACAAATTATCCAAAGTAAAATTAAAGATAGGGATCAGGCTAGAAAAAAAGGTGATTATAAATCAGCCGATAACATAAGAAAAGAACTTGAAAGTGAAGGGGTAATTATTGAGGATAAAGATAATAAAACAATTTGGAAATATAAATGAAAAAAGAAAAAATATATATTTTTGATACTACTTTAAGAGATGGAGCTCAAACAGAGGGCGTAAATTTTTCTATTGATGATAAAAACAAAATAGCAAAAGCACTTGCTGACCTTGGAATTGACTACTTAGAAGGTGGATGGCCTGGAGCTAATACACTAGATACAACTTTTTTTAACAAACCTCCTAAGTTAGGAAAGACAATCCTAACAGCTTTTGGTATGACTAAAAGATCTGGGAGAAGTGCTCAAAATGATCCAGGATTATCTTCTATTTTAAATTCAAATAGCTCAGCAGTTTGTTTAGTGGGCAAATCATGGGATTTTCATGTTGATAAAGCTTTAGGTATAACCAATGAAGAAAATTTAGAGAATATAAAAGAATCTGCAAAATTATTTATAAAAGAAAAAAAAGAGCTCATGTTTGATGCTGAACATTTTTTTGATGGTTACAAAAACAATCCAAACTATGCACTCAGCTGTATTAAGGCTGCCTATGATGAGGGAGCAAGATGGATTGTGCTTTGCGACACAAATGGTGGAACACTTCCCCATGAAGTAGGCGAAATTGTCACGAAAATTACAAAAGTTATTCCTGGAAAAAACCTTGGAATACATGCTCACAACGATACAGAAAATGCTGTAGCAAATTCATTGATAGCTGTTTTATCTGGAGCTCGCCAGATACAAGGAACAATTAATGGACTAGGAGAAAGGTGTGGTAATGCAAATTTAATATCATTAATACCTTCACTAGTTTTGAAAAAAAGTTTTGCAGATAATTATGAAATAGGTATTTCAAAAGATAAAATGAAAACATTGACTGAATGTTCTAGATTATTGGATGAAATACTTAATAGAAAATCTAATAGACATTCAGCATATGTGGGAGCTTCTGCATTTGCGCACAAAGGAGGCCTTCATGTTTCAGCAGTTACAAAAGATCCAAAAACTTATGAACATATAAATCCAAATTTGGTGGGAAATTTTAGAAACATTGTTGTTTCAGATCAATCTGGTAAATCAAACATAATGTCGAGATTAGAAAAGTATGGAATTAAAATTGATAAGAACGATCCTAAAGTACAAAGCTTACTCAATGAAGTAAAAGACAGAGAGTTTGCTGGTTATTCATATGATGGTGCGGATGCTTCTTTTGAATTGCTAGCAAGGCGTCTTTTGGGAGAAATACCAAAGTATTTAACTATATCAAAATATGATGTTTCAGTGAAGAGAGACTCAAAAGATAAAATAAATTCATTTGCAAAAGCTCATATTATTGTTGATGGTAAAGAAATTATATGTGAAGGTTCTGGCAATGGTCCTGTTAATGCACTTGATAATGCAATAAGGTCGAATGTAGATAGAGTTGGAAAATATTCAAAATATCTTAAGGACCTTAAACTAGTTGATTACAAAGTTAGAATATTAAACACAGGAACAAATGCAACAACAAGAGTTTCTATTGAAAGTACCGACAAAAAAGGAAAAAATTGGTTCACTATTGGTGTTTCGCCAAATATAATCGATGCATCATTTAAAGCACTCATTGATAGTTTAGATTATAAACTTTATAAAGAAAAAGCCCCAGCTAATGACTAATAAAGTTGGTTTTATTCTTATAAAACCTCAATTACCAGAAAATATTGGTTTTTCTGCAAGGGGAATAAAAAACTTTGGTTTTAAAAAACTAGAAATTGTAAAACCAAAAGAATCCTGGCCAAATAAAAAAGCTATTGCCACATCAGTTGGTGCAAGTGACATTTTAAGAAAAACTAAAGTTTATTCCAACATTAAAGATGCAATTAATAAATATGATATCATATATGCGACTTCAGCAAGAAAAAGAGATATAAATAAAAGACATTTATCTTTTAATCAATTTATAAGAAATATAAAAAAAAATAAAAATAAGAAAATTGGTATAATGTTTGGTCCCGAAGCCTCAGGTCTATCAAATGAAGAAATATCTTACTCAAATTATATTTTTAAAATTCCAGTAAATAAAAAATTTGAGTCTATAAATCTATCACATAGTATAATTCTTATTTGTTATGAGCTGTTCAAAGTTTTAAAACCAAGTTCTTTTAAAAAAGAAAAAAAATTGCTTAGTCCAATCAATCAAAAACAATTCAATGTCTTTTTTGATTTTTTAAAGAGCAAGCTAGAAAAAAAAGGTTTTTTCTCACCGGCTGAAAAGAAAAAAACTATGCTAATTAACCTCAGAAATATTTTTACAAGAACTCAACTAAGTAATAAAGAATTAAGGATTTTATCAAGTGTTTTTAGTAAATTATAAGAGTAATTGACAAATTCCCCATAAAGACTATAAACGTTTTTTTTATGACAAAAAGAATTAAGGCAAAACATAAAGTAGATAGAAGACTTAGAGTTAACTTATGGGGGAAACCCAAAAGTCCTTTCAATACAAGAAATTATCCTCCAGGACAACACGGACAAAATAAAAAAGGTAAGCCCACGGATTATGGAACTCAGCTTAATGCAAAGCAAAAATTAAAAGCTTATTATGGAAATATCAATGAGAGACAATTTAGAAATATCTACAGAAAGGCTATAAATAAAAGAGGTGACTCTACAGAAAATTTAGTTGGTTTACTTGAAACAAGATTAGACACTGTAATCTATAGATCAAAATTTGCGCCAACAGTTTTTGCAGCTCGACAACTTATCAATCATGGACACTTTAGAGTTAATAGTAAAAAAGTTAACGTTTCTAGTTATAGAGTAAGGGAAGACGATGTTATTGAAATTAAAGATAAATCAAAATCATTAACAGTTATCGAGGGTAGCTTAAGCAATAAAGATAGAGATGTTCCTGAATATATTCAACTTGATAGTAAAAATAAAACAACCAAGTTGGTTAGAGTTCCTAAACTCTCAGAAATCCCTTATCCTGTTTTAATGGAACCAAAACTTGTTATTGAGTACTATTCAAGATAATAAAGATTTATCTTCTAAAAGTTTCTTAAGCTGACCTTTTTCGAACATTTCTTTAACAATATCGCATCCTCCAACAAATTCTCCCTTAACATAAAGTTGTGGAATAGTAGGCCAGTCAGTAAAATCTTTTATACCTTGTCTTATTTCATTATTTTCTAAAACATTTACACCCTTAAACTCTACTTTAAAGTGTTTTAAAATATTCGATACTGTCATTGAAAATCCACATTCGGGAGCATCGGGTGTACCTTTCATGAATAGCACGATATTTTCTGAGCCAATTATATTTTTAATTTTTGTATTTATGTCGCTCATTTTTTCTCTTCAGTTGTTAAAGCAAGGGCATGTAATTCATTTCCCATTTTACCTTTTAGCGCCTTATAAACTAGTTTATGTTGCTCAACTTTTGATATTCCATTAAAACTTTTTGAGATTATTTTTGCTGAATAATGGTTGCTATCACCAGCTGTATCTTGCAAATCTAATTTTGCATCAGGAAAAGCACTCATTATCATATTTGAAATTTCATTTTTAGTTAGTGGCATTGAAATTATTATACCATTGATTGTTAATTTTACGAAGATCTTTTGTTTTAAGAGTAAACATTTTAACAATTTCAAACGTGTCATTTTGTACCTCAGCAATAACTTCGAAGAAAACATTATTTTTTTTTAAAAAATCTTGAGTTTTTTTCAAAGAATCTGGTGAGATTTCAACCAAATATCTTCCTTGATCCTCTCCAAAAAAATATTCAAGTGAGCTATTAACCTTTTTCGGTTTATATATTTTTAAACCCAAACCAGAAGCAATAGACATTTCTGCTAATGCCACTAAAAGTCCTCCAGATGATACATCGTGAACAGAAAGGGCGAGGTTATTTTTAATTAAATTGGATACTGCTAAACCATTATTTTTTTCATTTACCAAATTTATCTCTGGTGGAGGACCATCGTATATTGAGAAATTTTCATGTAAAAAAACACTTTGCTCAATATGACCAAGAGTTTTACCGATCACTATAATTAAATTTCCATTTTTTTTTGTTTTAATGTTTACAGATTTTTTTAAATTATCTAACAATCCAATTCCTCCTATTACAGGAGTCGGTGATATACTTTTTGAATTAGTTTCATTATAGAAAGACACATTTCCTGAAACTACAGGAAAATTTAAAAACTCACATGCTTCCTTCATACCCTCTATACATTCAACAAATTCACCCATAACTTTGGGTTTTTCTGGACTACCAAAATTTAAACAATTTGTAATAGCGAGAGGTTTAGCTCCAACTGAAATTAAATTTCTCCAATTTTCACAAACAATTTGTTTTCCCCCTGATTTAGGATCGGCCTTACAATAGTCAGCCGATGAGTCCACTGATATTGCTATTGCTTTGTTTTTATTATGAATTCGAATTATTGCTGAATCACCACCAGACTTTTGAACTGTGTCACACATTACTACTTGATCGTATTGATCTGTAATCCAACTTTTATTTGAATGATTAGGTGAAGAGATAATTTTAATAAGAGCATCTTCAATTTTAATCTTTTTTAACTCTTTAATTTTTATTTTTTTTTTTGATAATTTATTTTTTGTCCATTTTCTTTCATACAAAGGAGCCTCGTCAGATAATGCTGAAATAGATATATCTGCAACCTTTTTTTTGTCAAAATTCAAAACTAATCTGTTCGTATTAGTTGTTTTTCCTATTACAACAAAATCTAAATCCCATTTATCAAAAATTTTCTTAGCTTCTTTTTCTTTTTTATCATCAAGTATGATTAACATTCTTTCCTGACTTTCAGAAAGCATCATTTCATAAGGAGTCATATTATTTTCTCTGCAAGGAACTTTATTAAGATCTAAGTCTATTCCAAGCTTGCCTTTTGATGCCATTTCAACACTTGAAGATGTCAAACCAGCAGCACCCATATCTTGTATTGATATAATTGAATTATCTTTCATTAACTCTAAACAAGCTTCAAGAAGTAATTTTTCTGTAAAAGGATCTCCCACTTGAACTGTTGGTTTCTTTTCCTCAGAATTTTCATCAAACTCTGCTGAAGCCATAGTAGCACCATGAATACCATCTCTTCCAGTTTTAGAACCAACATAAACAACTGGTTTTCCAATTCCTTTAGCTTTTGAATAAAAAATTTTATTTTTATTTGTATGGCCGACTGCCATAGCGTTAACTAAAATATTTTCATTGTAAGTGCTATTAAACTTAGTTTCCCCACCAACCGTTGGTATGCCAATAGAATTTCCATATCCACCAATTCCAGATACGACACCATTTAACAAATTTTGTGTTTTTTTATGGTTTGGAGATCCAAAATGTATAGAGTTCATTAAGGCTATAGGTCTTGCACCCATAGTAAACACATCTCTCAATATTCCTCCGACCCCAGTAGCAGCACCTTGATAAGGCTCAATAAAAGATGGATGATTGTGACTTTCAATTTTGAAAACTATTGCATCATCATCTCCTATATCAATTACTCCAGCATTTTCACCAGGTCCCTGAATAACAATATTGTTTTTTGTAGGTAATTTTTTTAAATGTAATTTTGACGACTTATAAGAACAATGCTCATTCCACATTGCTGAAAATATTCCCAACTCTAATAGATTAGGATCTCTTCCCATAATTTTTTTTATCTTTTCGTATTCTTCAGGTTTTAAACCGTGAGATTCTATTTGATCTTTAGTTATAGTCATATTAATTCATTAAACTCAAAAACAATCCCAAACCATCTTCTGCAGATAAAATTTTATCTGACATTCTTTCAGGGTGTGGCATCATTCCTAATATATTTTTATTCTCATTAAAAATGCCAGCAATATTATTTATAGATCCATTTGGATTATATTTTATGTTGGTATCTCCCTTTTGATCGCAATATTTAATAGGAATTAATTCTTTACTTTCCAACTCGTTTAAATGTTTTTGGTCAGTGAAATAATTTCCTTCATTGTGAGCAATATTTAATTTTAACACATCATCTAACTTATATTTGTTAAAAAATTTATTTTTATTTGATATTACTTTTACATAAATATCTTTTGAAATAAATTTAAGTCCAGAATTTCTTAGTAATGCACCCTTTAGCAATCCGCACTCAATTAATATCTGAAAACCATTACAAATACCTAAAATTAAAGCCCCTTTTTTTCCAGCATCAATTACTTCAGCTAGAATATTAGATTTTGCTGCTATTGCTCCAGATCTTAAATAATCACCATATGAAAAACCTCCAGGCACTACAATTAGATCTGACCTTGGTAATTCAGTTTCTTTATGCCATACCATAGAATTTTTAAATTGCAGTTTTTCCAAGGCTACAGCAATATCTCTATCACAATTTGATCCAGGAAAAACTATAACAGATGACCTCATTCTATTTTATTGATTTTAAAATTTTCAATAATTTGGTTTACAAGTAATTTTTCGCACATTTCATTAACTTGTAATTTTGCCTTTTCATAATCTTTTTCATTCAAATCAACTTCAAAGAATTTTCCTTGTCTTATTTGGTTTAAATTATTCATTCCCATGTTTTTTAAAGTTTGACCAACAACTTTACCCTGTGGATCAAGTACATCTTTTTTCAAAGTGACTGTTACTGCAAATTTCAATTTATTTTTTCTTAATATTTATTGACGTAGGTTTTTTAAAGTTTACTTCACTTATATTAGTTGTTTCAGGCAAAATCCCTAGTCTTCGAGCTACTTCTTGATATGCTTGTATGATATTTCCAAGATCTTTTCTAAACCTATCTTTATCCAATTTTCTCTCACTTTTGACATCCCATAATCTGCATGTGTCAGGACTTATCTCGTCTGCAAGAATAACTTCCTTCTTATCTTTCTCCCAAAGTCTTCCAAATTCTAACTTAAAATCGACAAGCTTAATTCCAACACCTCTAAACATCCCTGACATAAAATCATTTATTCTAAAGGTCATTTCTTCAATTATCTTTAGCTCTTCATTGTTTGCCCAATTAAAAGCCAGAATATGTTCCTTGGCTACTAGAGGGTCTCCAAGATCGTCATTTTTGTAAGAAAACTCCAACAAAGGTTTTTCTAATATAGTTCCATCAGCTATACCTAGCCTTTTTGTTAAAGAACCAGTTGCAATATTTCTTATTATTACCTCTATTGGAATTATCTCCACAAGTTTAACAAGTTGTTCTCGCATATTTAATCTTTTTACCAAATGCGTTTTAATTCCTGCTTGATTTAAATTCTGCAAAATATGTTCTGATATACGATTATTAAGAACACCTTTTCCTTCAACATTGGCCTTTTTTTGATTATTAAATGCCGTGGCATCATCTTTAAAATGCTGAATAGCTAAACCTTTTTCTTTTGTTTCGTATAAGATCTTAGCTTTTCCTTCGTATAATTTTTTACCCTTATTCATCACTTTTTTAAAACTCTATTAAAAATTACATTAATTTTTCTCGTGTGATAACCAAAATCAAATAATTTTTTTAAAGTATTAACAGGTATTTTGTCAGTAATTGAAGGTTCATTTAGAAGGCTATCATAAAAGGAGGTGTTATTATCAAGGGATTTTATCGCACACTTTTGCACTATTCTATATGCTTTTTCTCTTCTAATCCCTTTAGAAGCAAGTTCTAGAAGAACTCTTTGAGAAAAAAATATACCTTTTGTTAAATTAAGATTCTTTTTCATGTTGTCTTTATTTACTTTCATTGATTTTACAACGTTATTTAATCTATTTAATGCAAAATCAATTGTAACTGTTGCATCAGGTCCGATATTTCTTTCAACGCTCGAATGTGAAATATCTCTCTCATGCCAGAGTGCTACGTTTTCTAACGCAGGAATAACTGTTGCTCTAACTAATCTAGCCAAACCTGTTAAATTTTCACTTAAGACTGGGTTTTTTTTATGTGGCATTGCAGATGAACCCATTTGCTTTTTGTTAAAAAATTCTTCTACTTCTGATACTTCTGTTCTTTGAAGATGCCTTATTTCAATTGAAAACCTTTCTATTGAACTTGCGATAATCCCCAAAACAGAAAAAAAATAAGCGTGTCTATCCCTCGGAATAATTTGAGTTGAAACAGGCTCAACATTTAAATTTAATTTTTTTGCAACATATTTTTCTACTCTTGGATCAATATTGGCGAATGTTCCAACAGCACCTGATATTGCACAAGTTGATATTTCTTTAATAGCATTTTTAAGCCTAGAATGATTTCTAGAAAATTCTTCGTAAAATGTTAAAAGCTTCAAACCAAAAGTTGTAGGTTCAGCATGAATACCATGGCTTCTCCCAATACATAATGTGTATTTATGTTTAAGAGATTGTTTTTTTATTGATTTTAATAAATTTTCTAAATCTTTTAGAATTATCAATCCTGACTGTTTTAACTGAAGATTAAAACAAGTATCTAAAACATCAGACGAGGTCATTCCTTTGTGCAAAAAACTTCCCTCTTTACCGACTTTTTCAGTTATTGATGTTAAAAATGCTATCACATCATGCCTGACCTTTCCTTCAAGCTTTGAAATTCTATCTACATCAATTTTTGATTTTGATTTTACTTTCTTTACAACGCCTCTTGGAATTATTTTAAGTTTTTCCATTGCCTCCGCTGCAGCTAACTCTACATTTAACCAAATTTTATATCTATTTTGATCAAGCCAAATTTCTCTAAGTTCTTTTCTTGAATATCTTTCTATCATTTTGTTTTTGGAGGAAAATCTAATCCTTTTTTAGAAAGAGTAAATATTTCGTATCCATCATCTTTTATACCAACTGTGTGTTCAAATTGTGCGGAAAGCATTTTATCTTTTGTAACAGCTGTCCAACCATCTTTTAATACATTAGTTTCATACTTTCCTTCATTTATCATTGGTTCAATTGTAAAAATCATACCCGTTTTTAATTTATCACCAGTTCCTGGCTCCCCATAATGTAATATATTAGGTAGTTCATGAAAATTTCTTCCTAAACCATGTCCACAAAAATCCCTTACTACTGAAAAACCTCTTGCCTCGACATAATTCTGAATTGTAGAACCAATATCTCCAATGCTTACACCTTGTTTTAAAATTTTAATAGACTCCATCATTGCTTCATAAGTTGTTTTAGTTAAATTTTGTGATTTTACTGAAACATTACCTGCATAGAACATTCTACTTGTATCACCATGCCAACCATTTTTTAAAGCAGTGACATCAACATTAATAATATCACCTTCTTTTAAAACCTTGTTCCCAGGAATACCATGACAAACTGTATGGTTTACAGACGTGCAACAAGATTTTGGATAACCTCTATAATAAAGTGGAGCTGAGTAAGCACCCAAATCATTTATAAATTCAAAACACAATTTATCAATTTTTTCAGTTTTAATACCGGGTTTTATTATTTTGGCAACTTCATCTAATGCTGCCGCAGCTATAGAACCAGCATTTCTGGTTCCATCAAAAGCTTCAATAATATTGTCTTTCATTTTATACAATTTTTATATTTTTATTTATACTTATTCCTTTGTCAGAAAATTTACAATTATAACAAAGCACATTAACATTTTTTTTTAAAGCTTCCTTAAAAACTTTAAAATACAGAGGGTCTATATCAGAAGCAATATTAAAACTATTACAATTTTCTATTTGTACAAGAAAAATTAGATAACTTTTATAACCTTGCTGATTTGCTAAAATCAAGTTTTCAAGATGTTTTTTTCCCCTATCTGTAACAGCATCCGGGAATTCAGCGCAATTTTTTTTTCTACTAAGAGATACGCTTTTTACCTCAAGATATGCTTTAATATTTTCTTTGATGTTGGCTAAATAAAAATCAAATCTTGTATTGTTACCAAATTTTTTTTCAGATTTGACTATTTCATATTCTTTAAGCTCATCAATTAATTTATTGTTTATAGACTCTTGAATTATTTTATTTGTTATATGGGTATTGATACAATATTTTATTCTATCAACTTCTATAATTTGTAAAGTGTACTTTAACTTCCTCTTATCATTTTTAGCTTTTGTGAACCAAACAGGGTTACCTTTTTTTAGAAGATTTAACATAGATCCAGAATTTGGACAGTGAGCAGTTATAATTTTATTTTTTAATTTAATATCAACAAAAAATCGCTTATATCTTTTTACTAAAACACCTGGTATTAATTCATCTTCAAAATCCATTTTTTTAATAATATCAAATTATGGTGAAAAAAAATAAAAAAAAAAACTGCGCATTATTAATCATTGGAAACGAAATTTTATCTGGCAGAACTCAAGATAAAAATATTTCATTTTTAGCCCTATGGTTGAATACAAATTTAGGAATTAAAATTGACGAAGTAAGAGTCATACCTGATGTTGAAAAAAAAATAATTAAAAGTGTTTTAGATTTGAGTAATAAGTATAATTATGTTTTGACAACTGGTGGAATAGGCCCAACACATGATGATATTACCGCTAAATCAATATCTAAAGCTTTTAAAAAAAAATATACTTATAATATCGAGGCATTTAATATATTAAAAAAATACTATGGAAATGAATTTGATGATCCTAGAAAAAAAATGGCTAAAATGCCTTCAGGTTCAAAACTAATTTATAATCCATCGAGTGCAGCACCCGGTTTCATGATTAAAAATGTTATTTGTTTGCCAGGCGTTCCACTAATATTGAAATCAATGGTTCATAACTTAAAAAAATATTTGAGCCCTGGTGTTAAAATTTTCAGTTCTTCGGTGCGTTGCCAAACTGTTGAAAGTAAAATTGCAAAAGAGGTTGGAGCAATACAAAAAAAACACAATAAATTTGTTGAAATTGGTAGTTACCCCTTTTTTAGGCTTGGAAAAATAGGAGTTTCAATTGTAATGAGATCCTCAAAAAAATATAATTTACAATCTTGCCACAAAGATATTATTAATTTCATTAAAAGTAAAAAAATTAAAATTTATAAAGGAATGTAATGTTATATTTTGCCTTTGGGAGCAATCTACATCATAAGCAAATGAAAAGAAGATGCAGAGACTCAAAATATATAGGATGTTATAAGCTTAAAGGATACAAGCTTAATTTTAGAAATTATTATTTTGGTGGAGGGGTAGCAGATATAGAAAAGAAGAAAAACAATTTTGTATTAGGAGCAATTTATAAAATATCTAAAAGAGATGAAAAAAAATTAGATGAATACGAAGATTTTCCAAATACTTATGTAAAGAAATATTTTTCCTTGTACGGAAAAAAAGTAATGTTTTATTACATGCCAAAGAAAACCAAATTTAATTCTCCAAGCAAAAGGTACTTAAACCTAATTATACAAGGGTACAAAGACTGCGGATATAGAAACACTTTTATCACAATTTCAAATAAGAAAATTAAAGTAAAATGAAAATTTTTGATTGTTTCATGTTCTATGATGAGGAGATGATATTAGATTTTCGATTAAACTATCTAAATGATTATGTTGATAAATTTATTATAGTTGAGAGTTCATTTACACATAGTGGTAAAAAGAGAGACCTAATATTTGATATAAATAAATTTAGTAAGTTTAAAGATAAAATTGATTATATAATTCTGGATAAAGAACCAAATGATTTATTTTATATTGATGAAAAAGATAACTTTGATAAAAAAAATTCCAAATATATATTAAATGCATTGAAAAGAGAAAATTTACAAAGAAATTATATT
>CETM01058609.1_pt1 | contig 16942 bp, 17 predicted proteins | sample 361451 | NCBI WGS metagenome assembly CETM01 (sample SAMEA2622690, study PRJEB7988) | marine metagenome | isolation source: saline water (ENVO:00002010), including
GAACCGTACGAAACACTGACGGTTGATATCGAAGATCAACACCAAGGCGCTGTCATGGAGAAGCTTGGCTTACGTAAAGCTGAGATGACTGACATGAATCCAGATGGTAAAGGCCGTGTGCGTATCGACTTTGAAGTACCTAGCCGTGGCTTGATTGGTTTCCAAACCGAGTTCATGACCCTGACTTCAGGTACGGGTTTGATGTACCACACATTTGACCACTATGGTCCGCATAAAGGCGGTACTATCGGTCAACGTGTCAATGGCGTATTGATCTCTAACGCACAGGGCAAAGCACTGACCTACGCACTATTTAACTTGCAAGAGCGTGGTAAATTGTTTGCATCGCACGGTGACGAAGTGTACGAAGGTCAAATCATCGGTATTCATAACCGTTCTAACGACCTGACTGTTAACTGTTTGAAAGGTAAGCAGTTAACCAACGTACGTGCTTCAGGTACTGACGATGCACAAACCTTGAGCCCACCGATCCGTTATACACTTGAGCAAGCGCTTGAGTTTATCAACGATGACGAATTGGTTGAGGTAACGCCGGTATCTATCCGTATTCGTAAGCGTGCGCTCACTGAAAACGAGCGTAAACGTGCAAGCCGCGAGCCTAAGAGCTAAGCGTCGCAATAGCATAATAAAAACCCGCCAATCGGCGGGTTTTTTTATGTTGGGATGTAGTTACCGCGCTGCGACTAACTCGGGTTGCGGCAACACATAATAAAAAATTGAGAAGAAGTGTAGAATACTGCCCGCTAATACAAACAAGTGCCAAATCGCATGGTGATAGGGCATCTGCTTACGCACATAAAACACAACGCCTAAGGTATAGGCTAAACCACCGGCTAGCAGCAATAACAAACCACCCGTATCGACATTATCCAGCATCGGTTTGATGGCAATCAACGCCATCCAGCCCATGCCCAGGTATAAACTCAATGACAGCCATTTAGGTGGCTTTTTCACGCCCAGCTCAAGTACCACGCCAATCAGTGCAATACCCCACGCTACACCGAGCAACGTCCAGCCCCATGGGCCGCGTAAATTAATCAGTGCAAAAGGTGTGTAGGTGCCCGCGATAAGCACAAAAATGGCTGCGTGATCGAGCTGCTGAAAGATTGCTTTTATGCGTGGCCATGGAAATGCGTGATACAGCGTCGATGCGGTGTAAAGCAATATAAGACTCGCACCATAGATACTCGCCGACACAACATGCCACGTATCACCATAAGCGACTGACCACATCAGCATCGCTACCAGGCCCACGATACTTAAAACGGCACCAATGCCATGGGTTAACGCATGCGCAACCTCTTCGAGCACCGTGTAAGACTTATTTGTCATCCTCGTTCTAACCCCGGGGTTTCATAACCCTCGCTGATATTCTTAAGGGCACGAATAAACTGGTCAAACTGCTTACCGTTGTCATAATCCAAACGATACTTATTATGGAACTCCAACGTCAGTTTTACACCATGCCCTTCTAGAAATACGGTATATCCATCGTGATCAGTATAAGCAGTAATACCATCAAGGACGTGCTTACCTTGTTTTGCTTCGCCATGCTCGTGAATTTTCTCGTAAGCATCCAAAATTAGACGAAAATCGACTTCATTTTTCATGCACTGTCTCCTTGCTTGTCCATTAATGTATACATACGTTCATACGTACCATCGCCGTGACTAGACTTGTTCTGCTCCAAATGCCCTTTCAGAGTCTATCGAAATTGGTCAGTTGTCAAATCGATCAGTGTTTATAAAATATACATACAATAATGCATGATAAGAAGAAAATCGCTATAATTAAGCGGTATTTCAATTCTGTGAGGTGTAATTTGGTTAGGCGTACAAAAGAAGACGCGCTTGCGACGCGGTCACAGTTGCTTGATGCAGCTGAGCGCGTATTCAGTGAGCGCGGTGTCACCCATACGTCGATGGCGCAAGTCGCCGAGGCAGCGGGCGTCACACGTGGCGCTATTTACCACCATTTTAGCAATAAAATGGCGTTGATTGAGTCGTTGATGGAGCGTGTGCGTTTGCCCATTGATGAAATGCGCGAGCAGATTGCACAACAACCTGAGTTCGATGCCCTTGTTGAAATCCAAGAGCGTACCAATGAGTTCTTAAACCGTGTGGCCACTGACCCACGCGTGCAAGCACTGGCAAATATCCTCATGCATAAGTGCGAATATATTGATGAGGTTAACCCAATCAAGCTGCGTCATTTGAGTGGTCGTAATGACTGTATTTGTGATGTCGAGGCGTTATTTGAAAAAGCCATTCGTGATGGCCAGCTCCCGCCTAAGGTAAGTCCACGGATCGCGGTTATTGGCCTATTTGGACTCGTGGATGGGTTAATTTACAACTGGCTGATGGATGATGGCTACTTCCCGTTAGTAGAGTACGGAGAAGCAGCCATAGATATCTACGTTAAAGGCCTTAGCGCTTAAAACTCAGTCACCTTGACTAAGAAAGTTAGTGAGAAAGTCCTCATCCATTGCAGCAATGGTTTCATCATTGGCATTCGGGCAGCATGCAAACAACGGTGCTGTCCATGCTTGTACATTGCCTAAAATGTCACGCAAATGACTCAATCCACGAATACCACCTAAACCACCCGGCGATGCAGCGGCTAACAACACTTTTTTGCCTTTCCACACTTGCCCATCAACACGCGAGGTCCAGTCGATGGCATTTTTAATCAATGGTGACACCGATGCATTATATTCGGGGCTTACAAGCACCACTTTATCCGCTGCGGCCACCGCCTTTGCCAATTGTTGCATCGCCTTGGGCACACCCTCAGCCTGCTCATGATCCCCATGGTAAATAGGTGCATCAAGTGCATCTGCATCAAGCAGTTCGAAATCAAACGTGTGTTTTTCTGCGACTTGCACCAAGCGATGCTTTAATTTTGTATTCAGTGACTCTTTACGACGACTACCGCCAATAAACAAAATACTCATGAAAACTCCTGTGATAATGGATTAGGCACCACTGTTCATACTTTCGATAAAGCGGTTAGATTCAGCAATCGCTGATTCCATATCCTTAATTAGATCTGAAATATCCGTCTGCAGGCGATTAAATTCGCCGCGGATGGCATCAATGGCACGCGCATTTAAGTTATGTTTAAGATACAGCACGTTGTCCTGCATTTTCTGCAATACCGGATCCATCTTACCTGCCGCACGTTCCATCACTCGAATCAACTCGCTGTAGTGACGCTCGGTCTCACGCAAACGACGCTCGCTTTCTCTGCGCATCGCATCGTTACTATATAACTCGAGCTCTTCGCTCCATTCGTCGAATAAGTCCTGCGCGACGTCATCCACCTCGGCGATACGCTCGTTCACGCGCTCAGCAGCCGATTTACTTGCCTCGTAATCATCACTCAACGCATTGTAGCGCTCTTCAAGCTCACCACCATCAAACTGAAGTAACGCATCGAGGCGCTCCAACGCTGATTTAAACTCTTCTTGAGCATCGCTTTGCGCATCCTTGGCATCGTCGACACGATCAACCAGAATGTCACGCTTCTCGATACCTAACTTCTCCATCGCGCCATAGTAGGCGCTTTGGCAACCTACTAAGAACAGCAATGTCATAATGCTTAATCCAATTTTTCTCATTAGTCTCCCCTTACAGCGCGAACCAATCGTTCATCACGTTTATCTTGATTGTAACTACGTACGACCAAAATCGCGTGAATGATCGCTAGGATATAGACCAAACCCAAGGCGCCGAATGAAAAAACAAACAACACGATACCTAACGCTGTGAGTATCACGTTAAACAACAATTGGAAGATCCGCCCGGTGGTTAATACCGCCAGAGGTGGAATTAAAACAGCTAAAATGTAACGCATAAAAACCCCCTATCGAGATAAATGAAATCCCCCCGTAACATCTTATATTAATGCATTGGTTGCAGGCGAAACACAAGTTTAATAGGGCAATCGTTCTCCATTCCAGTGAAACAAACCTCCGGAATCCTCAGGTTTCAGTCCTTCAATAACCTTTACAATGCGCTCAGCTGATAGCGCTGGTGAATAAAGCTTATCGTCAGGCACTCGCTTCTGAAACGGCTTAGAGAGTTGCGTGTCTGTAGTGCCAGGATGAATCGCTGCCACTACAAAAGACTTGTGCGAGCGCTTCAATTCAATCGCCGCCGTTTTTAACAACATATTTAACGCCGCTTTACTGGCACGATAGCTGTACCAACCGCCTAAGTAGTTATCCTCGATACTGCCGACCTTCGCCGATAACTGCACAAAGAAACGACTCTGTTTCTTATCCAATAACGGCTTACACGCTTTAAGAATCATTAAAGGCATGACAGCATTGACGCTAAAGAGCTTACTCAAGTTTGCTTCATTTAAATCGTCGAGCTGCTTTTCTGGAAACGTGTCATCGTCATGCAGCATACCGATGGTCGACACGACACCTTCAAGCACCTCTCCGCGCTCGCTGAACTCATTCACCCAGGCATGCAAATGAGTTGAGGTATAATCCTCGATGGTGGTGTAATGAACGCCTGCAACACGTTCAGTAATGGGGTGACGCGAGACAGCAATCAATGTGCTGTCATTGAACTTTTGCTTCAGCGCTTTCGTTAATGAAAGTCCGAGACCGCCGCCGGCACCAAAGACTACAATTGCCATCCTGTGCTTTCTCCATCAATATAAGACTAATTCAACTTACGCAGAGACAAGTGATTTTGACCAACATGAACTGGAAACTTTGGCTAAAACATGGCTTTAAATTTTCTCGACACGTCGCGCTTCGCAGTCAGTCCGATGCTATTAACGTGACCGCGGGACACTTAACCTATGTCAGCCTATTGTCTCTGGTGCCACTGTTAGTGGTGACGTTCACCGTGTTTTCTGCGTTCCCTGTATTTGATGATTTAAAGAACAATATCGAAAGCGCTTTGTTTGCCAATTTATTACCCACCTCGGGCGAACAACTGAAAGAATACATTGACCAGTTTGTTGGCAATGCATCACAGATGACGGCAGTGGGTATCGCGTTCTTGTTTTTCGTCGCTGTGGCGTTGATTTCGGCGATAGATTCGGCGTTAAATAATATTTGGCGCGACACGAGTAGTCGTCGCTGGACGGTTTCATTTGCCATTTATTGGATGATATTAACACTAGGGCCGGTGCTGATTGGCACAGGCCTCGCTGCAACATCTTATTTGGTCTCGTTGTCACAGTTTGCCGAGGATTACGTCTCGGGTATTCGTAGCTTTATGCTCTCAATCGTGCCTATTGTGACCAGTTTCGTCGCATTTGTGTTGTTGTACCAATTGGTGCCCAACCGTCCCGTAAAATTTCGTTATGCGGCTTTTGGCGCGGCGTTTTCGGCCATCTTGTTTGAAGTAAGCAAACAAATATTTTCGCTCTACATTACGCATTTTCCAACGTACCAAGCGATATATGGGGCTCTGGCTACGGTGCCTATTCTAATTGTTTGGATTTACCTGTCATGGCTGATTGTGCTGGCGGGCGCGGAGATGACCGTGAGTTTAGAAGAGTACCGCTTAATCCATAAAAAACGCACACGCTCGGATTGATCTGTACACCAGAATCGACAACCATATACATTTTTTACGGGTGAGAGTCGCTAGCATGATAGGTTTAATTCAACGCGTAAGCCGCGCTCAAGTCGATGTGGAGCAGACCACTGTCGGTAAAATAGACGCGGGTTTACTCATATTATTGGGTGTAGAGCAGGGTGATAACGAGCAAAAAGCTAAACGTCTCGCAGACCGTATTATTCATTATCGCGTATTCTCCGATGACGAAGGCAAGATGAACCAAAGTCTAATGGATAAAGGCTACGCGACCTTGGTGGTATCACAATTTACGCTGGCAGCGGACACCCGCAAAGGACGCCGGCCAAGCTTTTCGAGCGCCGCCCACCCATCTGATGCACAACACCTGTATCAGGTATTCTGCGATCACATAAAGGCGCAGGGCGTGGCCGTTGAAACAGGCGAGTTTGGTGCTGATATGCAAGTCAGTTTGGTTAATGACGGTCCTGTTACTTTTGAACTTCGAGTAGATTAATATGTATAAAGTCATTACCCCCAGTACAGAAGCCGAGTTCGAAAAGTATTTTCACCTGCGTTGGCGCGTGCTGAGGGAACCTTTTCAGCGCCCGCTGGGTTCAGAACAAGATGAATACGATCAGGTGGGTTTGCATCGTATGGTGGTCAATGAAGCCGGTGAGCCTGTGGCTGTTGGACGTTTGCATTTTAATAGTCCCGAAGAGGCACAAATACGATTTATGGCAACCGCACCAGAGTACCGTGGTGAGGGGCATGGGGTCGCTATCATTTTTGCACTCGAGAGTGCTGCACGTGCTGAAAGCGCGACTCACGTGATTATTAACTCGCGAGATACCACCATCGGCTTTTACAAAAAGTGTGGCTACCAAGTGGTTGAAGAGGCCGATACGGTCAAAAACCCCATGGCCGAGCATCAGCTTAAAAAGTCATTCAGCGAACAAAACCGTATTATCTATCGCCCCGAGTGGTGTGAAGAACTGCAAAATACATGGGCTAAAGAGATTCCTATCTCTGACGCCATGGGGATCAAGATCCATCAGTACACAGGTCGCATGTTTGAAACCCGCGCCCAATTATCACGCAATATCAATGTGCATGGCACTATGTTTGCGGGCAGTATCTATTCATTAGGAACGCTCACCTGTTGGGGGCTCTTGCACCTTCAGCTACTTGAACGTGAACTTGAGGGCTCTGTTGTACTCGGTGATGGCAATATTCATTACCATAAGCCGGTGACACGAGAGCCACGTGCAGTCGCCTATTTAAGCGATGTCACAGGAGACTTTTCTGCACTAAAAGAGGGTGAAAACGCGCGCCTCATGATGAAAGCACAGATTATGGATGAAGAACGACCCGTAGCCGAATTCACGGGCCGTTTTGTTGTGCTTGCTAAACGCGACTAGGCGGGAGTGATATCGGCTAAGGTTGTGCCTAGACGACCGGCCTTAATGAGATCACTTGCCGCCTTAATGTCTGGGGCAAAATAGCGATCTTCGGCGTAGTAGTCGACGTGTTCACGTAAAATGGCAAACACTTCCTCGAGTTTTTCGCTGGCTTTGAGTGGTCGTCTAAAGTTTAACCCTTGTGCGGCCTCTAACCACTCAATCGCGACAATATCAGCAATGTTATCTGCAATATCGCTGATCTTACGAGCCGCAAAGGTTGCCATGGACACATGATCTTCCTGATTGGCTGATGTGGGCAAACTATCAATCGAAGCAGGATGCGCCAAGGTTTTGTTCTCTGAAGCAAGCGCTGCCGCTGTGACTTGTACCATCATAAAACCCGAGTTAACGCCGCCTTCTTCTACCAAGAACGCAGGCAAGTTACTTAAGTGCTTATCGATCAACAATGCACCTCGGCGCTCTGACATCGCACCTATTTCGCTTGCAGCAATTGAAATGATATCAGCGACCATCGCAACCGGTTCCGCATGGAAGTTTCCACCCGAAATAATATCCTCTTGCTCACTAAATACCAGTGGATTATCGGTCACACCATTCGCTTCGCGCTCGAGTATCGTTGCTGCATGTTTAAGTTGATCGTACACAGCCCCCATGACCTGAGGCTGACAGCGCAACGAATAGGGGTCCTGAACCTTTTCACAATGTTCGTGGTCTTTGGCGATTTCAGAACTCTCCGTCAGAATATCTCGGAAAGCAGCCGCCACTTGTTGCTGACCGATCTGACCTCTCACCTCGTGAATACGGGCATCAAACGGCGCACGCGATCCCATCGCCGCCTCGACCGATAACGCGCCCACAAGAATTGAACTATGAAAAACCCGTTCAACTTTAAACAACCCAGCCAATGCCAATGCCGTTGATGCCTGTGTACCGTTTAATAACGCGAGACCTTCTTTAGGCGCCAGTTCAAACGGCTCCAAACCGGCTTTAGCGAGTCCCTCTTTGGCGGTCATCCGTTCGCCATTCACTCGCACTTCACCTTCGCCCAACAGCGGCAATACCATATGTGCCAACGGTGCGAGATCACCCGAAGCGCCTACCGAGCCTTTGCTTGGGATGCAAGGGTAAACCTCATTGTTAAGCAGTGCAGTTAAAGCATTAATGACTTTTAAACGAATACCTGAAAACCCGCGCGCCAGCGAATTAATCTTCAGTAACAGCATCAAACGGACCACTTCATCGTCCATCAACTCACCCGTTCCGACAGAATGAGAGAGCACAATACGACGCTGTAGGTCGGTCAGTTTCTCCGGTGGGATGCGCGTGTTCGCTAATAAGCCAAAGCCGGTATTGATACCGTAAACAACTCGCCCTTTATCTAATACCTTTTGTACCGTTGCTGCGGAACGTTCAATGTCCTCGATAGCGGATTCCGCTAACTCAAGTTGCTGTGGTTGAAAATACCAAGCACGGAGGTCAGCGACTGTAAGCTGACCTGGATTCAGTGGAAACTGGCTCATGATGACTCCCTATTTCTCGAGCATGGGCAAATCAAGCCCTTGTTCTTGCGCACAACGTTTAGCAATATCGTAGCCTGCGTCTGCATGACGCATCACACCCGTACCGGGGTCGTTCCATAGCACTCGACCTAACCGCTGCTCCGCTTCATCGGTACCATCAGCGACGATCACTACACCCGCATGTTGTGAGTAGCCCATACCCACACCACCTCCGTGATGTAAGCTCACCCATGTTGCACCGCCGGCGGTGTTTAACAGGGCGTTCAGCAGTGGCCAATCAGATACTGCATCAGAGCCATCTGCCATGCTCTCGGTCTCGCGGTTCGGGCTTGCCACCGAGCCGCTATCTAAGTGGTCACGTCCAATCACGATAGGCGCTTTCAGTTCACCATTACGGACCATGTCATTGAACGCCTTAGCGATACGCGCACGATCTTTTAAACCAATCCAGCAAATACGCGAAGGGAGTCCTTGGAAGCTAATCCGTTCTTTCGCCATATCCAACCAATTGTGGAGGTGTGGGTTGTCTGGAATCAGCTCTTTAACTTTGGCGTCGGTTTTATAAATATCCTCTGGGTCACCTGACAGCGCGACCCAACGGAATGGGCCAATACCCTCGCAGAACAATGGACGAATATAAGCTGGCACAAAACCTGGGAAATCGAACGCATTGGCAACGCCTTCGTCTTGCGCCATTTGGCGAATATTATTTCCGTAATCAAGCACAGCTGCACCTTGCTGCTGAAAATGCAGCATAGCTTTCACTTGCACCGCCATTGAGCGTTTTGCTGCCAATACCGTTGCTTTTGGGTCCTTGTCCTGTTCTGCTTGATACTGCGCTAATGTCCAGCCCTGTGGCAAATAGCCATGCAATGGATCATGGGCGGAGGTTTGGTCTGTCACCACGTCTGGGGTGACATCACGCTGTTTGAGCTCTTCATAGACATCGGCGGCGTTACCCAACAAGCCCACCGAGATCGCTCGGCCTTCGGCCATGGCATCATTCATCAATGCCAATGCCTCGTCCAAATGTGTTGCTTTATGGTCGACGTAACCCGTGCGTAATCTAAAGTCGATACGACTCTCATCACATTCAACAGCCAGCATACAGAAGCCAGCCATCGTTGCCGCTAGCGGCTGAGCTCCACCCATTCCGCCAAGCCCGCCAGTTAAGATCCATTTCCCTGCCGCATTGCCATCAAAGTGCTTACGCGCAACCGCACCAAAGGTTTCATAGGTTCCTTGAACAATCCCTTGCGAACCAATGTAAATCCATGAGCCAGCGGTCATTTGGCCATACATCATCAAGCCCTTTTTATCGAGCTCGTTAAAATGTTCCCAATTCGCCCACTCGGGAACTAAATTAGAATTGGCGATAAGAACACGCGGTGCGTTTTCATGCGTGGGAAATACCCCTACAGGCTTACCCGACTGCACGAGCAGCGATTCATTCGGCTTTAATCGTTCGAGGGTTTCGACAATCTTATCGAAGCATTCCCAACTGCGGGCTGCACGCCCAATGCCACCATAAACGACAAGCGCCTGTGGATGCTCAGCGACCTCTTCATCAAGGTTGTTCATTAACATGCGTTTAGCGGCTTCAATTTGCCAATTTGCGCAAGTAAGTTCTGCGCCACGATCAGCGCGAATCACTCGCGACTTATCCAAACGGGTGAATGACATGGTTAACTCCTTTCTAATCTGATTTAGGCGCTTCAAAGTTCATGTGCCCGCCTAGTTTGAATCGTGAACCTGGGTGCGTCAGAATCGCATAGCTGACCACTCCGCCCGAACTCCATGTCCGGCGAATGATGCGTAAACAAGGCTCGTCACGACTGATTTGTAGTAATTGGCACACAGAAGAAATTGGATGAATCGCTTCGATTTGATGACTTGCCTCGGTCAGCGGTGTCACCACACACAAATATTCATGCGGTGTCACTTTGGTGTAGTCCTGTTTTAAGTAATCAGGTACCAACCTAGGGTTCACATAACGCTCTTCGAGTTGGACTGGCAGGTCGTTTTCTAAATGCGTGATGGTTGAGTGTAATACTTCGCTACCTGGTTCAATTTGCAGTGCTTCAGCTACTTGACTCGATGCATCCTGAACACGCAGGTGATGCACCTTGGCACGGTACTCATGACCCCGCTCACGCACCTCATCAGCGATATTTTTTATCGCCATAAAAGATGTTTGCGATTTAATAGGTGCCACAAAGGTGCCCGCACCTTGCGTACGAATAACCAAGCCTTCATCGGCTAATTCCTGCAAAGCGCGACGCGCTGTCATACGACTCACCGAAAACTGTTCAGCAAGAGCATTTTCAGAGCTTACGGGGTGATTTTCCGGCCATTCGCCGGTCTCGATTTTGTCGTAAATGAACTGTTTAATATTCGAAAACTTGGCCATGGGACACCTAGCGCATATGCGTTGAACATGCAAAAAAGTTTAGATCAGATTATTTGTCTATACAACCTGTATTTGCTAATCTATTGACTATCCGCTTGCCGAACACAATCGTAAGAGCCACATATGATGCAACGAATCGAGAATATTCAATTAGTTACGCTAGCAGCCGAACAGTCTGACTATGGACTCATCGAAGATGCCGTGGTGATCATTAATGGCAGACATATTGAGTGGGCAGGGCCTGCGTTTGATGCCCCTACTACCCCAACGGCAGAGGTCATCGACGGTCGAGGTGGTCTGCTGACGCCAGGACTCATTGATTGCCATACCCACCTGGTTTGGGCGGGTTCGCGTGCAAATGAGTTTGCTCAACGGCTCCATGGCGCAACCTACGCAGAAATTGCAGAGGCTGGCGGCGGCATCGCCGCAACGGTTCGAGCGACCCGAGAGGCTAGTTATGACGAGCTACTCACATTTGCACTGAAACGCGCAAAAGCTCTGATTGCGCAAGGTGTAACAACATTAGAAATAAAATCAGGCTACGGGTTAGACTTAGCTACCGAACGTAAGCAGTTACAGGTCGCTCGCGCAGTGGGTGAGCAACTCCCCGTTCGGGTTAAAACCACGTTGCTTGCTGCTCACGCCATTCCACCCGAGTACAAAGATAACGCGGATGGCTATATTGATGAGATCGTTGAGAACATCCTGCCCACGCTTGCAAACGAAGGGCTCGTCGATGCTGTTGATGCATTCTGTGAATCCATTGGCTTTTCGCCCGCACAAACACAACGTGTGTTTGAAGCAGCTCAGTCATTGGGTTTACCCGTCAAACTACACGCCGAGCAAATTACCAATCAACAAGGTGCTCGCCTCGCTGCCCAGTTTAAAGCCTTGTCAGCCGATCATTTAGAGCAACTCGACGAAGAGGGCGTTAAAGCGATGGGCGCTTCAGGTACGGTGGCAGTGCTATTACCGGGGGCGTTTTATTTTCTTCGCGATGACCAAGTACCGCCGATTGAGCGCTTACGGGCCCACGGTGTGCCCATGGCCATCGCAACCGATGCCAACCCAGGCTCATCGCCGATTCACAATTTGCAACTGATGCTCCAAATGGCCGCGACTTTGTTTAGATTAACACCCGAGGAGTGCTTACGCGGTGTCACAGTCAATGCGGCTAAAGCGCTCGGAATGAGCAATCAGATAGGCGAACTCAAAGCCGGTATGTATGCTGATCTCGCACTTTGGGACATTCAAGATGCCGCTGAATTAACGTATCAGTTTGGCGTTAACCCACTGATTAAGCGGTGGTACGACGGCGTCGTTCACGTCCCAGCATATAGGCAATAACGAGCTCAGTTAGTACCTGTCCCGTCTGCTTTAGGCCGTCGTCAAAGCCTGTTGGACACAATGAGGGTGCCGCTTCCGCGAGGTGTAAGTAAGCGGCGTCTTCGAGTTCAGCAAGCCGTTTAACATAGCTAAATCCCTGATCGAGGCTTAACCCACTGTAATTTACAGCACTGGCTGGCACACCTGTTAAGCAATCCACATCGACTTCGATGCCCAGTGGTCGTTGCCAACTGACTGACTTCGCCGCGACTTCATCCATAACCTCAGCAAACGGGCGTCCGATAATACTGTGAATAGCATGGTAGCGCATGCCTGCATCGGCCATTTGACGCAAACTTGAAGCTGAGTTTTTGGCTTGATGTAAACCCACAACATGATAGTGCGACAACGCGCCATCGACATAGGCATAACTGAACCCGTTGCCACTATGACGGCCTTCGCGCGCTCGAAAATCGGCATGAGGATCTAAGTTAATTGCGCCGCAGGCTTGTCCCGTTGCGTTTGATAAACTCATCAATAACGGATACGCGTTGTTATGCCCGCCCCCGATAAGAATGACCTCAAACCCACGTTGAAAGAGCGGTTCGACCACTTCTCGTACACGCGCATCAACGCGACGAACAAGCTGCCGAATCGTTTGTAAATCGTGTTCATTGGTGACATCAAGCGGCTCGGCTTGACTCATTAGATCATCGCAGTTAACAGCGCCAACCAGCAACAGCTCATGAGTAGAAAGAAGACCTGTGTGCTGCAAATTAGCAAAACTGCTTAAAAATGCCTGCCAACCACCTTCAGCGCCTGGGCGGCCTAAGTTCCCTTTGACACCGATACTCTCGGGAACGCCAACCAGTGCCACGCGTTGACCTTGTTCCCAAGCTTTATTTAATGCTTCTGAATACGACCCTGAGGCGAGTCCACTAATGGCCTGCCCCACTTTGGTCTCATGTGGACGTAACTTAACATAACGACTTAAATCGTCAGTATTCAAAAACTCAGGTGTTTGCATTATTCGATATCAAGTGGCTCTGGCGACAAGATAACACCGGTGCTATCGACATAAATATGGTCCTCCGGCAAGAAGGTTACCCCACCAAAATTGACCGGAATATCGATCTCACCGATACCCTCACTTGGCGCTCCTACCGGAATTGAAGCAACGCCCAAAATACCGATATCGAGTTCTTCGAGGGCATCGACGTCTCGTACAGAGCCGTAACAAATAATCCCTTCCCAGTCGTTATCAAGTGCTTGCTCAGCAATTGCTAAGTCAATCAATGCACGGCGAACCGAACCACCGCCATCAATTAGTAAGACCTTTCCACCACCGTCTTGATTCAGCGTTTCCTCAATCAATCCTTTGTCTTCATGACATTTAACGATGACCAACTGACCACCGAACGATGAACGTCCCCCGTACGACTCAAACATAGGTTCGACAACATCGACCATATCTGGGTATAAATCACAAAGTTCTGAGGTATTGTATTCCATGACTGTGTCCTGCGTTAGACAGTGCGAATTCAGGTAAGTATAACGGTAATTGACCGTTTTAAAAACGCTCAATAGTGGGTTTGTTAAAATCTTTGAATACTTATACTTGAATTAACATACCAATGACGCGTAATCTAATGCCATTATAACAATAATTATTACTATTTCTGATGCCTGATCTCGATTTGGTCACCTCGCTGGCGATCGAAACATTAACTCATGTTATACAGACGCTGATGTTGTTAGGGTTCGCAGGCTTGTTGCGGTTTTATTTTAAATCGTACCAACAGGGCTACCTCAGCGACTGGTCAATAGCATGCTTAAGCTATGGCGCGAGCGAGTTTATTCGAGCGGTTTTAACATCGAGCGCGCTCATCGGTTTGACACTCCCCGACTGGGCATCGCAATCCCTTTACACAAGCTCTATTTTTTTACATTACACAGCACTCACCTACATCGGGTTAGGCGCATTTAATGCAACAAAAGATCGAGACCCAAGCAAGTTAACTCGCCGGGTATTGCTCACATTAACTGCCATAGCGTCATTACTAACGGTGTTGTGGATGTACACTAACCGAGCAGGTCAGCTGACCGTTTTCGAATCTGAGTTACCCCGTTTTGTCGTGCCTGCGTTGCTGTTCTTAGGTATTAGTCTATTTATGTTCCTGCGTATCCCACCCGGTTTTGGCCCTAAAATCGTGGCATTCGCATTTCTTTTTCTGGCTATCAAGAACCTCATTCTCTCCGCTATTTTGCTGTTCACGACAACTATCTATTTAGACTGGATTATCAGCGCACAAGGTTTATTTACCATCGTGTTTCTAACCATCATTATGGTCGGTATTGTGATCTGGTTACTTGATTCCGAACGTTCGACCTCATTTTATGCCGTGCAGCGAGCAGAATATTTGCACACCCACGACGCCTTAACTGGTGTTGCCAATCGCCAGCAATTGGTGAGTAAAATTCCTGTTTTAGTCGATTACTGTCGCTCTAATAATCGACACCTTTCGGTCATGCTCTTTGGTGTTTCGCGGTTTAAGTCGATCAATGAGCGACTGGGTATTCGAGGCGGTGACCAAGTATTGAAAGAAATAGCGCGCCGTTTACAACACTTTAGACACAAACCTATCGCGGTGGCACGCATCAGCGGTGATGTATTCGCCGTCCTGTTCGATCACCTGAAAAGCCGTCGCCATATACTCGACCTGGCTAAAGAGCTTCAACAAGAAGTCACCCGGCCAATTGAAGTCAATCAACGTCAAATATCGCTTTCGGTTGGCGTGGGCATCTCTCGATACCCCCAACACGGGGTCAATGCTGAGGTTTTACTCAACAAGGCAACGCTCGCACTGACTGAGGCTAAGCACCAGAATGCGTCAAACATCACTTTCTACGAACGTGGCATGGATGATGCGTTCTCGCAGCTCATTGATATGGAGCCTATTTTACGTAAGGCGTTCAAACACAACGAGTTCGTACTTTACTTGCAACCTCAGTTTGATTTCGACTATCAGCAATTATGTGGCTTTGAGGCATTGATCCGTTGGCAGCATCCCGAACGAGGATTACTCTCTCCAGCCGAGTTTATCCCACACATTGAGCAACTCGGCCTCACTGAACTATTGGACAATTGGGTACTTGAACGTGCTGCAGAGATCCTCAAAGAATGGCAGACACGTTTCAAGCATGTATGGCCAATCGCAGTAAACCTGTCAGCTCAGCAATTTCAGCAATCAAAACTCGTCGAGCACCTTACCGAGCTCATGACGCGTCATCAATTGGATGCCAGTTTCCTCGAGCTAGAAATTACCGAAACAGTGGCTATGTCAGATTTAAGCAACGGCATGGAAGTCATCCGACAGCTACGCGATATCGGTTTCAAAGTGGCAATTGATGACTTTGGTACAGGTCACAGTTCATTGGCTTACCTGCGCTCGTTGCCTATTAATAAAATTAAAATAGATCGTAGCTTTGTGAGTGAGTTGCAGGTCAACCGAACCGATGCCACGATTTTAAAAGCAATGATTCGCCTAGCACATGGTTTAGGTAAACGTGTTATCGCTGAGGGGATCGAGACTCAAGATCAGCAAGACATTTTGCAGCAACTCGGCTGCGATATGATGCAAGGTTATTTCTACTCACCACCGATAAAACTCGAGCTTGCCGAGCAGCTTATCGAAAACGAATTGAAGTTTGGGAGAGAGCCGTTGCCATCTTCGTTGGCAACGGCGTAAATCCGAGTCGCTTACAGAATGAAGCGGCTGAGATCCTCATCTTGCGAGAGCTCGCCGATATGTTTGTCGACGTATTGCGCATCAATACTGATGCTATCACCGCTGTGGTCGGTAGCGTTAAAAGAGATTTCTTCCATCAAACGCTCAAGTACCGTATGTAAACGACGAGCACCAATGTTTTCGGTCGTTTCATTCACATGGAAAGCAATTTCTGCAATCCGCTGAATGCCATCTTCGGTAAAGCCGATTTCAACACTCTCAGTGTTTAACAGGGCTTTATACTGAGTCGTCAATGACGCATTAGGCTCTGTCAGAATACGCACGAAATCACCACTTGTCAGCGCATCCAATTCCACGCGAATCGGTAAACGACCTTGCAGTTCTGGAATCAGATCCGAAGGCTTACTCATTTGGAACGCACCCGAAGCGATAAACAGAATATGATCCGTGCGAATCATGCCATGCTTGGTATTCACCGTAGTGCCCTCGACTAACGGCAGCAAGTCACGTTGCACACCTTCGCGTGAAACGTCGGGACCACTGGTATCTCCGCGCTTACAAATCTTGTCGATCTCATCCAAGAAGACGATACCGTTTTGCTCAACCGATTCAATCGCAGCTTCTTTAACCTCATCAGGGTTAAGTAATTTCGCTGCTTCTTCATCGATTAATTGCTTAAACGCATCTTTAATCTTCATTTTGCGTTTTTTGGTCTTGTCGTTGCCCATGTTTTGGAACATGTTTTGTAGCTGCGACGTCATTTCCTCCATGCCCGGAGGCGCCATAATTTCAACGCCCATCTGCGGCATCGCCAAATCAATTTCGATCTCTTTGTCGTCTAAACTGCCTTCACGCAGCTTTTTACGGAAGACTTGGCGTGAGTGACGCTGATCATCATGACCTTTATCCTCTTCAGCGCCCCATCCGCCAGACGTGCGCGCAGGTGGCA
>CETM01111157.1_pt1 | contig 16929 bp, 14 predicted proteins | sample 361451 | NCBI WGS metagenome assembly CETM01 (sample SAMEA2622690, study PRJEB7988) | marine metagenome | isolation source: saline water (ENVO:00002010), including
CCGCTTGCGGCCCCCATGACGGTACCGACCATATAAAGCATAGTTGTCCATGCGTAGAACTCCACACCGCCGATTTCCGCGACTACCGCCGGCATGACCGTGGTTATGACGAATATATCAATAGCGTGGACGCCGATGCCGACATTGAGCAGAATAGTGTAAACTCCGAGCATACCCCGGAACATATCCACCCAGCCGGTGCCACCTTCCGGGGGCGCTTCTTCTGTAGTTGTCATACTCCCAGTCTAGGAGGGTTGACACAGAATCCCTAATATTGAGGGTATGCAAGCTTACAGTGAAGGTGGTTAATTTTACTTTATCGTGTCAGGGATTTCGTCACCCACTGTCGAAGCGTATCTGGTATATCAATTATTCTGTACTGACATCGAAATGCGGTGAAAAATGTCTGAGAGCCTAATCTTCGCACTTGTAATAGCACTAACTGTTTACATGTTCATGCGGCGGCTACGGATGATGAAGAAACAGAAAAGGATAAGAGCAGAGGAAGGGACAGGTAGTAAGAGGCCACTTGACGATCCTGGCAGTATGCCGAGGCTAGGATCGCCCGGTACGATCACTCGAGAACAGATAAAGCAGTTGAAAAACAACGATTTCACGCCTGAGAGACAATGGAGCAAGGAGGAAGCTCAGCTTATCCTTGATACCGTCACCTACCTACGGGCAGTAATTTACGAGGCCACGGGCGAAGCTACTGCTCCGATAGACGTGCAGAACCAAATTCTCAAATTCATTCTGACAGATAACTGTTTACGCGAGTATGTGTATGAATGGGGTTTAAACCAGACCCGGGACGATAAGGCAGCTCCACAGCCCACACTTGACCATGATGAATTTTATCAGCAGGTAGAAGCCGAAGTCTTGGAACGATGGGAGTCATCTTGATTAACGTCCCTAACAAAACCGGTCGACACCCGAGTTTAACAACTGACGACTTTAATTTCGAACTACCGATTAACCTGATAGCTCCTGAACCAGTTCGGCCCCGGGATTCTGCACGAATGCTGGAAATCTCTGAAGCATTAATTGACAGGACGGTGTCGGACTTGCCAGATTTGCTGGGGCCAAAAGACATTCTTGTCATCAACGATACCCGCGTGATACCTGCACGTCTAAAGGGATCTCGTCGGGGTGCGAGCGTGGAGGTGACCCTGCACAAAGTAGAAGCTGATGGAAGATGGCGAGCCCTTGCGAGGCCGGCTAGAAAGCTTGCTCTCGGTGACGTGATTGATTTTGCCGATGGATTCACAGCCCGGGTGGACGGTAAAGGTGCGAGGGGAGAGATTCTCCTTTCTTTTTCCGGCAGTAACGATCTTTTTGCTGCACTGGAACGATATGGAGAAATGCCCCTTCCACCCTATATTGCACGCGATGAAGGCGGGAGAATAGAGGATAGCGAAGACTACCAGACGATCTACGCGGTTAATAAGGGCGCGGTCGCTGCGCCGACGGCAGGTCTCCATTTTACCGAACGGCTGATGAGAACTATCCGTAGTACAGGCGTAAGTTTCGCTACCGTTACACTTCATGTTGGTGCAGGCACGTTTTTACCAGTCACCGTAGATCGTATAGCGGACCATAAAATGCACAGTGAATGGGGGTGTATCAGTTCTGAGGCCGCGGATGAGATCAATATGGCGCGAGCGGCCGGTGGCCGAGCTATTGCCGTTGGAACGACGTCGCTGCGTCTGATGGAGAGTGCGGCGAATTTAGATGGAGAAATTATACCATTCGAGGCGGACACCGAAATTTTCATCACGCCAGGCTACAAGTTTCGCACTGTCGATGCCCTTATGACAAACTTTCATCTACCGCGTTCTACATTATTTATGTTGGTATCAGCATTTGCGGGGCTGAATCGAATGAGAAATGCTTATGCGCATGCGATTTCTTCAGAATACCGCTTTTATTCATACGGGGACTCTAGCTTTATCCATCGGGCCGACCGCGATGTCTGAGAGTTTTGATGTCTGAGTTCAATTACGTTGTCACAGGTAACGATGGCCGAGCCCGGCGGGGTCGATTGACCACAGCGCATGGAGCGGTCGAAACGCCCGTATTTATGCCCGTCGGGACGGCTGGGACAGTAAAGGGAATGACTTCAGAGGCGATCCAACGTACTGGCGCGCAGATCGTCCTCGCAAACACCTATCATTTAATGCTCCGACCGGGTGCAGAGCGTGTCGCTAGGCTCGGTGGTTTACACCAATTTATGGACTGGGAGCGGCCCATCCTGACGGACTCGGGTGGTTTCCAAGTGATGTCGTTAACGGAGCTACGGAAGCTAGATAACGAAGGTGTAGAGTTTCGGTCGCATATCGATGGCGCTAAATTCATGCTGACTCCGGAGCGTTCGATCAAAGTCCAAAATCAACTCGATGCCACAATTACGATGGTACTAGACGAGTGTACCGCCCTTGGTGTGGATAATGCCTCGGCGGCAGAATCGATGCGATTATCGATGAATTGGGCTTCCAGATGCCGAGATGTCTTCATAGAGAGGCCTGGTTATGGCCTGTTCGGTATAGTTCAGGGTGGTATATATCCAGATCTCCGTCTTGAGTCGGCCGCGGTTCTGACTGATATCGGTTTTGACGGCTATGCGGTTGGCGGGTTAGCTGTTGGCGAAGGACAGGACGAAATGTTTTCCGTGTTGGATGTCACAGTACCCGAGTTACCAGACTGCAAACCCCGATATCTTATGGGTGTTGGAACACCCGCTGACATCGTTGGTGCGGTTCGGCGTGGTATTGATATGTTTGATTGCGTACTCCCGACCCGCTCCGGTCGCACTGGCCGGGCATTCACTCGGCGCGGTGTCTTAAATATTCGAAATGCTCGCCATGCTGATGACCCACGGCCCATCGACCCGGAAAGCCACTATCCCGGCGTAAGCACCGTTAGTCGGGCCTATCTACATCACCTTTTTAAGGCGAAGGAAATGCTCGGACCGATCCTTCTTACCCTACATAATCTCCATTACTACCAAGAATTGATGGTCGGTATCAGGGGTGCAATAGAGTTGGGTGCCATGGATGACTTTGCTGCATTATTCCATATAGAGCAAGCGCGCGGCGATATCGAGCGTATTTAGTATGCAAACACCACTCGACCCAAAAGATTTCATCCGGGACCGTGCCTTGGCGCTTGGCTTTGATGTCGTCGGTTTTTCCGGGGCAGACAACGGCGACGCTGGTAGACATCTCAAATCCTATATTGAATCTGGGTTTCACGGCGATATGGGGTGGATGGCTTCTACAGAAAATAGACGACGGTCTCCTCGAGAGCTTTGGTCTGATGTGGAGACAATCGTCGCGGTCGGCGTCAATTACGGTCCGGCAGAGGATCCACTGGCAATAAAGAAATTCACCGACCGCGGTGCGGTTTCCGTTTATGCCCGGGGGAAAGACTATCATGACATTCTGCGAAAAAAACTTCGCCGCTTAGCTACGGATATCGCTAAAGATTGCAGCTGCGAGGTGAAGCTATTCGTCGATACGGCCCCCGTGATGGAAAAGCCAGTCGCACAGGTGGCTGGCATCGGCTGGCAGGGAAAGCATACTAACCTAGTATCCCGGAACTTTGGCTCTTGGCTATTTTTAGGTGAGGTGTTCACCACCCTTAAGATTCCACCTGATACAGCCGGCCAAGACCAATGTGGAGCCTGTCATCGGTGTCTAGATGTCTGTCCGACTAACGCGTTTCCAGCCCCATATCGACTCGATGCGACGCGATGTATCTCTTATCTGACCATCGAACATAAAGGCCACATCCCTTTGCAGTTCCGCGCCGCTATCGGCAATAGAATATATGGCTGCGACGACTGTCTCGCAGTCTGTCCTTGGAACAAATTCGCTCGAGTAACACAACACGGAGAATTGAGGTCGCATATTCATCTGACACGACCATTACTCCGCGACCTAATGTCCCTTGATGAAGAATCTTTTCGTGAAGTGTTCTCAGGATCTCCTATTAAACGACTCGGGCGAAATAGGTTCATCCGAAATGTACTGATTGCCGTCGGAAATAGTGCAGACAGGGCCCTGCTGGCTGACACGGAGAAAAGTCTGGCCGACATGTCACCACTGGTCCGGAGCATGGCGGTTTGGGCATTATTCAGGTTAGCCACGACAACAGAATTTTCCCAATTTCGTGAGAAATACGCATGTATGGAAACCGACGTTGATGTCCTACTGGAGTGGGATAACGGGCTTTAAGTATCATTCATCAAACTTAACCAGCAGAAGAACTCGACCTACAGTTTTGTCCTGACGTATGAATTCGGCCTGAGGTGGTTTAAGTATGCGCTAGGTACGGTCGATATTTGCTAATGGGGCACAATACATTTTCCAACTATTAATTAACGAATATTTGATTAACTATCGACTCTATGCTGACACCTGAGGGGTGTAGATGTCTTTTAACACATTCAAGTCAAGATCGTTATCAGGCCTTGATCGGAGAATATCGATTGCGCCAATGATGGATAGAACAGACCGGCATGATCGGTACTTCCTTCGCCTGATTTCGCCGTCCGTTCTATTATACACAGAGATGATCACTACCGGCGCGATCCTTCACGGGGATCGTGACCGGTTCCTAAAATTTAATGTTGAAGAACATCCGGTTGCCTTGCAGCTAGGGGGAGCGGATGCGGATGACCTTGCTCGTTGCTCCGAAATAGTGGCTAAATATGGCTATGATGAGATAAATTTAAATGTCGGCTGCCCCAGCGACCGAGTTCAAAATGCCCGTTTCGGTGCTTGCCTCATGAAAGAACCGGAGATTGTATCCGCCGGTGTAAAGGCAATGCGCAGGGCAGTGGATATACCGGTTACAGTTAAGACCCGTATCGGGGTCGATGACTGCGATACCTGGGAGGATTTTATACATTTTGTGGAAACTGTCGCCGACGGAGGATGCGAAACATTTATAATACACGCTAGAAAGGCATGGCTTCATGGACTTAGTCCCAAGGAAAACCGTGAAATACCTACCCTTTGTTACGATATCGTTTACCGACTTAAACAACTGTATCCTGAGTTTTCGATTTCTATTAATGGGGGAATCAAAACGATCGCAGAGACGATCTCCCATTTGAAGCATGTGGATGGGGTAATGATTGGCCGCGAGGCCTACGAGAACCCTTGGTTACTGGCTGGTATCGAAAAAGAAGTATTTGGAGGGGGCCCATTCACCGACCGGGGGTCGGTGCTAAATGGATATATCGATTATATCGATCAGCAAATGGCGGCAGGCGTCCAATTTTATGCGATGGCACGACATGTTCTTGGACTTTATCGAGGTGTCCGAGGCGCTCGTCTATGGAGGCGCCATATCAGCGAAAAAGGTTCACGACCAGGCGCTAACGGTCAAATTCTCAGGGACGCATCTGCAAATGTGCTTGCAATGGGCTCATGAGATGGTTTTCCAAGAACGGGGTTACGATACTATTCCAGCGGTATGTGTTCGGCGGGAGCATCCACTTTGCGTTGCGGCCTTCTAATCGTACGTAGGAGATGCTTTCATATGTTCCGTACTCTGTAAACAGGCATGCAAAGCCTCTGGTATCGGCCATTTTAATTCATAAGCGAAAGGGTCAAGTAGAGTGTGAAAGGTATTGGATGTCGGATAAATATTAAGTTGGTTCCCGGGTCTTGACCCGGCCCCCGGGACGCGGCATTCAAATTGGTAAAATCCAACTACGCAGAGCTGTTTATGGAAGCCATCATCTATCATAATCCTCTATGCTCAAAATCGCGCGCTACGCTTGCGCTCCTCAAAAAGAAGGGTGTGTCTCTAGAAATCATCGAGTATCTCAAGACGCCACCGTCAAAAATTGAGTTAGCCAACATTCTAGATAAGCTTTGCATGGAACCGAGAGATCTAATGCGCAAGAAGGAAGAGAAATACGAGGCACTCAACCTTGCGGATAGGAGCCTCGACCGTGGATCATTGATAGAGGCTATGATAGAGCATCCAATACTTATCGAACGACCGGTGGTAGTGATCGGTGCGAAATGCGTTCTGTGCCGTCCGCCAGAGAACGTATTGGAGATCCTGTGAGACTACTTTTTCACCGAGGTGTCATGATTGGCATTTTTGCGATGTCATTTATTGTTTTGGTATCGAATGTATTGGTCCAGTTCCCGATCAATGACTGGCTGACTTGGGGGGCGTTCACATATCCGGTCGCGTTTCTGGTGACTGATTTAACTAATAGGGCGTTGGGGTCAGTGAGGGCAAAGCAGGTAGTATGTGCAGGATTCGCGCTCGCCGTTCTCCTGTCAGTCGTGTTCGCGACACCGCGGATTGCAGTTGCGTCAGGGGCGGCATTCTTGGTTTCCCAGTTGGTTGATGTCCATTTGTTTGAACGCCTGAGAGAGAGGGGAGGATGGTGGACCGCGCCGCTGTTGTCGTCCGGAGTGGCCTCCGTAATCGATACAGGGTTATTCTTCTCTATTGCATTCGCAGGTTTGGGCTTGCCATGGATCACTTGGGCAGTTGGCGACTTCGCCGCAAAGTTGTGCGTCGCGATCGCAATGCTGTTACCTTTTCGAGTATTAATGAGGATGACGCGGCCCCAAGAGGCCTAGAATAGGGATATTAAGCAGGGATATTAACTATGATGGATGGCAGCTCGGTAGATGGAAAAGGTATTGGCGCTCGCGTCCTTCGAAAGGAAGATGCCCGCCACTTGGCAGGCAGAGGTAAATTTACTTCTGATTTTAAGCGCCCCGGACAGCAAGATATGGCATTCGTGCGCGCACCCGTTGCCCATGCTCGGATCAATAAAATAACAAAGCCCTCTGGTTTTGAAAACGTCGTATTTACGCCGGAGGATATGTCCGATCTAAAGCCTATGCGCGCTCCATCCAAACTGCCCGGGTATAAAGCGTCCGACTACCCGGCACTTGCTATTGGAAAGGTTCGGTTCGCGGGTGAACCCGTTGCGGTCTGCGTCGCGGATTCGCGTGCTCAGGCGGAAGACATCGCTCAGATGGTAGAGGTAGATTACGACGTTTTACCCGTCGTGACGGACATGTTAGCGGCGAAGGAATTTGATGCGCCCCTGATACACGAGGAATGGGATAACAATATTGTTTTCGAAACTTACTCCGATGACGATTTTTCGAAAATCGAGGACGAGGCGACTATTGTTATAAAGCGCGAGTATCGCATGAACCGTCAGGCTATGAACCCTATGGAGGGCAAAGCTGTCTTCGCCGAATGGGACGATCGACAAGATCAGCTAATGATGTGGACCTCTACACAGGTGCCGCATCTGATCCGCACAGGGTTGGCCGAGTTCCTCAATCTTGAACAGCGTCAGGTAAGGGTAATTGCACCCGATGTTGGTGGTGGGTTTGGCTGTAAGGCTTTACTTCAACCCGAGGAACTTATTGCAGGCTGGTTAACACGCAAATTGGAATGCCCCATCCGCTGGATCGAGGATAGGCGCGAACATTTAGTTACTGGAGCGAACTGCCGAGAACATCATTATCATATCACTCTACACGCGACGCCAGATGGCCGTATGCTCGGATTAGACTGCGATGTTACCGTCGATGCTGGTGCCTATTCGGTTTATCCTTTTACCAACGGGCTGGAAGGTGCGATGGCACACGGTAATCTGCCTGGACCATACGATCTCAAGGTCTATCGCTGCCGTACTCAGACTATGGTTACCAATAAGCCCGGACTTATGCCCTATCGGGGCGTGGCCCGTCCCGGCGTCTGCTATGCAATGGAAATGACAATTGACGCGCTAGCTCGTGAAATTGGGATTGAGGCACATGAAATTCGTATGAAAAATATGGTCCCTGAGAGCGCGATGCCATTTATGTCGATTGCCAAGAAGCATTTCGACAGTGGAAATTATGCAAGAAGTGTAGAGATGGCGGCCGATATGATCGGTCTGAAAGAAATCAGAACGGCACAGGCTAAAACGGATGCTGACGGACGACTCATTGGGGTCGGAATGGGTGCCTATGTCGAACAAACAGCACATGGCACCTCAGTGTTTTCCAGCTGGGGTGTCGCGATGGTACCTGGTTACGAGCAGGCAACTGTCCGGTTAACACCCGACGGAGGGCTTGAGTTGCGAATAGGTGTGCAAAGTCATGGACAAGGGATGGAAACGTCGATGGCCCAGATGGCCTATGAAGTACTGGGTATTGATCCCGATAACGTGATGGTGACCCATGGTGATACAGGGCTAACGCCCTATTCCACCGGTACCTATGCATCTCGGTCAATGGTGATGGCTGGCGGCGCAACGGCGAGGGCTTGTCGGGTTCTAGCCGAGCGGATGGAAATTATCGGTGCACATCTGCTACAGTGTGAGAAGACCGCGGTTAGTATAGTCGGTGGCAAAGTAGTCAGCGGCAAGGGTGAAGTGTCTTTTGCCGAGATCGGTCGTGTCTGGTACCTGAATCCTGATGAACTTCCGGAAAATGTTGATCAGGGCGGCGTTGAAGTGACCATGGGCTATCGTCCAGAGCCCGATTCGGGAGCATTTACTTACGCTAGCCATGCCTGCAAGGTATCCGTCGATATAGAAACTGGAAAGGTCAAGGTACTTGATTATGCTATCGTCGAGGACTGTGGCACTATGGTAAACCCGATGATTGTTGAGGGCCAAACATATGGTGGTGCGACTCAGGGTATAGGCACAGCGTTGCTAGAGGAGAGTCCATATGATGACATGGGCAACCCCAGCGCTTCGACTTTCGCCGACTATATGATGCCCAGCGCGACTGACGTGCCACGCTACCGGATTGATCACATGGAGAGCCCTTCGCCGTTTACCGAGTATGGGATTAAGGGTATGGGTGAGGGGGGGACTATCCCGACGCCTGCCGCGATCGGGAACGCAATTAATGATGCATTAAAGCAGATCGGTGCGGAGGTAAAGGAAACGCCGTTTACTCCGCGCAGGGTGCGAGCGGCGATCGAGGAGGCGCGGATGAATCGACAGGGAGAAGCGGCATGAAACCCGCGAAATTTGAGTTTCAACGGATGAATTCGTTGGAAGATGCGATAAAGGCGTTAGGAGAAGCAGAAGGTGAAATGCGGATCCTTGGTGGTGGTCAATCACTCGGGCCGATGATGAACCTCCGCCTTGCGCAACCAGACTTTGTTCTAGATCTAAGCAGCGTCAACGGGCTAGATAATATCGATGAAAAAGGTGGCAAACTTAAGATCGGAGCCCGCGTTACGCATGCGCGTATAGAGGACGGTGAGGTGCCCGGTACGACCGGGGCCTATATGCAATTCGTCGCGTCAGGTATTTCATATAGGTCTGTTCGTAATCGTGGTACCGTAGGTGGATCCGTAGCTCATTCTGACCCGTCGGCAGATTGGCCGTCGGCACTTCTGGCGCTCGGAGGAGAGGTCCTTGCCGCGGGCCCCAGTGGTTCACGAACGATTTCTTTGGACGGATTTACCATAGGCCCATTTACAACAGGCCTCAGCTGGGACGAGGTGCTAATCGGTTTTGAGCTGCCTATCCTTAGACCGGAAGAAATGTGGGGCTACTACAAAGTTAACCGAAAACCAGGAGAATTCGCCGACGCGATTGGTGCTGTTACCATCGGCGAAGAACCGCGCGCCGTTTGCGGAGCTACGGAGTCCGTGCCATTTCGAGTAATGGAGATCGAGCAAAAGCTGGCAGAGGGTGTTAACGAGATATCTGTGAATGATGTGAGGAAAATCCTTGAGAAATACGATACTGGATTTGATGATTACGAATTACAAATCCACGCTGTCGCGCTGAGCCGAGCTGTACAGAGGGCTTTCGTATGACCGAGATATCCATAAAAATCAACGGTGAAGAAATTGCAACAGATGTCGAATCTCGTTTGTCTTTGGCAGATTTCATCCGTGATCACCGCCGACTGACCGGTACACATCTGGGCTGTGAACACGGCGTTTGTGGTGCTTGTACGGTGCTGATGGATGGGGAACCTGTGCGATCCTGTATAACTCTCGCCGGGGTCTCGAATGGTAGCGAAATCACCACTATCGAAGGCTTCGATGACGACGAACCGATGTCCCAGCTGCGTCAGGCTTTTCATGAAAACCATGCTCTGCAATGCGGCTATTGCACCCCGGGTATGCTAGTGGCCGCGCGTGATATAGTTACTCGCCTACCCGATGCTGAAGAGGATCGGGTCAGGCTTGAACTGGCAGGTAATCTTTGCCGATGTACAGGATATGTGGGTATCGTGAAGGCAATTCTGTCGGTTTTGGAAAAGCGTCGCACCTGAGTGGCGGACCCTGGGGAGGGGTGAAATGCCGGATGGAGAAAAAAGTCAGGGTATTGGTGCCAACGTTCTGCGCAAGGAGGACAAAAGATTTCTGAACGGTCAGGGCCGCTACGTTTCCGATATAGCGCGACCGCGTATGCTCGAAGCCGCAATAGTCCGCAGCACAGTGGCACACGCGAAAAATCTAGAAGTCATAAAACCACATGGTGAAGAGTCGAGAGTATTCACTGCGAATGACATGGCGTCAGAGGGTGTTCAGCCGATCCATGTCGTTTCGAAGTTTCCAGGACACAAAGCTTCGGACTATCCGCATCTCGCGACTGGGAAGCTACGTTTTGTTGGTGAAGCGATTGCTGTTTGCCTAGCAGATACCCGAGCAGCCGCTGAAGACTTGGCTGAAAAGACCGAAATCTCATTCGACCCCCTTCCGCCTGTCATCCAGATGCTGGAAGCTGTCGAAGATCACCCCGCCCTTGTCCACGATGATTGGGTCGACAACGTTATTCTTGACTCCCGGTTCGAAGAGAATACCGGCGATATAAACATGGCAGAGGTCTCGGTGACCCGATCATTACGGATGAACCGGCAGGCAGTCAATCCACTTGAAGGGTCAGCAGTACTAGCAGAATGGGACCCCCGTGATGAGCGTCTAGTGGTTCATAGCGCGTCTCAGATCCCTCATGTTTTAAAAAACGCTCTCTGCGAATGCTTAGGACTGAGACAGAACCAGGTCCACGTGGTCGCACCGGATGTAGGCGGCGGGTTCGGCTATAAATGTGTGCTAATCCCAGAGGAAATCTATATTCCTTGGGTTGCGATGCAAGTGAAGCGGCCGGTGCGTTGGATACAGGACCGTCGAGAGCACCTTGTTACGGCGGCAAATGCGCGCGAGCACCACTATTCGGTCACCCTTCATGCCGATAGGGAGGGTAATTTCATCGGTGTAGAGGCCGACATCATCGTCGACTCGGGCGCCTATTCCGTCTATCCACATTCCAATATTCTTGAATCGACCATGGCGGGGCGTACGCTGCATGGACCCTATAAATTTTCTTCGTATAAAGTACGATCGCGGGCCGTCGCTACTAACAAACCCCCCATTGTGCCGTATCGCGGGGTCGCCCGCCCAGGAATATGCTTCGCAATGGAACTCGCGGTTGATGCGATGGCGCGTGAATTGGGGCGTGAACCCTACGACCTGAGGATGCAGAATCTCGTTCCCGGTGACGCTATGCCGTACAAAACCATTACCGGCGGTGAGTTTGATAGTGGCGATTATCAGGAAGCATTGCGCCGAGCCGGATCACTTATCGATGTGCTGTCTGTCCGTAAGAGGCAGGCAAAACAAGAGGCGGATGGTTGCCTCCTTGGAGTTGGGTTTGGATGCTATATCGAAATGACAGCTCTACAGACTACCGCAGCGGCACTGGCGGGCCTTGCCGCTATTCCCGGATACGAGCAGGCACATGTCAGGTTGACTCCCGACGGTGGACTCGAGATTGGTGTTGGAGTTCAGAACCATGGGCAGGGTATGGAGACTACTCTAGCGCAGGTTGCCTGCGAACGCTTCGGCATGGATATCGATATGGTAGCGGTACGTCACGGCGATACTGCAACCTCGCCGTATTCAACAGGGACGTACGCATCGCGTTCCATGGTAATGGCCGGGGGGGCTATCGCCAGAACCTGCGATATGCTCGGTGAGCAAATTCGGCATATCGGGGCACATCTTCTACAATGTGAGTTTGACGAGACCAGAATAGAGTTGGCCAGCGTTATCGGTCCGTCCGGTAATGTGACCTTCGAGGAGATCGCCCGCGTCTGGCATCGTAATCCAGAGGACTTGCCATCTGACATTAATCCATCCGGCGTTGAAGTAACATCGGGTTTTAGACCAACACCGGACAAAAGCCCATTTTCCTATGCCACCCATGCCTGTGTCGTATCAGTTGATCCAGAACTCGGGCAGGTAGAAATATTAGATTACGTGATTTCAGAGGATTGCGGCACCATCGTTAATCCGATGATTGTTGATGGTCAGATCATCGGCGGGGCCCTGCAGGGTGTGGGTACCGCGTTGTTCGAGGAGTCACGGTACGACGCAGATGGACAGCCACTATCTTCCACATTTGCGGATTACACGATGCCGGGATCGACGCATCTCCCTAACCTACGTCTTGATCACCTTGTAACTCCGTCGCCTCTGACGGAGTATGGGGTTAAAGGTCTAGGTGAGGGTGGCGCCATTCCGCCCCCCGCGGCAATCGCAAATGCCATTAACGATGCACTAAGCGGACTCGATGTCGAAGTGACAGAAACCCCGATGACTCCGCGGCGTGTGCTGGAGACAATCGCGAACGCAAATCGATAAAAGTAAGTCTGAACGTATAACACATAGAACCCGCGCCAATCATTGTGGTAAGACACATTTAATTGCGGTTAAAATAAACCAACCTATTATAACAACGCGTTGAAAATACGGTCGGTATTTGCCTATAGGGCTGATGTTCGGCCCATAAGTTGGAAGATTTTGGTGTTCCAGTTTGTCACAGCGACGAAAACTGATTGTTTCGCAGCGCTACCGACAAATTTGAATTGCCAAGGTATGCTTGCTTAGAAAATTTAACCAGAGAACCCCGAGTCATGAGCAGAGACCGCAAGATCAAATTGAATGCGTTTATGCGACCGACGACCATTCATACCGGCAGCTGGCGTTGGCCAGGTGCCTATGCAGACGCGAATTTCAATTTTGGACATATCAAGAAGTTTGCCCAGCGGCTCGAGGAAGCGAAGTTCGATAGTTTTTTTATGGCTGATCATCTCGCTGTACTTAACATGCCGGTGGAGGCGCTGCGCCGGTCAACAACACCTACCTCGTTCGAGCCCTTCACGTTGCTATCCGCCCTCTCCATGGTAACCGAACATTTGGGCCTTATGGCAACTGGTTCGACTACCTATGATGAGCCCTATCATATCGCGCGGCGCTTTGCGTCACTGGACCATATCAGCGGCGGTCGTGCCGGTTGGAATATTGTAACGACCTCCAACCCCGATGCTTCAATGAATTTCGGTAAGAAAGATCACCTTGAACATGCTGAGCGATATCGGCGAGCACGGGAATTCTATGATGTGGTGACCGGGCTTTGGGATAGCTGGGCAGAAGACGCGTTCCTCCGTGACCAAGAGTCCGGGTTTTTCATGGATCCCGAGAAAATGCATGTGTTGGATCATAATGGCGATTTTTTTAATGTTCGAGGCCCATTGAATATTGCGCGGCCAATACAAGGCTGGCCAGTTATTGTGCAGGCTGGTGGATCTGACGCTGGGCGCCAACTCGCAGCTGAAACGGCCGAAGCTGTGTTCGCGGCTCAAAGTAGCCTTGAAGCGGGTCAGGCTTTCTATAGCGATGTAAAGGGCCGAATGCAGGAAATTGGGCGCGACCCCGATCAATTGAAAATCATGCCGGGCTGTATGGTTGTTGTCGGCGATACTCTTGACGAGGCTAAGGCGAAGCGAACCAAGCTTGATAGTCTAGTGCATGAGGAAAGCGCCATTGCTTCGCTTTCGATTACCTTGGGAGTAGATGCATCAAAATTTGATCCTGATGGACCATTACCGGCCAAGATGCCCGAGAGTAACGCTACCAAATCTGGCCGTGACCGCGCGGTTTTGTTAGCGGATAGAGAAGGTCTGAGTGTCCGCCAACTGGCTCAGCGATTGGGAGGATATTCGGGCCTTGCCATGGTTGGGACACCCGAGTCTATAGCTGACGATATGGAACAATGGTTGGAAACCAGGGGTAGTGACGGATTTACGATCATGTTTCCTTATTTGCCACAAGGGCTTGACGATGTAGTTGATAGAGTTGTTCCCGAAATTCGGCGTCGTGGGCTGTTCCGAACAGAATACGAAGGAACGACCCTGCGAGAAAATCTGGGGCTGTCGCGTCCCAAAAATCGCTTCTTCCCGGGACAACAGGCGGCAGAGTAGGACACCTCCGCCATTGAGTAGCTTTTCGGTGCAAAGCTGTTAAATACTTAATTGGTAGCCGTAAAGACAGGAGGGCGCAGTGCCTGGTTTGACTGACATAGATCCGGATGGACTTCTAGAATATTCCGTGGTTTTTACTGACCGATCTCTGAACCATATGTCCCAGACTTTTCAGGGTATAATGACAGAGATTTCGTCGACCCTAAAACGCGTTTACAATTCCCATTCTGTTATATTGGTGCCTGGCGGCGGAACGTATGGCATGGAGTCGGTTGCGCGTCAGTTTGGTGCGGGGCGTAAGTGCCTCGTTATCAGGAATGGCTGGTTTAGCTTTCGCTGGTCGCAGATCTTTGAGGCCGGCGGTATCCCGTCAGAAGAAATCATTCTAAAGGCACGTCCTGTTGAGGGTGGAAATCAGGCCGCATTCGCTCCTCCACCAATTGAAGAGGTTGAAGCGGCGATAACGTCCGAGAAACCGGATGTAGTTTTTGCGCCGCACGTCGAGACTGCAGCCGGTATGATCCTACCTGACGATTATATGCGTCGGGTTGCGGATGCAATTCACGGCGTTGGCGGATTGTTCGTACTTGATTGTATTGCATCAGGTACGATTTGGGTTGATATGGCTAAAGTGGGCATCGATGTCCTGATCAGCGCCCCTCAGAAGGGATGGAGTGCATCACCTTGCAGTGCCCTGGTGATGCTCGGGGATACTGCTCGTGAACGGATCGAGGATACTAAAAGTTCAAGTTTTGCAGCCGATCTCAAGAAATGGCTCCAAATTATGGAGGCTTATGAGGGCGGCGGTCACGCATACCATGCGACGATGCCGACTGACGCGATTTCAGAATTCCATGCCTCGATGACCGAAACTGATGAATATGGTTTCGATAAGGTTTTTGATGAGCAACAGAAATTAGGAGACCAAGTTCGCGCTTTGATGGCATCTCATGGGTTCAAGAGCTTAGCGGCGCCGGATTACGGAGCGCCGGGCGTTGTCGTCTGCTATACCGACGACCCAGATATACAGAACGGCAGTAAGTTTGCCGCTGCTGGCTTACAGACGGCTGCAGGTGTTCCTTTGATGTGTGACGAGCCGGATGATTTTCGAACGTTCCGCGTTGGATTGTTTGGCCTCGATAAACTTCACAATATTGAGCGGACCGTAAAAAATCTCGATGACGCACTTGCCCATGTAACCGGCGGAACTAACGTCCGTTAGGACGCGCTAAATGTATCGACGCTTAAGACAGTGGCCTATTATAACGCCTCCACCATCTTCCTACGAAGTGGCTCTTCGGGCATTGGCCCGTCGCTAGCCGCAACAAAATCTGCCATATGTATGGGGTTAGATGTACCGGGTATAGAACAAGTGACGCCGGGGTGGGAAATCACGTACTTTAGGCAGTACTGTGCCCAATTGGAGCATCCCAGCTCGGTTGCTAAATCTGGCAGTGGGCGCTGAGACAATCGCGACAAAAGTCTGCCTCCGCCGAACGGTAAGTTAATCAATGTGGCAATCCCGTTAGCTTGGCAGAAAGGCAGGATGTCTTTTTCTGCATCGCGGTCAATAATCGAGTAGCAAAATTGAAGAAAATCTATCGGCTCCGAGCGTATAGCGTTCATCAGTTCATCAAATGCATCGGGGCGATAATGGGTATAGCCAAGATATCGGAAGCGGCCTTCGTTTTTCCAGCTACGCATGGTGGCTAACTGTGTGCGCCAATCAACTAGGTTATGAATCTGCATCAGGTCAATTACATCTGTTCTAAATAAGCGGAAAGAAGCTTTCATCTGGGATATTCCATGGGATCGGCCGCGGGCCCAAACCTTGGTGGCAATGAAAGCGTTTTGGCCGCGTGCAAGATCTGCCAAGATATCCCCCACGACTTCTTCGGACCGACCGTACATGGGTGAACAGTCTATAACTGATGCTTCCGAACCCAGCAGCGTTTCGAGAACGCTGCGTCTAGGAGCGCGCTCCGATGGTTTCGATCCGATATCAAATCCGCGCCAGGTTCCGACGCCGATGGCTGCGATTTTCTCGCCAGAGGACGGAATAGTTCTTTTCAGCATCAGAAATAAATAAAATTATTTTTGGTGGTATAAAATCGCTCTTGTCTGATTCCCGATTAAATTGATCAGAAAGGTTGATTTAATAGTATGTTAGTGACGTTTTGTTTCCAATGAGGTTAGTTCCGAGAGCATAAAAGTTAGTTTTTCTCTTAAAATACAGATTAGGGAAGACAGAAATCTATTTCTTCTAATTTGTTCTTCCAGATTGCCTCCTAATTTGCTGATAGAAAAGTTAAGAAACAACAATTTTTATATCTAGAGCGTCGAGCTCAATTTATATAATGACTGGGTCATGTGCTTGGAGTCCATATCCTGGAATTCATTATGGATCACGCTTTATCCTGACATAGGCCTCTGAAAGGTTTGCCGCTCCGCTCTTTTTTAGGGAAAAATCAACCCACCGGATCGCTTGGGAACCGATAGTCCACTCGAAGTTTTTCAGGAGAAACGTGTGTATGCTGTCCTGCAGATGTATGTCTTTCGGGTAGCTCCGACCCTATCGCCTGTGCAACAAATGTCGGAGGGGTGGATAGATTTAGCTGCGGTGAGGGGGTAGCTTCGTCCGTCGCGGCGG
>CETM01076524.1_pt1 | contig 16923 bp, 16 predicted proteins | sample 361451 | NCBI WGS metagenome assembly CETM01 (sample SAMEA2622690, study PRJEB7988) | marine metagenome | isolation source: saline water (ENVO:00002010), including
CCTTTATTTGAATCCTTAATAAATACATTCGCATATGATAAGGGTTCACCTGTAGCTTGATCGCGGACAAAACCACTGATCGTACCAAATTCTTGGGCTTGAAGTCCTAAAGCAAAAATAAAAAATATATAATAAAATATTTTCATCAATATTGAATGCGATAATAAGCAAATTATTTATATAATCGTAATATGATAATTAATTTTGTATTAATAATTGAATGAATAAAAATATTAAAATATTTTTTTATACAATTAGTATAACTCTAGTTATTCTAAGGTTGTTATTCATTGGAAACACTCTACTGATAGATGATGAAGCTTACTATGCAATGTATGCCCGCCATCTTAGTTGGGGCTATATTGATCATGGGCCTGTAATAGGATATTTAATCTATCTTTTTACAATTTTTGGAGAAAATAGCTTTACTGTTCGGTTGAGTGCCATAGTAATCCTAATTATTCTATCCTTTGTCCTATATAATTTTGGCAAAAAACACTTTAGCAAGATGGCTGGTATAGCTATGTCTTTAGGAATTTCTGCCAATATGTTGTTTCATACTAATTCAGTTGTAGTAACTCCAGATGTACCATTGGCATTCTTTTCAATTATGGCTATTGTTTATTATTATAAGGCCTATTTTATTCATGAAAGATATTTTTATATTGGGGGAATTTTCTTAGGTGTTGCAATATTATCGAAAGTCTCAGCTTTATTTCCTGCTCTTGGTATTATTTTATTTCCAATAGTCAATTCTAGAAAACGTCATTTTTTAATTAATGTACGTTTTTACGCATCTCTAATAATTGCTCTAATATTATTTATGCCATTTATAATCTGGAATCTTCAAAATGATCTAGCTTTTGTTCGATATCAAGGTGCCCACATCATGGAAGGTGGAGACTGGTCTGATTTTACTAGTTTATGGGCTGGACTATTCTTGACTGCAGGACCCATATTATTTTATTATAGTGTTATAAAACCAATCTTATTCATAAAAAGAATGAAATCTATAAAAGTGGAAATTCAATATTTTATTTTTGTTACCATTATACCATTATGCTATTTCCTTTTTCACTCGTTTTTTTCTCGCATGGAAGTAAATTGGCCTGCGCCTATATTTTATGGTGGTATATTTCTTTTTGGTATTTCAGTTGGTGAATCTTGGCCGGTTCTTCGCAAGCATTTTCTTTTTCAAATTATCTTTTCAGTTGTTCTTATCCTAACTGTTACAATTCAAACATTTTTCCCAATTCTCCCAATAAAAGGGAAAACAGATATAACAAACCGCTATTATATTTATAATGTTGTTGATGACGAATTAAAAAAATATCTAGAGGATAACCCAGAACTAATGAACAAGAGAATTCTAGCTGATAATTATCAAATACCATCAATGATTAATTTCTATCTTAACCCTGATCTTGAGGCAACTACCTTATCCATTAACTATCATTCTACGTTGTATTCATTTCTTTACGATGATACTTCATTTAAAGGAAACGATTATTTATTTCTTAAAAGAGGAAAAACATTCCCAGATTATTATAAACCCTATTTTGAAGATATACATTTATTAGATATTTTATACTCAATAAGAGATAAAAAAGAAATTGCATCTTACAGTCTTTGGTTAGTAAAAAACTACAAAGGAAAAGATTTTATTAAATAAGACTATAAATGTTTTAATTATAATCATCTGCATTATAATTTGACATATCGTTATTATTAAAATAAATCAAGTTTATGGAAACAAGTAAAGTATCAGAATTAATTTCTTCTGGAATAAATAGTGTTCATGTTGAGGTTAAAGACACTACCGACACAGGCGACCACTTTAGTGCTATTGTAGTAAGTGATGACTTTATAAATTTATCGCTTGTAGAGCAACACCAATTGGTCTATAAAACATTAGGAACTTATTTGACAAATGAAATTCACGCTTTACAGTTAAAGACCCTTTCAAAATCTGAATGGGAAAAAATTAAAACAGAGGAGTAACTATGGATTTAAAAGAACAAATAGTTCAGGAAATTGATAACAACTCTATCATTCTATATATGAAAGGAACGAAAGAAATGCCTATGTGTGGTTTTTCCAATTCTGTTGTACAGATATTAAATCACTATGGTGTTGAATATAAAGATGTGAATATTCTTGTGGATCCAATGATCCGTGTTAAACTTTCTGAACATTCAGGATGGCCAACCATTCCTCAGTTATTTGTAAAGGGAAAATTAATCGGGGGTGCAGATATCACTATGGAATTACATAATAGTGGTGAATTATTAGATATGTTAGATGTATCAAAAGATGATGAGGAAGAATCATAAACCAATTGACCAATAAATACTGAATCAATAGATTGCCCACCGCTTTTTGTTAAATATTAAAAGTATTGGCCCGTTCGTCTAGTGGTTAGGACTCCAGGTTTTCATCCTGGCAACAGGAGTTCGATTCTCCTACGGGCTACAAGTAAGGCTCGACTTTTGTCGGGCCTTATTGCTTTGTAAATTATATTATGCAGTTTCCTCTACACCCTGCAGTTGTGCATTTTCCCATTGCTTTTATAACGGCTGCTCTCATATTTCAAATCTTACATATACTTAAACCTAATTGGATAAATGATTCAATAGGATTATTACTCATTGGGTTGTCAGCAATTTTTTCTTTAGCGTCTGTTTTATCAGGTCAAAATGAGATGCAAAAAGCAGGTGAATTAGGATATCCAACAGAGACTCTTATTTTAATTGACAAACACCAAACAATTGGAAATATCGTTACATGGAGTTCAATAATTTTATTTACTTGTTGGATTTATCTATTTCTAAAAAACAAAAATGATAAAAGGGTTAATCATCTTATTTTGGCTTTTATACTACTATTATTTATAATGGTAATATTATCAGGATATACTGGAGGACAATTAGTGTATATTCATGGTGTTGGGACACCATAATAGATGAATTAATTTTTTATTGCGTTAAAGTCCCGTAAAATATCATTTCCATGGTCTAAAACAGAAACCTGGTTATAAACTTTAACTACTAGCCCTTTTTCATTAATTAAAAATGTTTTTCTCATTGGGAAAAAAGCACCTTTAGTACCATATAATTCTGAAACTGATTTATCCAAATCAGATAGCAAATTAAATGGTAGATTATATTTTTTAATAAATTTTTGATGGGTCACAGAATTATCATAACTGATTCCAAATACAACAATATCTTGACTACGAAAATCATCATAAGAATCACGAATTGCACAAGCTTCCTTTGTACAACCTGGAGTGTCATCTTTTGGATAAAAATAAACCACTACTCTTTTGCCTTGGTACAAGGATAGAGTATGAGAATTTCCATTTTGATCCAGTAAAGTAAAATCTGGAGCAATTTGTCCTTTAGTAATATTTACTTCATCACTATAAAGATTACAACTTATCATTATAATGGATAAGACTATTAATCTGTATAAAAAGTTATTCATTAAAAAAAATACGCTTATTAATTATACAATAAAAATGAAAAACTAATTAAATGTGATATTGATCTATTTTTGTATTTTAACATTAGAATCTTATTATATTAATGTGTTGAGCATCAAAAAAGATTATTATTTATATTCGGCGTCAACAGATGATGAAAAAAACATTCGATACAGATAAAATTAACAATTTTAATTCTAATACCATGGTCGGTCATATTGGTATTGAAATTTTGAAAGCTAATAAAGATTATGTTAGTGGCCGTATGCCGGTAGATAAAAGAACGACACAACCCTACGGATTACTTCATGGTGGTGCATCTGTTGCATTTGCTGAATCACTAGGAAGTTTTGCCGGAAGTTTACATATCAATTGGGAAAAAGAAGCTGTGGTGGGTGTTGAAATAAATGCTAACCATTTAAAAAGTATTAGATCTGGTTGGGTCTTTGGAAAAGCGACACCCATAAAAATTGGAAAAAAAATACAAGTTTGGAATATTGATATAACGAATGAAAAAGAAGATCTCATATGTGTCAGTCGTTTAACTTTAGCTGTTATAAATCAAAAGAAAATTTTTAATCAAATTCAAAATAAGGAAAAATAATGAGCGAACAACTTAAAAGTGTTATCACATGTGATCTTGATGGGAAAATCGAAACATTAAGTGAAGGTGCTGTAAAATTATTTGGATATTCAGAGCGAGAAATGATCGGAAAGGGTCGTGTAAGCGACTTCAGTGATGGTCAGATAGTTTTAGGTCATGTTGCTAATTGGTTGAATGAGGCTGTTATAAAAGGTGCATGGGAAGGGGATACGGTGTTTCTACATAAAAATGGCAAAGAGATACCCTGTCATATAAAAATTACCCCAACAAAAGGTAAAGAGGGTGAACATATTGGATATTGTGGTGTCACTACTCCACTTAAAAATAAAACCCCTGATGAAGTAAGACCTAAGATTAGCATATTAACAAAGATATTTACATGGATGGTAATTATGCGTCTTCCCTTCTTAAGCGCAACCTTTGTGCCTATTTTTGCCGGTGCTGCAGTAACATCTATGCTCGGACAAGATGTAAGTTGGGGATGGCTTTTATTGACTCTGCTTGCTGGCTCATTACTACATATAGGTACAAATACATCCAATGATTATTTTGATCATATAAGTGGAACTGATGCGCGGAATTACAATTATAGTAATAAAGGTTTGAATGGTGGCAGTAGGAGCATTCAGATGGGCCTAATTTCCCCTAAGGGCATCTTAACTGTTGCTATAATTGCATTTACTCTAAGTGCAGTTGTAGGAATTCCTCTAATCATAAAATCTGGCTTATCAATTCTATGGCTAGGTTTAATTGGATTTTTTTCAGGCCTTTTTTATACTGCGCCTCCATTTAAGTTTTCCTCTCGTAAAGGAATGGGTGAACTACTCATAGGTCTTAATTTTGGGCCCTTAATGGTTGCTGGAAGTGCTCTTGTTCAAACCGGGCAACTTTTACCAGAAGCTTTTTTAGCAGGAATTCCTATTGGATTTCTTATTGCTGCAGTAGTCTATATGAATGAATTTCCTGATTATGATAGTGATAAAGCTACTGGTAAGAATACATTAATTGTTGTTTTTGGCCCAGAAAAAGCTAGAGCAGGGTATGTAGCATTAGTTGCTTCAGCATTTGTAAGCATAGTAATACTAGCTTTCAATGGAACTGTTCCTATGTTATCCTTAATAGCATTATTGGCAGTTTATTTTGGCTTTACAGCAACTCGTACATTATACAAATATTACAATAATAGATTACTCCAACCTGCAAATTGGGGAACGATTATTATGCATAGTGTAACAGGTATACTTTTTTGTATAGGAATATGGAATGGATAGAATAATGTATTATTTCAAATACATTATTTTGCGAGTTTCGCTAAATGAAGGAGTAGTTAATTTCAAAAAATAAACACCAGTAGGAAAAGCTGAAGCATCCCATTTTATACTATAACTTCCTGCGTAAAAATTATCTGAAACAAGTTTATCTATCCTTTCGCCTAATAAATTATAAACTGAAATATTAGTATAGTTCTGGTTAGATAATTCAAAATTAATAGTAACAGAAGGATTAAATGGATTAGGATAGCAATTCTGAATTCCTGGACTAATTGGCACTGAAACATTTTCTAATGATAAAGTTGATAAATCAGATAATGAATTGTTTAATACTGCTAGGAATTCATTCCCGAATGGTGGCATAATGTATCCTCGAGAAGTAAATACAACTTCCATATTATGATTAATTAGTACATGGTGTGGAACAGTCCCTCTTGTAAACATATTTCGGATATCAGAACTGTTATCATCAATAATTGGGTATGAGACACCAAATGATTCTTGCCAACTTTTACATTCCATTGTTTCTCGCCAACCATTACCAATACCGATTGTAAAAAGACCTAAGTTAGAAAATTGTTCAGATATTGTTTGAGTATAAGATGCTTCTAGCTGACAACTTCGGCTAGTTGAATTGAAAAATACTAACCAAATAACATAATAATCTCCATAATTTTCAGTACCGTTATAATCATACAAAGAAATTGTCTGATTAATTTCCGAACAAACAGCTCCTGAAAAATCAGATACTATATCTCCAACCTTATAAATTTGAGAAGATAAAGCAGGTCCTACCTGTGCAGAGACAGTTGATAAAATAAGTATTGCTGATATGATTATTTTCTTTTTCATATTATCCAATATTTTATTCATTTCACGCGTTGAATATAATGTTACATCGAAAAATATTTCGAAAAAACTATTTTTTTTATTAGATAAATATTACAAACCAAGCTGTATTGAAAGTGTGGGCGTAAAACCAAGCATTACAACATCGGTTGCGATAAAAGGATCTACTGATAAATTATATGATCTATGACTAATATTTCGTCGGTCAAATACGTTAAAAATTGATATTCCTACATCTAATTTCTTTTCTATGAACTTCATTGATCGGTTTAAACTAAGATCTATTCGTTGTATGGCTGGTAAACGTTTGCTATTCCTTGTACCTGGCTCTGCTTGTAGGGTATAATTTGCGTTTTCATTTTCACGTATCATAAGATTATCATTTGGTGTATATACTCGCCCTGATGAAATAAGGCCTGTAACACTTAAAGTCCATTTCCCCAATGAACCAATTAAAGTTGATTTAAGCTCATGCGTTCTATCATGATCAGCAAGAAAAATATTCCCACCGTTTAGTTCTGGGAATTTACATTCTATAACACCATAACTATAGGAAGCCCATCCTGTTAAAAACCCATTCTTTTTACGAATGAATACTTCAAGACCATTTGCCTCACCATCGCCTTGAAAAATCAAATTATTAGTAATTTCATTATATGTATCAACAGGAAATACTATTTGAGAAAAGTCTGAAATATTATTTAAAATTTTATTATACATATCAATACTCATAAATACATTTAATGAATTATACTCTATGCCAAATGTTTTTTGTAATGAATTCATTGGCTTCATGTAGTTATTTGGAATTAACCAAACAAACTTACTTCCATTAGTAATTAGATCGTTACTAAACCTATTTAGATATTGATGTGTACGACTTCCTGATACTTTTATACTGAGATCACTTGATAAGCGATATGTAGCTATTAATCTTGGATCAAAATAATTTTCATCACTTTTACTAAATTTTTCAGATCGAATTCCAAGTAATATTTCAATATTTGATGAAATATTCCATTTATCTTGAAAATAACTTTCAAAAAGATTGCCATTAATGCTTTCATCAATGAATATAACAGAATCACCCAACTGTACAGAATAGTCTGTTTTATAAGTAGTTTTTGAAATACCTAATTCAATAGTATGATTTTGATTAATATTATAGATTGAATTTAATCTATATGTTTTATCAGTAATTTGATTTTCATCTTGAGAAAGATAAACTGGAGTAGTGGTATTATCTAGATTCCAGTAGCTATTAAGTAGATGATTACTATGATATTTAGTACTGGAGAAAAATAATTGAGTGTTAACCTTATCTGACCAACGATGGAGCCATCTACCAGATATTCCATTATTTCCCCATCTTGTTTTTTCATTTATTTGTACTTTATTAACGCCAATTGAATCTAACGGAAAGTCAAAGATCTTTTCTTCTCCTAAATAATCTTTACCTTCATAAAATGAAATTGAAATGATATCTTTTTTTGTTGGTAAATATGTGAATTTTCCATTTATATCATAAAAATAGAAATTTGGTAAGTACTCTGAATTATATGATACGGTATCAGATGGTATTTCAGTACCAATATTTAATCCAGTACCAGATGTTAAAAAATCGCAAATATTATCATGTAATTTTGTTTTATATTGATCAGTAAATGATCGACGGGCAGCAAAAACTAAGCTACCACGTTTAGACAAAGGTTGCTGATAAGCAAAACCTGCGCTTAACATATTTGTAAAAAGGTCTAATTTCTTTTTTTTAGTGCTTCCAGACTTACCAGTAATATCAATGATACTTGATATAGCTCCTCCATATTTTGCAGGGAAGCCACTTCTATATATCTGCACATCTTTTACTATGCTAGAATTAATTGAACTAAAGAATCCAAAAAAATGGTCTAATTGATATATTGTCATTCCATCAAGAATAATATGGTTTTGATCTGGTGTTCCACCACGTATATATAATCCAGCAAAACCAGTATTACCCATTTGAATTCCTGGTAATAACTGTAAAGATCGAAAAATATCACTTTCACCTATATTTGGGAGGTTTTTTATATGTCTAGGAGAAAATGCTAGATCTGTAAAATTTTTAGATCGTTGTAAAAACTCAATCTGTTCACCATAAATATTGATACTTTCTGTTCCAATAATCTTTGGCATTAATTCATAATAAATAATATAATTATAATTGTGAATTTTTAGAGGATGGTATCCTATGTATGAAATAATTAATGTATCTGTTATATTTATTTCACCAGATAAATTAAAGAATCCATATTCATCGCTCATTACACCCAAATATTTATCTTTTATGTATATGTTTGCGTGTGGTATAAATTCACCGGTATTACCATCAACGACATATCCTGATATAGTTTTTTTATTTCTATTGTTAATAATAATATACTGGGATTTATTTTTTTCCCAATCCAAAGAAGTGTTTTTCAATACGGAATTTATTGCTTCATCATTTGAGCAATTTTTACAATCTGCACTAATAATGATATCGTTAACTAATTGATCTCTATATACTATATTTAAATCATAAATAGAAACCAATGAATCAAGCACATTCTTTAGTGATTTATCATTATAAGAAAAATTTATTGGAGATTGTTGGCTAAATATTAATGTAGTATTAAGGAATAAGAATATTCCAAGAATAGATAACGTATTAGTAAAAGATATATGTTTCCTTTTCAAATCTATATGACCGTTGAGATAGGATGGCTAAAGTTGTTAACACCCCATCTAAATCTTCAGCATCAATTACTCCAGTTATAGATATTTTGTTCAATTGATTGCTATCAAGTTTAATATTTACATTAAATTTACGTTCAATTTGATCACATACCGTCTCAAGATTTGTTTTGTTCAAAATCAATTTATTATAAATCCACCCTGGGTATTCCGGATGCGGGATATGTTGAGGAGATAGAGAGCCGCTATCTATGTAATGCCCTTTACTAACGGTTATACTTTCTGATTCTTGCTTTTCAATAATTGGAGTAAAGGCAACAGCCCCTTCATTAACCACAACTTCAATCATATTATTTCTTGAGTTTATATTAAACTTAGTTCCTAGTACAGTAACTGAACCATTTTTTGTATTAACTATGAAAGGTGAATCTCCTTTTTCTACGTGGAAATATCCTTCTCCAATTAAATTAACTATTCGAGATTCTGAATTAAAGTTTCTTCTATATTTTAAAGAACTCTCAGCGTTAATTTTAATATAAGTACCATCAGATAAATTAAATTCTTTTTGGCTTCCCCGTTCAGCATGTATAGAGACATGATATATTTTATCATAAATAAGCGGACTTGATAGAATAAAAATAACTAAAAAAGTAAACGCATAGGCAAGCCTGGGTTGAAAAGTAGGAAAAAATGATCTCGATCGCATTTTTGAAGGCAAAATTTCATTCTTATCAAGCTTTTGTTCTAAGCGCATCCAAGCATCTGCAGTATCTACAGCTGCATTCGTTTTCAAATTACTAGTTGCATCCCAAATGGATCTTAAATCATCGGGTAATTTATTTTTAAAAGTTTTCAATTAATTCCTCTATAAATTAATAAAATTTCTTTCCACGTATATATAACGATCATATATCTATAAATACTTACAAATAGTTTGATAATTTGGAACGCAATATTTTAAGGGCACGATATAATTGATTCTCAACAGTCCGACGTGAAATATTTAATAACTCAGCTATATCCTGATTTGGCAAACCATTAACTCTACTTAAAATAAATATCTCTCTACATTTTTCTGGTAAATTATAATTAACTATCCTTTGTATTTTTTCTTCAAGAATTTTTGATTCATATTGATCAGCAGGATTATCCATATCAGATTGTGTAGGTTCCGGTATAAAATCTTGATGGCGTATTTTAACATTTTCATGCCGAAAATAATCCATACATAGATTATTACTTATTTTTGCTATATAAGAAAAAAATGACTGGTTTGGCTTTATATTTTTTTTATGCTTCCACACACGAAGAAATGTTTCCTGCACAATATCATCAGCAATTACTTCATCTTTTAACCTATATAATACAAAATTAAATAATGATTGATGGTGTTTTGTAAATAAATCCCGGAATGAATTTTTATCAGCTTCTTTTAAGCGACTAAGTAACTCTTTATCATTCTTTGGCATATAGATGAATTATTTAAAGTTTGTGATTGAATTTACGTCTACAAATTACAAGATATAATTACTTGGATTAATACCTACAAAAAAAAACGGACATTAACTTGTCCGTTTTAATTTGCTCCGGAGGAGGGACTCGAACCCCCGACAAAGTGGTTAACAGCCACCTGCTCTACCAACTGAGCTACTCCGGAATAATTATTGTGATTTATAAGCGCAGCGAATTTATATTATTTTAATATTCCTTCAAATCTCTACATTTCTTTTTCAGCAATTAACATTTTACCTTTATCGAACAGGCCATGGTCAATTTGATCCTCACTTAAATATACTTTTCCATCTTCGTTATGAGGTTTTCCTATTTTAGAATGTATAGATTTTAAACCCCCTAACCATTTTCGCTTATCAGATAAATAAACTAAGTCCCCAACTTCAGCTCCTAATTTCAATAGATCATTTTTTGAAAACATAACTTCATCTTGTTCATGATCAGACACAAAGAAATTTACTTCAACAGTCTCTCCAAGCTTTTCATTAACCTTAGATCCTTTAAATGCAAGTTTTGCTTCATTAATAGAATATACAGTAAGACCCTTTGTTGATGATTCTTCATCGTAGTCACTGTGATAAGTAACAATTATTGGGACAAGAACAATAATAAATACAGGAAAAATAAATTGTAGAGAACTGAACCCAAGGATTGCTAATAAATAAACAACACCCGTAAATACTGATAATACCCACATAATGCTTTTACTATATTTATTACTCTTAATTGTTGAAGCTATATTTTTTTGTATAACAGTTGTTACAGTAACAAATACGCCTACACCCACACAAACTATAAGATTATAAAAGGCACGTATATAGGAATATGGACGATCTGGATTCATTTCGATACCATGATCAAATGGAGAAATAAAAACTTCAGGAAACCTTGCTCCTAATATCATGAGAACAACACCACCTAAAAATGTCGTAATTACCCCTGCAGGAGTAAATCTTTTCCAAAAAACGCCCATGAATATTGCGACTACCAAAGGAGGTGTTAAAGTTGAATGAAAATAACCATGGGCTTCATATACTGTGGGAAACTGTATAAAGGCTAGAACTGATAAAACTCCAGCTGCAGTAATTGCAATTGAAGTTATTCTTGCTGCAAATAACTCCTGTTTATCTTTTTGTTTATTATTATCATACTTTTTCTTCAAATACTTCATTATAGGTCTGTATACATCATTTACAAATATTGCAGCTGTGGCATTAATTAATGTATCAACAGTTGACATTAAAGCTGCTGTAAGCGCAGCCATAATAAATCCAAATATCCCAGGACTAGTAACTATACTTGCAACAACAACAAATATTTCATCTGGACTGGTATTTGGACTTACAATCCCAGGATCCATAACAGACATGGCCTTACCAAGCCAACCTGCATTTCCAACAACAATTGCAGATAGAGGTAAAACAAATAATATATTTATAGTTGCTGCTTTACGACCTTCATTTACACTTTTACATGCCATAAATCGCATTAGTAAACCTTGGTTCATAAATAAAAAACCAACTGAGCCAGCAACAGCATCCTGCCAAAATATACCTACGAAATTAAAACTAGATGGTTCATTAAAATCTGCAAGGGGTAATTTCCAGGTTAACGGTAACAGATCCCAAAACTCTTGACCTCCACCCACATAAGTAATACCAAGAATAAATAATAAAAATCCAGCAAAAAGTAATATAAATCCTTGTAGTAAATCTGTAAAGATTACAGCTGTTTGACCTCCAAAAGTAATGTAAATACCTGTAATAATAGCAATGACAATTATAGCTCTCATTAATGTAATATCTACTATACTGCCAAAGATTTGAAACGATTCTGGGAGCATTGGGATGACAGCCTTACCCAGAGTTAAAAACCCAATACCTATATAACCAATCATATAGAATAAAAGTAAAATTGTTGCCAAAAATCTTGCAGAAGGGTTAAATCTTTTTTCAAAATATTCTGGAATTGAACGAACTTTTGAATAAACTATTATTGGCAACCAACCAAACATAAAGAAAGGCACAAAAAACCAATCATTCAAATAAGTCATTGATGAGCTAAAACCATGCTCAAACCCTTTAGCAGAATATTTAACAAAACTATGGCTTCCTACTCCAGTAGCCACAATAGACATTGTTATTAGCCACCAACTGAATCTTCTACCACCAAAAAAGAAGTCCGAAGTATCTTTAGTATATCTTCCAAAATAAGTTCCAAATGACATAATGGCTAAAAAATAAATCACCATTACTATCCAATCAGTTGAGGTTCCTATATTATGAAAAGTTTCCATAGACTATTGAAGAGCAAAATATGTGAACAAACCATGAACAATCATAAACCAAGCATATCCTAAGAAAAAAACTTTCATCCAAGTACGATGATGCGATTTACTTAAATCAATTGCACCTGTTTTCCAAACAAGATATACACCAGAAAAAAAGAAAATTCCACCAACTCCATATAGATAAAGATACGGCAACCAAGAATGTGAAAAATAATCCATTAATTTTTATCCATTATTTTATCAAAGTGAATTTTCAATTCACTATATGTGTCTTGAAGCCCTTGAACTTGAACCTTTGTTTCTCCAATAACGGGCATAAAGTTAGTATCTCCATTCCATCTAGGCACGACATGAAAATGTATATGATCTTCAATTCCAGCTCCACCTGCAGCTCCAATATTAGCACCAAAATTATATCCATCAGTATTAAGATTCTTTTTCATGATAATCATAGACTCATTAGCAAACCAAATTATCTCATTTAAAGTGTCAATATCTAGCTGATCAGTAGTATTAACATGGTTATACGGAGTAATAAGAAGATGCGCATTATTGTAAGGATATAAATTCATTAATACAAACGAATGATTACCTCTGGATAAGATTAATGAATTTTTATCATTATTTGATTTTTGCTTTGAACAGAAGACGCAACCTTTTTCATCTTTATTTCTAATATAACTGATTCGCCATGGTGCCCAAAGTTGCCGCATAATTATTCATTATCATCTTTTTGAGATTCTTTAATAAAACGCTTTTGTAATTCTTGAGGCAAATATTCATAATGACTAAAGCTTTCAGAGTGCAAACCTCGGCCACCTGTCAATGAACGAATAGCAGTAGAATAATGGTATAATTCAGATTGAGGAATTTTAGCTTTTATAACTTGAAAGCTACCTTCGGTTTCCATACCCATAATCTTTCCCCTTCTACTTGATACATCTCCCATTACATCTCCCATAAAATCTTCAGGAACTCTAACCTCTACATCCATTATTGGCTCAAGCAAGCATGGTTGAGCATTATTGAATGCATCTCTGAAGGCTCCCTTACCTGCAATTTGGAATGCAATATCCTTAGAATCAACTGGATGCTGTTTACCATCATAAAAATCCACTTTTAGATCAACTACTCGATAACCAGCAAGAATTCCATCTACACAAGCGGATTGAACACCTTTTTCAACAGAAGGGACAAACACACGATCAACATTCTGGCCTACAAGCGACGAAACGAATTCTACACCTTCACCTCTTTCTTTAGGCTCAATTCGCATCCAAACCTCGGCAAATTGTCCTGCACCCCCAGACTGTTTCTTATGTCTGTATTTAGATTCACCTTTCCCTTTAATTGTTTCTCTAAAAGGTATCCTTGGTTTAAATGTATCTATATCAATACCAAATCTTCTTTGTAATCTTTGTATTGAAACTTGTAAATGCAATTCTCCTTGGCCTGATATAACCGTTTGGTGTAACTCTGGATCAACATAATAAATAAAGGTTGGATCTTCTTCATGTAAAGTTGATAGTCCAACGGCCAACTTTTCTTCATCTCCTTTAGCTTTTGGAATAATTCCCATATGAATGTTAGAATTAGGGAGTAGAACTGTATCCATAATCACCCGAAATTTCTGCGAACAAAGTGTATTGCTTGTATGGGTATCTTTTAATTTTACTACTGCACCAATATCCCCTGCATTTAAACGATTAACACTCATACGATTTTTACCATTAAGAAGAAACATTTGACCAAAACGCTCTGATTTAGACCTCGAAGTATTTAGCATATCTACGCCAGCACTAACACTCCCAGAGTAAACTCTAAAAAAAGATAAATCTCCAACATGTGCTTCACTAATAGTTTTGAACACATATACTACTGGCTCATCACCATCTAAATTAACAGATATTTCTTCATCAGATTTTGTTGATTTTGCTATAACAGTTCCTCTATCAACTGGAGAAGAACCATATTTAGAAATAAACTCCATTAATCTAGTTATCCCTATGTTAATTCCTGCAGAAGTACAGAATAAAGGGATAAAATTTTGATTTTGTATTGCATCATGTATACCACTGCGCATTTCTTCTTCAGAGAGGTTCCCTTGTTCAAAAAACTTTTCAAGTAATGTATCATCTGATTCTGCAACATATTCAATTAACTCTTGGTGCAATTCTTCTACACGGCTTTTCCATTCATCCGGCAAATCTGACTCAGCATACTTACCACTCCCATCTGTATTATATGTAATAAGTTCACTGCGAAGAACGTCAACTATCTGATTAAATCCTGGCCCAGCATTTACGGGCAACTGCATTGGAAAAACATTTTTACCAAAATGATCTTTAGCTTGCTTCAAGATATCATCAAATTTTGTATGTTCACGATCTAGACCATTGATAACTAATACTTTTGGTATATTATTTTTTGATGCAAATGACCAGACTTGTTCTGTCCCAACTTCAATACCATTCACAGAATGCAAAAGAACAACAGCCATATCAACAACAGCTAATGAACTGATAGCTTCTCCTATAAAGTCCAAATAACCTGGTGTATCTATAATATTAAACTTTTTGTTCATCCATTCAAGATGAAGTGGAGATGAATGGATTGAAATTTGTCTTTCATGTTCATCATGATGGTAATCTGAAACCGTATTCTTATCTTCAATAGATCCCATACGATTTATTTCTCCTGCGCAGGAAAGCATAGCTTCACAAAGCATAGTTTTGCCTGAAGCACCATGTCCCACGATAGCAAAGTTCCTTATATCTCCAGATGTAAATTCTTTCATTGTATCCTCGGATTATTATTAATAAAAACGCTAAGAATTGTAATTTAACTTGATGTACAAATCAAGTTTTTTAAAGAAATAATTTGTTATTTTGATTGCGATTGCGACTCTTCGATAAATTCTCTTAGAGAAGGGACAATATAAATATCTGATAAATCTTTTTTACTAAATTCATTAGCTAGAATTTTTAATCTTTGCTCAATAGGTTTACGCTTATTGACTACAATAAAGTTCTCATCTTCTACTAAACATGATCCTCCAGTAAAATCTCCCTTATCTTGCAGTAATTTAATATTGAGTTTTTCAGCAAGCTCCTCGAATAACGTAACTAATTTTTCTTTCTGATTGGCCATTACTACAATAAATTTTCTCTATTATCCTTGAGATATTCTACTATTTTTTTTACTTCCTCTACTCTTTCCTTATTTACAACTAAAATAGCGTCATCTGTACCTACAACTACTAGATCATTAACACCCAACAATGCAATAAACTGCCCCTTTGACTGCAAGAAATTATTATTTCCTTCAACAATCATTCCATCGCCAATAATAGTATTTCCTTCCTTATTTTTTGGACTAATTTCATGAATTACATTCCATGAACCCAAATCACTCCACTCAAATTTAGATTTAACAACATAAATATTATCTGCTTTCTCCATGAGCCCATAGTCAATTGATTCAGGAGAAATATTATGCCATATTTCATCAAAACTATCGCCTTTATCTAAGCATTTTTTAATCCTATTAATAGAATCATATAGTTCTGGCATATGTTTATCCAAAGCGTTCATAAAAACATTAACATTCCATAAAAAAATTCCTCCATTCCATAAAAAATCTTTACTTTTTATAAATCTTTTTGCTAAACCTAAGTGTGGTTTTTCTGCAAACGCTTTTACTTTAAATACATTTGAATGACTTTTTATTGATTTACCTTCATGTTGAATATATCCATATGCTACAGATGGAAAAGATGGCTCCATTCCTAAAGTCACGAGTCCTTGATTATTATTTGCAATATCTATAGAAGAATTAATTGCTTTTTCAAATTCCTTATGCCCTATAATTAGATGATCTGCAGGGAATACACCCATAGTGGCATTTTCATCTATTGCTGCTATTCTTAATGCTGCTAAAGCTATACATGGGGCAGTATTTTTAGCTTCTGGTTCAATAATTATATTTTCTGGCGGAACACCTTTTATATTATCTTTGATTTGAGTAGATAAATCTGATCTAGTTATTATAAATATATCTTCAACTTGTTTTAGTTTAAGCAATCGATCAATAGTGATTTGCAACATTGATTTTTCACCTAAAATATTAAGAAGTTGTTTAGGGTTATTATTTCGGCTCAATGGCCAGAAGCGAGTACCACTTCCACCAGCCATAATTA